>WNGK01015818.1_pt1 | contig 17687 bp, 17 predicted proteins | sample 5400601 | NCBI WGS metagenome assembly WNGK01 (sample SAMN13153376, study PRJNA577476) | soil metagenome | isolation source: 60 cm soil or saprolite under Garry oak tree replicate 1 | place: USA:California | collected 2016-06-15
GCTCACTTCATCGCTGCCTTCAGTGGGAGTCATCACTATGTTGTGGACTACTTCCTTGACGAAGTCTTGAGCCGTCAAGCTCCTGAGGTGCAGGACTTTTTGCTCCACACCTCCCTTCTCGAACGGCTCAGCGCACCCCTCTGTGATGCTGTCTGTGTCATGGATGGGAGTCAAGCTTTGCTGGACTTTCTAGAGCATGCCAATTTGTTCCTGGTTCCTCTGGATGATGAAGGACAGTGGTATCGCTACCATCACCTATTTGCCCAGGCTCTACGTCAGCGGCTGCAACGGACCGTTCCTGCGCTGATACCAGATCTGCATCATCGTGCCTGCTGTTGGTATGAGCAGCACGGGCTTGTTGCTGAAGCAGTGCCTCATGCTATAGCGGCTACTGCTTTCAAGGAGGCGGCTCGTTTGATCGAACAGTGTGCTGAGAGTCTTATACTAAATGGTCAAACGCAGACGCTTTGCACTTGGCTGCAAGCTCTCCCCGAATCTCTGATCCTTGCTCGTCCTGCGCTCAGTCTCACGTATGCTATCTCACTCATATATACTAATCAGTGGGAACTGGCCCTGACCCGTCTAGACGTGGTCGAGGGGCGATTTAGCTTTGATGGCGACAACAGACAGTACCTGCAAGGACAAGCTATTTTGGGTCAGGTAACTATGTGTCGGAGCCTGCTGGCCCGACTTTCTGGTGATCTGGAGCAATACGTAGCCCTCATTCGCCGTGTATTGGAGCTATTACCAGATATGGAGGTGACCACCTTTCCCTGTGTGCTGCGTGTTGGGGTTATGCTCGGTGTTGCTTCTGCATACTTGGTGAGCGGGGACGTGACGGCGACGAATGAATCTCAGCTTACTCGCATAGTTGCGTCCACTAGTGCCTCCAACTTTCAGTTAGCAACTTTTAGAGTTCTCACTCTATTAGCCCGCTTCCATGTTCTCCAGGGGCGGCTGCATCAGGCTGCCACTACTTATGCGGGGGCTATGCAGGTGATGCAAGCTGAAGAAAAGCCAGTGTTGGGTAACAGTTCCCACTACTATTTTGGTCTGGGCGATCTGCTTCGTGAGTGGAACGAGTTGGAGAAGGCTGAACAGCACCTGGCTCAGGGAATGGAACTTGTCAGAACGTATATGATCGACGGCGCTGATCTCTGGCTGGGCTATGCGACACTGACTCGCCTCGAGATGGCACGTGAAAGATATGACCAGGCACTCGCTACGCTAGATGATTTCGAGCAACTTAGCCAGCAGCGCCCCATCGCCCCAGCACTAAAAGCCCAGTGTGCCGCCATGCGGGCACATGTAGAGCTGGCACGAGGCAATCTGCAAGCCGCTCTCCATTGGGTATCCACCAGTGGTCTCTCTGTCACCGATAGATGCAGCTACCTGAGTGAGCGAGAGTACCTAACTCGTATCGCAGAAGCACGACTTACCCGGGGAAGTGCTCTGCTGGTGGAGGTGCTGGACTTGTTGGAGCGGCTTCTTGCGGACGCAGAAACTAAGGGACGGACGCTCAGTGTGCTGGAAGTGCTGGTCTTGCGAGTGCAGGCACTCGAAGTGCAGGGTGACCACGTAGGAGTTTTATCTGCATTGGGTCGTATGCTGGCACTTGCTGAGCCGGAGGGCTATGTCCGTCTCTTCCTGGATGAAGGTCCGCCGATGGTAGTTTTGTTGCATGAGGCCCAACGGCGAGGTCTGGCACCGGATTATATTGCGAGAGTGCTGGAAGCATGGAACAAACCGGAAGCAATGGATGTGTATGTGTGTACTCATCGTCCTTGTTTACCTGTGGAGCCGCTCACGGCTCGTGAACGTGATGTACTTCAGTTATTACTGGAGGGTGCTTCCAATCGTGAGATTGCCAATCACCTGATCGTGAGTGTAAATACGGTCAAGAAACACATTTCGAACATCTGCCACAAACTCAATGTGCGGAGTCGCACTCAGGCTATTGCAAAAGCACGGACGTTCCAGCTATTATAAGAGCATTAGGATACCTCTAGATGTGTTCTCTCATATCTATTACGCTTGATGAGGTTCCTGTTCTGTGAAGAAAGGAATAAGTCTTGACAAGAGTCGACTTCTTTTCATCCGTTGTTGCCGTAAAAAATCACCCAGGAATTACTCCTTTTAGGTACTGTCTAGTGCTCTTATGTCCAGATACACTCCATAGAGATGCCATCGTAATACGTCGGCAAACAGTGGGGATACCATATTTCTAAGGAAGAGCGATGACGGTCTACTGGATTCGTATCTAAAAAGATAGCTTGTTGGTGAGCTAGCGGCGACCACCAAGATGAATTTGGAAGACGTACTGAGAAGGAGATGCAGGTATGAAGGCTGAAGATGTGATGACCACCAATGTGATTACGGTCACAGAACACCAGACGAAGCAGCAGGCAGCACGACTACTGTCGCAACACCGCATTAGCGGCCTACCCGTTATCAACAATGACCATACTGTGATGGGTGTGGTCACTGAGTTTGATGTCATTGGCAAAAAGGGGCAGACAGTCGGCGAGATTATGACCCGTGGGGTCATCAGTGTGACTCCAGATACCGACCTAGAAGATGTGGGCCGTATTCTCGTGCATGAGCATATCAAACGTTTGCCGGTGCTTGAGCAGGGGCGCTTAGTAGGGATTGTTAGCCGTGCTGATCTGGTCAGAGAATTGGCTCAACGGTGGGTGTGTCAGGTGTGTGGGGAAGTGGTTCGTGGCGAAGAACAGCCGAAACTTTGTCCCCGTTGCGGGGCGATCAACATCCCTACTTCATTTGAGCCCGGAGAACCAGGGTCATAAGAAGTTGGTTCTCCCACCGTCCTTCATTTCTCGCGTCAGCTGTAGAGGCAGGATGGACTTTGCTACACTGTAACTCCCTTTGAAAGAAAGGTTCAGGTGCATCTTGAATACGAAAAGCGAACGGCAAGCGGATCCGCAAGGCGCAACAGGCGTCCGCGAGCAAGCCTCTCTCCCCCTCCCTGAAGGGGAAGACCGTAATACTCTCCTCAATTACTATTACCAGATGGTGCTGATCCGCCGCCTTGAGGAAAAAACGGCAGAGATGTATCAAAAGGCTCGCATTGGCGGCTACTGCCATCTCAATCTGGGTGAAGAGGCCACGGTGGTGGGGTTCTGTGCTGGCCTCGAACCGGAGGACTACGTCTACACCAACTATCGTGAGCATGGGTATGCCGTTGGTCGTGGCATCTCGCCTGGTGCGGTCATGGCCGAGTTATTTGGCAAGGCCACCGGCTCCTCACGGGGGCGTGGTGGCTCTATGCATATCTTTGACCTGGAACATCACTTTATGGGTGGCTACGCCATCGTGGGAGGACAAATTCCTCTGGCCACGGGGGCTGGCTTTGCCATCGCCTATCGTGGCTCTCATGAGGTCGTCGTCTGTCAAATGGGCGATGGCACCACCAATACGGGAGCCTTCCATGAATCGCTCAATATGGCCAAAATCTATCATCTGCCCGTGATCTATTTTGTGGTGAACAATCTCTTTGGCATGGGGCTGCGCGTCGAGCAGGGGTCAGCCGTGAGCGAATTGTACCGCAAGGCCTGTGCCTATGATATGCAGAGCTGGCGGGTGGACGGCAACGATGTGCTCGCCGTGCGTGATGTGATGCGTCAGGCGGCGGCCCTGGCCCGCGACAAGCATGAACCCAGTCTCGTTGAGGCCGTGAGTTTCCGCTTCCGCGGTCATTCGGTGGTGGACCCCGATCGCTACCGCGACAGAGAGGAAGTGCAGAAAGGGCGTGAGTATGATCCCATCTCGGTATTCGCTGCACGCCTCATGGCGGCAGGCATCCTCGATGAGGAGAGGATCCAGGAGGTCGATGAACGGGTGCAGCGCGAGGTGGATGCGGCGGTGGCCTTTGCCGAGGAGAGTCCGTTCCCCTCGGTGGAGGAATTTATGAGCGACCTGGATGGCTATGTCTATGCTCCCAGCGAAGCCGCGAAGAAAGGAAATTAAGCATGGCTGAGATCACCTATCGGCAGGCGCTCCATGATGCGCTGCGCGAAGAACTCTTGAGTGATGAAAACGTCTTCTTAATGGGCGAAGAAATTGGCACTTTCGAGGGATCGTATAAGATCACGGCTGGACTGCTGAAAGAATTTGGTCCCAAACGCGTGGTGGACACCCCCATTGTTGAAAATGGCTTTATCGGCTTGGCCACCGGTGCCGCCATGCTGGGGCTCCGTCCCATCGTGGAGATCATGACCATCAATTTCATCATCCTGGGGATGGATGAGATTGTCAATCATGCAGCCAAGATCTATGCCATGTTTGGGGGACAATGCCCCATCTCTTTGGTGATTCGCACGCCTGGTGGCGGCGGCCAGCAACTGGCCGCCACCCATTCGCAGAACCTGGAAGTCTGGTTCGCGCATGTCCCTGGTCTGCGCGTGGTGGCTCCCTCCACCCCTGCCGATGCGAAAGGACTCCTGCACACCTGTGTCCAGGACAACAACCCGGTGCTCTTTCTGGAGAGTCTGGCCCTCTACAATGTGAAAGGCGACGTCCCAGCTGGGCACTACACTGTGCCTCTGGGTCAGGCCAAGGTGACCAAAGAGGGTAAGGACGTGACTGTGATTAGCTACTCCCGTATGGCCGCGGTCGCCCTGGATGTGGCCAGACGCATGGAAAAAGAAGATGGGCTAAGCATTGAGGTGGTGGATTTGCGTTCGTTACGACCTCTTGATACGCAGGCCATCCTCAACTCGGTCAAGAAAACCAATCGTGCCATTGTCTTTGAAGAAGACTGGCGTTCGTATGGCATCGGTGCGGAAATTGCCGCCCTCATCCAGGAAGAAGCCTTCGATGACCTGGATGCGCCTGTCAAACGTGTAGCCAGCCTGGAAGTGCCACTACCCTATTCCAAGCCCTTGGAACTCGCAACGCTGACTGGGGCCAAGCAGTTGACAGAGGCCATTCACCAACTCGCCCCGCGTCGAAGGAGATCAGCATCGTAACTGTGTGGAGAGAATGGAAACGGACGCTGTCGCGTCTCGCATTGCAGCTCATGCATGAAAGGAGTGAGGTCACCAATGAGTGAAATAGCCATGCCCCGACTCAGTGATACGATGGAGGAGGGGACCATTGCCCGTTGGCTCAAGAAGCCCGGCGACGAGATTAAAAAGGGTGATATTTTGGCCGAAATCGAGACAGACAAGGCCACCATGGATTTAGAAGCCTATGAGGCAGGCACCCTGCAACAGATTCTGGTGCAGGAGGGAGAAACGGTGCCAATTGGCCAAGCCGTCGCGCTCATTGGCAGCGGCGCGGTTGCCCCACAGCCCTCTCAGCCTGCGGCCGCGCAGACGGGTGCAAACGGAGCAGGTACCACGGCACCTGCGGCTGAACGTCCCGCGCAGGCAGAGACGGGTCCAGCCACGACGGAGAGCGGTGAGAGAGGTGCAGTCAAAGCATCCCCGCTGGCCCGCCGGATGGCCGAAGAGCATAGCATCGACCTGAACCAGATTTCAGGAACGGGACCCGGTGGCCGCATTGTCCGCGATGATATTGAGGATGTGCTTGGGCAACGCGGTGCGCCTGCCGCTCCGGCCCCTGCTGCGGCACCCAAGCCTGCGGCTCCTCCACAGGCTGTTCCCGCAGCTGCAGCGCCACCCAGTGCGCCACCGCCCGATGCCGAACTGGTCAAGCTCTCCCGCGTCCAGATGATCATCGCACGCCGCCTGACCGAATCGAAGCAGACCATTCCGCACTTTTACGTCAGCAGCGAGGTCGATATGACGGATCTGCTCGCTATGCGCCAGACCCTCAATGCGAACGCGGGCGAAGGTGGGGTGAAAGTGTCCGTCAATGATCTGATCATGAAGGCCTGTGCGCTGGCCCTGGAACAATTCCCCGAAGTCAACAGTTCCCTCAAGGATGATCATTTCATTCGCTACAAGCGCATCCATGTAGGTATGGCTGTCGACGCCCCGACCGGACTGGTGGTGCCCGTGATCCACGATGCCAACACCAAGGGTGTGCGCTCCATTGCGCGCGAATCCAAAGCTCTCATTGCCAAGGCCCGCAATAACAAGCTCACCCCAGCCGATCTGGAGGGAGGGACCTTCTCGGTCTCCAATCTGGGTATGATGGATGCCTCGAATTTTATTGCGGTCATCAATCCGCCGCAAGCCGCGATTCTGGCGATTGCTGCGACGCGCAAACAATTCGTCCCCATCGATGGTCAGCCCGTGATCCGTGATTTGATGACGATGACTATGTCAACCGACCATCGTATTCTCTCCGGGGCAGCGGTAGCCCGCTTCCTTCAGGAAGTCAAGCGTTTATTGCAGGATCCGTACAGTCTGTTGGGCTAGGAGGCGTCAAGGCCTCTCAGACGGTTGAGAAGGCAGAGGAGAAAGAGCATGGCAAGTACACACTACGATGTTGCGGTGATCGGTGCAGGCCCTGGTGGCTATGTTGCCGCTATCCGTGCAGCTCAACTTGGAGCAAAAGTTGCCATAGTCGAAAAGCAGTATCTGGGAGGCACCTGTCTCAACGTCGGGTGCATTCCCTCCAAGGCGATGTTGCACATTGCGGAAGTGATGCACACTGTGGAGTCGATGGGTGAACTGGGCATTGAACTAGCCCAGCCACCCACATTAGATATGGCCAAGGCGGTGGCGTTTACCGCCAATGTCGTCAAGCGCATGACTGGCGGCATTGGGACATTGATGAAAGGCAACCGGATTGATGTGTTCGATGGGCTGGGAAGCGTGGATGCCTCGCGCACGGTCACAGTCACGAAAGATGATCAGGGCAAGAGTGATGGATCGCCACAGCAATTCAGCGCGGACAAGATCATTCTCGCCACAGGCTCAGTGCCGCTGATGCCTCCATTTCCTGGTATTGACGGGCGGAATGTCATCAATAGCGACACCTGCTGGCATCTGCCCAAACTGCCGGATGGGATCATCTGTGTAGGTGGTGGAGTGATCGGGGTTGAACTGGCGTGTATGTTCCACGGCTTAGGCGCACAGGTTACTATTGTGGAAATGCTACCCAACGTGCTTGCCCCGTTGGATGACGAGGTTCGCAACCTTCTCGTGCGCTCACTCAGTAAACGTGGCATCACCATTGCCATGAATGCCAAAGTGGAGTCAATCGCCGATGAAGGTCAACTGAAGAAGGTCATAGCCAGCACGCCACAAGGGGAAAAGAGCTTCAGCGGGGAATATGTGCTGGTAGCAGTGAGTCGCCGGGCCAATACGAGCGGACTGGATCGGCTCATGGAGCAGGGGCTCGACAACGACCGGGGGCGTGTGCGGGCCAACGAGAAGATGGAGACGAATCTGCCGGGCATTTATGCGATCGGTGATCTGGTGCATGGGGCAGGTTTGGCTCATGTGGCCTCAGCAGAAGGCGAAGTCGCAGCAGATAACGCGATGGGCCATGCAGTGAAGATGAATTATGATGTGGTTCCCAACCCGGTTTATACCTTTCCGGAAGTCTCGTTTGTTGGCCTGACGGAGGCTCAAGCCAAAGAGAAATATGGCGACGTGCGAGTCGAGCGGTTCCCGTGGGCCGCCAATGGCAAGGCCGTGGGCAGTGCCCATACCGAGGGCTTTACCAAAGTTATTTTAGGCAAGTACAACGAGATTCTGGGTGCGCATATCATCGGTCCAGATGCGACAAACCTGATTACGGAATATTCGGTAGCCATGCGCAATGAACTGACGGCAGATGAAATTATTGAGACGATTCACCCACATCCGACGCTCAGTGAAGGGTTGCGTGAGGCGGTTCTGGCAGCAGAGGGGCGTCCAATTCATGTTCCCCCAAAGCAACCAGCACGAGCACGATAGCATCCGTGATTGAGGGCCAAAAGATGCGCCTTCAGCATGGAAAGGATACACAGGAGGTGACTGACATGCAAGATATACCAGAGACGAAGACGGCCAATGAGCATCCGCAGACCGTACAGAGTGTTGAGCCGACGAGTACATCTCTTCCTGCGCTTATGCCCCGCGTCGTGATCGTGGGAGCGGGCTTTGGGGGCTTAAATGCAGCGAAAGCGTTAGGAGACGCGCCTGTTCAGGTCACGGTGATCGATCGCAATAACCATCACCTGTTCCAACCGCTCTTGTATCAGGTCGCGACGGCTGTGCTCTCTCCGGCGGATGTCTCTGCCCCCATTCGAAATGTACTCAGTAAACAAAAGAACACCGAGGTACTTATGAGTGAGGTGACTGGGGTGGATGTCGAGAACCAGCGCGTCCTGATGAAGGATCGAGAGGTGCCCTATGACTACCTGATCTTAGCGACAGGCGCACGGGATAGCTACTTTGGGCATAACGACTGGGCGCAATTTGCTCCTGGACTCAAATCGATTACCCAGGCGACCGGCATTCGACGCAAGATTCTGCTGGCCTTTGAGGTGGCAGAAAAGGAGCCGGACTCTGAGAAACGCCGGGCCCTCTTAACGTTTGTCATGGTGGGTGCGGGCCCGACGGGAGTGGAGATGTCTGGAGCGATTGGGGGTCTGGCTCACAAAACCCTGATTGATGACTTCCGCCATATCAATCCAAAGGAAGCTCGCATTGTGCTGGTGGAAGCCCTCCCACGGATTCTGCCCGCCTTTGATGAGGGGTTAGCCAACAAAGCCCGCCAAGCGCTCAACCGTCTGGGGGTCGAAGTGCGCACCAGTTCGCCGGTCGAAGCCATCGACAGTGAAGGCGTCGTGGTGGCTGGGGAGCGCATTGCGGCCAAGACGGTCATCTGGACGGCTGGGGTAGCGGCCTCACCCGCTGGACAGTGGCTGGGTACCGAGACGGATCGGGCAGGCCGTGTCAAGGTGGGCAGCGATGTGAGTGTCCCGGACCATCCCAACATTTTTGTGATTGGAGATACGTCCAGTTTCACTCAGGATGGCAAGCCCTTGCCAGGAGTGGCTCAGGTGGCCATGCAGCAAGGAAACTTCGTGGCGTCCCTCATTGCGGCTCGGGCTGCTGGCAAACCTCACCCCCAGACCTTTCGCTAGGGAAGCTTCGCCTATCTGGTGTGCTGGCATGGTTTTTCTGGCTGTTACTGCATCTCATGTTCCTGATCGGCTTCCGCAACCGTCTGGTGGTCGGGTTTCAATGGTTGGTGTACTTCACGACGTTTCGACGTGGGGCGCGGCTCATTACCTTTGAGGACCCATCACAATCGATATAGGGAGGGTTATTCGTTTTCTATCCAGACTGTAGGGATGTGATTGGTCGCGTCCCAGAGGCGGTGGGGCTAGGTGTGCTGAGCTATGCGACCGTGGGCGACCCCTGGGATGTGATTGATCACATCCCTACAGTCTGAACTTGACGTATATGTGCATAATATTCTTATAGAGAGGATGTCTAGATCCACAAAGAAAGGCAGCAGAATAATGGCTGAATTGCAAGATGCAGTAATTGTGAGTGCCGTGCGTACCGCTATAGGTACCTATGGAGGTGGCTTGGCCGAAGTGCCAGCCGTCAAGCTCGGCGAAATTTGTATTCGGGCGGCCCTGCAGCGAGCCGATCTCAAACCTGAGCAAGTGGAAGAAGTGATTATGGGCAATGTGCTGCAGGCAGGTCTTGGTCAGAATCCGGCTCGTCAGGCCTCAGTCAACGCCGGGTTACCGGCTACCGGATGGGTGATGGGCAACTCGTCGATTCGATGATCCGCGATGGTTTGTGGGATGCCTTTAACAGTTGTCATATGGGCGTCACTGCAGAAAACATCTGCTCGGACTGCAACCTCACGCGTGAAGAATTGGATGAGTTTGCCCTGCAAAGCCAGCAGAAAGCCGCCCAGGCGATTGCAAGCGGGGCCTTCCGCGATGAGATTGTGCCGGTAGAGGTTCCTGGCAGGAAAGGGACTACTCTCTTTGACACCGATCAGCAGCCACGTGAGACGACAGCCGCATCCCTGGCCAAGTTGCGCCCGGCCTTTAAGAAGGATGGCATGGTCACCGCAGGCAACTCGTCAGGTCTCAACGATGGAGGTGCCGCTGTGGTGGTAATGAGCGGCAAGAAGGCCAAAGAACTGGGCTTGAAGCCGATAGCAACGATTCGTAGCTATGCCTCAGCAGGCGTCGACCCTCGTGTCATGGGTCTGGGACCGATTCCTTCCAGCAGGCACGCCCTGGAAAAGGCTGGACTGAAGATGTCAGACATCGATTTGATTGAGGCCAACGAAGCCTTTGCCGCCCAGTCGGTAGCGGTGGGCAAAGAACTCGGCTTTGATCGCTCGAAGCTCAACATCAGCGGAGGAGCCATTGCATTAGGCCACCCAATCGGGGCCAGTGGCACACGTGTCCTCGTTACCCTGCTCTACGGGATGCAGCATCACCAGGCTCGCTATGGCCTGACAACGCTCTGTATTGGTGGTGGCCAGGGGGTAGCGATGATTGTGGAACGTGGATAGTTCAGGGGCGAAAACCTGCTATCGATTCAACATGAGTCATCCTGAATTTTCAGGGATGAGTAAGGAAAAGACCGCCAAGCGATGGCGGCAACCCAATGGCGACGAGCATCAAGCCCGAAGTCCGTGGCGAGTGCCATTTGTGCTGATTGATCTACTCTATGAAGCCTCCCTCACGTACCCTCTCTCTTTAGCATATTGCCAGAGCGAACGTTGTAGCTGGCGCCGTGCCCGCGAAATACGGCTCATTACCGTGCCGATAGGAATGTCCAGTGCCTCGGCGATCTCTTTGTAGGATAAACCTTCGATATCGGCCAGAACGACTGCCATACGGAAATTGGGTGGCAGATCATTTAGTGCTTTGTACACGTCCTCGTCAAGATATTGACTGAGTACCTCTTCCTCGGCACCTGCATTAAGTTCCTGTCCTCTTAAATCGCGAATTCTGTTGTACAGATAGAACTCTTCTCCTTCGGGAAGAGAGGTTGTTGCCGGATGGGCAGCCTGTTTACGATAGCGGTTAATGGCCGAAGTATTCAAAATACGGAAAAGCCAGGCACGTAAATTTGTCCCACGCTGGTAGGAGTTGGCAAAACGAAATGCCTTGAGCAACGTCTCCTGTACCAGGTCTTCAGCCTCCTGCTGATTACTTGTCATACGTCGGGCCGTGCGATACAGGCTATCGAGTTGAGCCAGTACGCCTGCTTCAAAGTCTTCTGAGACATTCTCACTCTTTGTGTCATGTGCCGTCTGCTGTTTTATTGGTGTTGTTGGTGTTACCTCATCGGTACTGATATGTTGCTCCTGTTCAAGGGTGGACGCTGATCTATGTTCATCGTTTACTACTTGCTGTTCTTGCGCAGAAATGGGCTGTTCCGACATGAAACTCTCCTCTGTTAACGGAGTATTGACCAGAAATAGAAATATCCCTCCATCTTGCTTGATGATGATAGGGACAAAACTTTTCCCTACTCTGTATTACATGCAGTATATCTTATTTGGCTATGGGAATGAAAGTCTTCTTTAAGATGTTAGAATGAACAGGATATATTGTAATGACGGACGAGCCAGTGCAGGAGGATACATATGAATTGTTATGAAACCGTTGCTCGTCTTCATCTCTACCTTGGGCGGGAACTGGATGCTGAGGAAGTTGAGATTGTCCACCAGCATTTGACGGCCTGTCCACATTGCGAATGTCGCTTTCACTTCGATGTAAGGGTGCGGCGACTCATTCACGAACGCTGCATCATTGAGCAGGCACCAACGCATTTACGTGACGCTGTTTTACGCCTGGCTCATTCACCTGTTGGTGAACCGATCAACGTCGATCCAGAAGTTGAGATGAAGATTAAAGCAGATATTGAGGGATGTGAATAGTATCTCGCCTGCTGTTCACACGCCGAGAGCCTGTAATAGTGCAAATTTCAATTGGGCCAGCATAAGCAACTCGCCAAGGGCCAGTATCAATGCCAAGCTAAAGAATGGCATAAGTTCTCTATAGCGTACAAATGTCTGATCTTTTTTTCCTATAGCCAGAATAATAAGCAGATTGACGCCGCTAACTACTATCAATAAGCCTGCTGTGCTTAAAATCGCTACCGGGTAGAGTACAAATAGGCTTTGTGAGGCTACTGCAAGAAAGCTTAGCACCAGTCCTGGGAGGAACAAAAGGAGAGCAGGCCAGGAAGAAATGCTGCGTTCCTCGTTATATTCGCGCCAGAATAAACGATTGACGGCTGGTAATGTCAGCGTAGCTATAGCCAATCCGGTGAGCAGGCCCGTTGCCAACCGTAATAAATTATGTGGCTGGTAGAGATGGGACTGACCAAGATCGAGGAGGAACGAGTTAAAGCCATCGACAGCCATGGCGAAGATGCAGCCGATCAGCACTACGACTATAGGCCAGGGTGGTAGGCGTTGTACTCGTCCTCGTCCACTCGCATATAATGTCAACATTGTGACTATAAAGCCCAAATAGATGCCTGTATTGCGAGCACACAATGGTAACTGCTGACCGCCTGGATAAAACGAATGGGTTGGCAGTTGGGCACAGATGCCGCTGTCCAGCCAGTGTAAGCGATCCAGCAATGAGGCTCCTGGCAGAAAAACGAGCGTCGTAAACCATCCCACATAACACAGCCCGATCAGTATTGTTAGCCAGCGTGGACTACTTTGAGGGGTACGAGTTAGGGAAGCATCTTGGTGTTGTATATTTTCCTGCCTATCTTGTAACATGGTTGGGCTTTCTATAGTGTGATGCCTATATTAAAAAAGCGGTTAAATGAGGGTAGTATATTAAGGAAAATAATCAATCCTACGATCATCATCACAACTCCCGTCCCAATTTCGATCTTCCCCAGATGTGGTTTGAGCCATTGCAATATCCGGCTCATCTGATTAAATCCCAAGCCTAGTAAGAGAAATGGTACGCCCAAGCCTAACGAATAGCATAACAGCAAGATGACTCCCTGGCGCAAAGTGGCCGCGTTTGCTGCTATGCCCAGGATAGGGCCAAGGATCAGACCTACACATGGTGTCCATCCAAAGGCAAAGATAATGCCGATCAGTAGCGAAGCGGGATAGCTGGGACGATTAGGACGAAATTGGATGTGTTTCTGCCAGTAAAAAATGGAGAGTTTCAATATACCCGTCAGATGCAGTCCAATAATGATCAGTAAGATACCTCCGATCTCACGTAACAGTACTTGATAGGTACGTAAAAAGCTGCCTAATGTGCTGGCCGTTGCTCCCAGTGACACAAATGCTAAGGTGAAACCAAGTACAAACATCAACGCATGGAGAAAGGTATTCAGGTGCGCTGTATACTCTTCCTGCCCATCTCCCTGATAAATACTATGTCCTACCAGTTGTGCAATATAAATGGGAACGAGCGGCAGTACACACGGAGACAGAAAGGATGCCAGCCCGGCGATGAAGGCAACCCCAAAACTGATCTGTGATGAATCCATACGGAAATGTTATCTCCTGCACATACGCGATCTTTCTTTAAGCATAGTATAGTCGTTGCTCATGGTGAGTGCAAGGTGGCGAACATGGCTGGGCTTGCCCCAGCTATGCAAAAAAATGAAACGCACCCCGATAACTGTACGGCATTGCCTCTCATGCTCTCTTGGGCTATAATTTTCCTGTAATCAATCCTGTGCTTCAGTCTATATCTACCACGCATAGCAGTAGGCAATACTACACCTATTTTTAACCACGTTGTCACAGAGAGGGACTTCTGGATGTCTCGGAATGGAGTAGAGTTAAGCGATGTACCTGATAGTGTCTATCACTGGATAGCTGGTGAACTGGTAGTCGTGATTCGCCTGCCGCGTCGTCCTCCTGATGACGCTCTGGATACGCTAGTTGAACAAGTTCGTAGTCAGCTCAATCACTTCCTGGCACCTCATGACCTTATCCTGGAAACCTATGGCACGATGGGGCGCTGGCTGAACCGACTAAGCTTGCCAACGGCACGGCGTCACGTTTTTATCTTTGGGTTACATCGACAGCAGCCAATGGCCGCTATCTTTTTTCATGCACGGCATAGTGATCCCTCTGTTGCAGATGCTGCTCCTCTGGCTATCTCGTATCTGCAAGGTCACATTGAACGTCTGGCTCAGACAGGTTTATACCTTGTCTCAGCTATGCCGAACTGGCTTGTAGGGGCTGCTCCTGCTTTCTATGCAGATGGAGGCCCCGCTGCTCCTCCGCGGTCTGCTCCCCAACTCAGCCTGTCAGCCGAGGGCGATACATCCGGGGGTTGGCACCTGTCTTTTCTCGATAGTGCCATCCCTTTTGATCCCAGTGGGGCGCAGGATGTGCTTGTGGCTGTTCTGGATACTGCACCGACTTCCAATCAACTGTATCGGGCCGCCAGTCAGCCTGAACTTAGTCAGCACTGGCTCATCCAACGCCTTGCTGCTGATATGCAGAGTGGTAGTGGCTCTTTTGAGATCGAATATGACCGCTATCCTGTGCTGAATGATGTGGGCACCGGACACAATGCTCAGGGTGATCCCTATTATTGTCGTATGCCGGACCATGGGCTTTTTGTGGCTGGTCTCATTCGTGATGTTGCTCCCCAATCGCATATTCGCTTGATCCGTGTGCTCAATGACTTTGGTGGCGGAGACCTGTACAACCTGTTTGCAGCTCTCACGGACCTGGAACAAGAACTCGTTTCTGGCTCTATCCGTCGTCTGGTGATCAGCCTCAGCCTTACTACTCTCCCTGACATCTCTCGTTTGCCCTATGTTTGGTTTTATCAACGACAGTGGCCTAGTCAGCAACTGATGGGGGCCATACGCATGCTTGCACATATCGAAGCTGGTTTGCAACTCCTCTTTGAAAGCCTCTATGCTCATGGTGTCCTGATTGTGGCTGCGGCAGGTAATGATTCCTTACGAGCGCAAACTCAGGGTCAGCTACCTCGGCCTCCACGCGCACCGGCCCGCTATCCTACTACGTTAAGCGTCACCTCTGTCAATAGCCGTTTTGCTCCCTCGCGGTTTGCCAATGCTGCCTGTATGCCTCCCTTTAATGCTGGTGTGGCTACTTTTGGTGGCGACAGTGTGGGAGTGACTGATAGCAATGGGTTGCCAGAGGCGGTGCGTGGTATTTTCATATCATCTACCTTTCCAGAGGGTGAACCGAATAGATTTGGTTGGGCTGATTGGTCTGGGTCGTCGTTTGCGACCCCTATTATCAGTGGTCTGGGTGCTCATTTTCTGGCGCAAGGCTGGTCTGCCGCGAACATTATCACTCGTCTCTCGACGGGCCTGGGGCGTCGGAGTGAGCAACTCTTTGGCTCGCGCCTTGACGGTCCCTCGCTAATGGCTAACGTTGTGCGTGTACGGCAACAATTTTCTGCCCCTGGTACAAAAAAGCTATGATGGTCTTCTTGTGGATTGACAGGAAGCGAGAGTGAGAGACAGAACTTGCCTTGACGCTTCACTTTGTATAGTATATAATACAGTCAACTTAAGGAACGTCAAAAGCGTCCTGTAGATATCGAATAAAAATGTAAAGGGGCTTGAGCGATTTTCACCCCTTTTTGAAGAGAGGCAAATTACATGATCGAGCAGAACCAGCAATCGGTGGTTGAGACCAGTACCCTTTCCATCACCCCTTCTGCATCAGAGAAAGTTCGCGAATTATTGGCGCAGGAGAACGATCCAAGCCTTGGCCTTCGCATCTTTGTCGCTGGTGGCGGATGCTCTGGTCTCCAGTACGGTATGACCCTTGACGAAGAGCAAGAGGGCGACACCGTCATTTCTCAGGGTGGCTTCAAAGTGCTTGTCGATGAGATGAGCCTGGGCTATATCGATGGCAGCCAGGTTGACTATGTAGATAGCTTAATGGGTGCCGGTTTTACGGTTAACAATCCCAATGCCGTTTCCAGTTGCGGCTGTGGTCATTCTTTCAAAACTGCCAGTGGTGGTGGTGGTGAAGCCAAGAGTTGCGGCTGCGGTCACTAAGCTTGCTATCATTTCCTTAATGGACGTATCATTCATGAGAAAGGTGAGGCCTATTTCTACGTATATGTATGTAGGAATAGGTCTTCTTTGTCGTTTGCTGATATCTAGCTATGAAGGAGTATGCATGAGCCGACGTATTGCCCATCGTCCACGTTATCGAAATCTGCACCATTTCGCCCAATCTTCACGCTCTACTCAGCAAGAGTTTTTCCCCCGTCACTGGACCTATCGTCGCCAACCCCTTTTCTATCCTCGGCCTGTTCTCGGCCAGGGGCTACTACTGATCCCTTTCCAGTGCTTTGTGCATAACCTCAGTGCGTAATCTCTAAAATAAGAGCGGTGAAGCGGCAGGTCTCTTGTCTGACAAGAGACCTGCCGCTTCACCGCTCTATGCATTGTCTTCCGTGTCCCCAACATCTTCCCTCGGTTCATTCAGCGTCCTTTGTACTAGCCCAGGCATGTCGCTGGTAAACTTAGAGTTGGCGACGACAAGCCAAAAGCCAGGACGGGCAAATCGTGCTTCCGTGCCTCGCGAATAGCGGCTTCCCAATCTACACCGGCTGTTGCTGTGTTTACAATGGCTAGCTTCGGTTGCTCTTCACCCGTGAGAGCTAAACGTTGCATGAAAGCTGGTAGAGTACGTACGACCGTGACCTCCATGTCATGATGACGCAACGTGTCACGCATCTTGACCGAGAAGAACAGGTCTTTTTCTAAGGCCAGAATCTGTACCGTCATACCTCTATACCCTAATCTTCGGAAAGTTCTTGCACCGGCCTGCGGAAGAGATCACCTAGTTCCTGGTTAATTACATCCCAGTTGGTGTACAGGTCGCGGGTCAGCACATGATGGGTTCCGGTGCAATAAGGTTTGCTACACTTTTTAACGTGACTCGTCTCAAAGACCAGATTCCCATTCTCAACGGTGGCCCAGATATGTTTGCGCGAATAGCCATCACCCCATTTCAAGATTAATCCATCCTTATATTCGTCAAAACGGCCCTGCCCATAGAGATAGTCACGATTAAACATATACAGGATTTTGCGGAGTTGGCTATCCTCAATCACCTGTGCCACCTCTGGCGACATGTGTGTCGTGGCTTCTGCGTCCAGGTCCTGCTCTGGAATATATAACTCTCGCGAGGAGTGCTGCTCTTCACGAATCATCTGCTGAATCATGGCTCCCTCTTCGTCAGAGAGACCATGACCCTGTCCTAGAATAGGCGACTTGCCGGGCCTCTGCCCGCTCCTGTCGTAATCTCTATAGTTACTGGACATTATTGTGCTCCTTATTGCCTGATGAGATACTAGCTGCATTATCTTAATTACTGTACCACGTTATAGCCAATATTGCCATGTATCTGTAGCTGCAAGGAAAAGAAGCCGCTCTCGACAAATCTTTATTTGAACGTTTGCTCTTGACAAATGTTCTGATTGCCAGCTATACTTTTTGTATAGAAAATACCGCGAGTGTTGTTGTACTTGTTCCGTAAACCTGTTCGATTGAGAACAAATGTTCTATTCAAATACTCGAATGGAGAGGCACAGGTGTGTCGGCCATGGGGACTGACAAGAGCGTTGCTGTGGGTGTGGAGCTTACTAGTAAGGGGGCTATAGTTGCTCTGGTTGATAGCCGGGGGCATATCCGGCAGCGTTGTTCCGCAAAGACACTTCTGGGACGTCCGGCCAATGCAACTCTCGAACCCTATCTGCGGGCCATTGAAACGATGCTTGCCCACGCGCAGAGGGAAGGGCTTCATGTACGTGGTCTGGGTGTCTGTGTGCCGGGCTC
>WNGK01007284.1_pt1 | contig 17683 bp, 16 predicted proteins | sample 5400601 | NCBI WGS metagenome assembly WNGK01 (sample SAMN13153376, study PRJNA577476) | soil metagenome | isolation source: 60 cm soil or saprolite under Garry oak tree replicate 1 | place: USA:California | collected 2016-06-15
GCGATAGAGCCACAATTCCAACAACGAGCACGCCCACCAGTTTTACTTTCATCGGCCAGTTGATTGAGCAACATACTGCGCGCCTCATCAGCTCCTGTATAGCCGGGATTATATGCCAGGTGAAGTAAGTTGCCCAAAGGCAACGTGATTTCGTGCGTGGGCGGCTGTAAGGGAGGCTGTGAAGCATAAGCTGGAGCGGGCGGTACGGGCACTTGCGGTGGCCGACGAAATAGTTCGCCGCGAGCAGTACGTCGCCCACCCTCTATAGATGGCGTATAGTCCTGGCGCTCGACGCGATCACCGTTTGAAACCGGCGCAGGCGGAGGAACAGCAGGTGAGAACGGCACATTATCCGTACGTTCGAGAGCAGGTAGTCCCGCATTTTCTTTATCTACAGGCGCTTCTGGAGGCTGCTCGGTATTAGGCGAGGAGTCCACAGCGCTTTCATTCTGATCGCCAAGATGATTATTATTTTCCGGCTGATCTGGATTAGGACGTCTACGACGTGTAATTGGCATAGGGGCTTACTCCTTGGAAGTAGTGTGCGCTGTGCAGATGCATTGCGTATTATATCACAATTCATGGAGCAGGTCTACAAAATTAGCGGAGAACGGCTGACGAGATCTCTGGTTTGGGCGAGTTGGTATCCTCTGCTACAAAGATACGTGCCCGCCCTGACGCCTGTTAAGGAAGGCTTTTGCCCAGGTATAGTGATACTAGACTTTGAAGAAATCGGCGTTGATCTTGATATAGTTTTTCCACTCTTCGGGAGTTGCCGACTCTTCAAAAATCGCCGTAACGGGACAGGCCGGTTCACACGCGCCACAGTCAATACACTCATCGGGGTTAATATAGAGCATCTCAGCCGTATCGAACCCCTCCTCGCTCTGCGTAGGATGGATGCAGTCCACAGGACATACATCTACGCAAGATGCATCCTTCACGCCAATGCATGGCTGAGTAATTACATAAGTCATTGTTTATCTATCCTCCTCCTGGCACGCCATGCATAAAACAAGGATTACACGGCGGCAAAGTTATGTTTTTAGCCTTCCCCAGTATAGAATGTCGAGCAGAGAATGTCAATTCTCTGGTGGCAGCAGCAGCACAAAGATCTGACCTTGACAGGCCACACGGTCGTTCTGTATAGTTGTAGTATTACATATTATACTGCTTAGACGCGACAGCGATGAAAGGAGACACACATACATGTTATATGAGCATTGCGTCTTCGTCGCGTCATCCAATAGTATCATTCCCCCGCCCAGCCTGGTTCAAACCTTTCTGGCCCAAGGCCCCAGTGTGCCCATTTTCAGGAGGAGCGATAACATCACGCACCCGACCTGACAAGCGGGAGTAAGCGTCATTCCCACCGTGGCACCTGGAGGACTCACCCAGTACCCACGGTTTTTTATTGGCCTTTTTCTCATTGTGCAACCAGGAGCATAAACAGATCATGATTTCACCTTCATCTAATGAACTGTACCCGCAAGACAACGAAAGGATTTCAACGATGTCGACGTCAATGGCAGACCTGGCTTATCGTCGTGATTTAGGCAATGGTCTCACGCTGCGCTGGTCGAGCGCAAGCGACGCCGAAGCGATAGCACAACTGGAGAGCATAGTTTTTCGCGATCACGTCACCGACCCGCCTAATATCCCTCTTGCGCACTTTATGCGCGAGACGATGAGCGGTGAATATCCATTGATGGGCCCTGGAGATTTCGCGCTGGTCGAGGATACCACACAAAAGGAAAACTCCATTGTTGCCTGTACCTGCCTGTGGCGGCAACAATGGGAGTATGAAGGAGTTCCATTCGAGATTGGCCGCCCTGAATTTGTAGCTACTCATCCAAATTATCGCAACCGCGGACTGATCCGGGTGATTTTTGAACTCATCCATGCCCGCAGCGAGGCAGAGGGACACATGGCGCAGGGTATTACAGGCATCCCTTATTATTACCGCCAGTTCGGCTACGAGTATGCACTTGAGCTGGATGGCAACTGCGTCGTATACCTACCATTCGTCCCCCAGGCCAAAGAAGGCACGCCCGAGCCATACACCCTGCGCGACGCCACCACAGAAGACCTGCATTTAGTACTGGAACTCTATGACCGGCAGCGGGCAGCCTATAGTGTTTCAACAATCATTGATCAGCGCTGGTGGGGCTACCATTTCCAGACATGGCATACGTCGGAAACAGGCCACGGTGAACGCGTCCAGATTATCATCGATGCTGTTGGCACCGTATGTGGCTACTTGATTACACCAAACGTGCGTTCTGGAAAATATATGCCAGTCTGGGACCTCGCGGTGACCCCTGGTGTGAACCTGCAGGAGCTTATGCCAGCGCTCTTGCGAGCATTACACGCCCTGGGACTGAACATTCCCACCATCTATGATGCGCCAGCGGTGAGCGGCATTCGCTTCATTCTGGCCACGGGGCATCCTGTATACGCTGTGCTGGATAAGTCTCTGCATCCTAAATACGAGCCACCATACGCCTGGTACGTGCGCGTGGTAGAACTGGCGAAGTTTATACGGCATGTTGCCCCCGCGCTGGAGCGGCGGCTGGCACACTCCGTGCTGGGAAACTACAGCGGAGAATTGAAGCTGGACTTTTATCGCGGCGGCTTGCACATAGTGTTCGACAAAGGTCACCTGGCAAACGTCGAACACTGGCGGCATCCCGTCTGGAACTCTGAGTCAAACGTGGATGGAGGGACCCCGCCGCTCGTTTTCCTGCAGATGCTTTTCGGTCACCGCAGCCTGGATGAACTGCGCTACGCTTTTCCTGATGTATGGGTCAAGGATGAGTCGGAGCTACTGCTGAAGACGCTTTTCCCGCGCAGGCCATCGTGGGTGGCGCCGCTGGGATGATAGAGCGTTAAGCACACATCATAATTCCTAAAAAAGCGGGCCGATGTTCGACATTGGCCCGCTAACGCTCGTGCTCCAACCTACTCTACAATGTACTACTGCCCGCTATTACTGATAAGCTGCCTACTGGGTTCGGAGGCTGTCTCCACTTCAATATCATCATAGCGTTTTACCTTGTAGATGATAGTTGAAATGGCCCAACTGCCAATGAAGATGCCGATGATCAGGTAGCCGATTGTACCAAAGTTACTGCTCAGGTTGGTTACTGAATCCCAGAAAGCGCCGCTTAGATTCAACTGACCTCCAATGATACTAAGGACCTCGATACCACCCACTACCAGAGCTACTAATACCGAAACCAGCGTAATATTCATGTTGTAGTAGAGCTTCCGAACTGGCTTCATAAAGGCCCAACCATAGGCTCCGAGCATCAGGATACTATCGGTTGTATCAAGCAGGCACATACCCACTGTGAATAACGCCGGGAACAGCAAGATATACCAGATGGGTAAGCCTTTCGTTGCCGAGGATGCCGAAATACCCAGAATGCCTACCTCGGTGGCGGTATCAAAACCAAGACCAAAGAGGATACCTATCGGGTACATTTTCCAACTACTGCTCACCATGCGAATTAATGGCCGGAAGAAGCGACCCATGAGCCCGCGCTGATTCAAAAATTCGTCCAGAGTTTGCTCGTTGTACTCGCCACCATTTTTTACTCTGCGGAAGGTCTGGAAAATCTCCCATAGGATAAGAATGTTGATGGCTGCAATCACGAAGAGGAAGAGAGCCGAGACGGAGGTACCGATCACGCCACCGATATTTTGCAGGCCGGGGAAATTGTGCTGAATAACAGTGGCCGTCAGGGCAATAGCGATCGATAACGCTACCACAATTGTAGAATGACCAAGCGAGAAGAAGAAACCAACTGCGACGGGCTTTTTGTCCTCCTGCATCAGCTTGCGAGTAACGTTGTCAATGGCCGAAATATGATCCGCATCGACTGCATGGCGCAGGCCAAAGGTGTAGGCCAGCAGCGCGGTACCCAGTAACAAAGGATAGCGATAAAACGCAAGAAGGGAGAGAGCCCAGACGACGATGTTGGCAGCAATCAGGAACACATAGATGCCAACGACTTTACTCCGTAAATCACTCGAGCTATCATTGAAAACACGGGTGAGCGCGGGGATGCCGAAGTTACTGCTCATGAGTCCTCCTGAAATCAGGCGCTGAAGGCATTATAAAACGCGAAATAGGTTTTATTGGAACAATGGGCAGGCATGTTTGCCTTGCTCGGTTCTATTTAGCCGGGTATTTGGTTACGTAGAAACCGGATGGAACCAGAAGAGATAACTTTGTACATGTGACTGTAAAAGCATACCATCTATTTTTCCTAATTGCAAGTCTTTTGCAATTAGCATAGTGCATCAACTAGCGTCGTTCAACTTTTGTGCTTTTTTAGCGTACAATATGAGAGTATGATAAGCTATTCAACAGATATTACAATCAAGCAGGGAGATGAGGAATTTTATGGAGGAGCCTCGTAGTATAAGCGGCGGCGAATCTACAGACAGGACAACCGGCAAGCTTCCAGCGGAGAATGGCGGCAGCAATACAAACCAGGCCGCTGCCAATGGCAACCAGCAAAGCCAGGGACCTGTGATTGATAACAACCTGCAACTGGTTGTTATCGAGGGTTTCCAGGTCGGGCGCGGCGTTGCCCGCGTAGATCCAAACGATATGGCACGCCTGGGTTGCCAGCCCGGTGATATTGTCATGATTACCGGTAGCCGCACCACAGCTGCTAAACTCGTGCCCAGCGCTATCGTAGATCGCGGCCAGCAGACCATCCAGATGGATAGCCAGGTGCGCCAGAACAGCTCGTCAGGCCTGGGTGAGCATGTCACAGTACGCAAGGCAAAAGTAAGCACGGCAGAAAAGATAACATTGCTGCCTCTGAGCGGCGGCGCCCCAATTCAAGAGAGTGATTTGCAATACATCGCTCGCTACCTGGTGGGTCTCCCTGTTGTCATTGGTGATTTACTGCGCGTGGGTACACCGGGGACGGCGCCGCGCGAATTTCTGATCATTGGTACCACTCCCGCTACTCCCAGCTATACCATCCGGAAACGCACGACAGGTGAATTAGAAGCGATAGTTCCCCCGCTACAGCCCGAACCGGTAACAGATGTCGAGGCAGTGCTGGTACAGGCCGGAACGATTGTGCGCGCCCAGGCGCGAGGCGCTACCAGGCCAGGCACACCTGGACGAGTTGGCTATGAAGATATTGGCGGCCTGGGCAAAGAACTGCAGCGCATTCGCGAAATGATAGAGCTGCCGCTGAAGTACCCGGCCGTTTTTGATCGTTTGGGTGTTGAACCACCTAAAGGTGTGTTGCTCTATGGACCTCCCGGCACGGGTAAAACGCTGATTGCTCGCGTTGTAGCAGCCGAGACCAACGCAGCCTTTTTCGTAATTAATGGCCCTGAGATCATCAATAAATTCTATGGTGAGAGCGAGTCACGTCTACGCGCTGTTTTCCAGGAGGCGCAGCGAAAAGCGCCCAGTATCATTTTTATCGATGAATTGGACGCGCTGGCCCCCAAACGAACTGAGACAGGGGGCGAGGTTGAACGGCGCATTGTGGGGCAGTTGCTGGCGCTGATGGACGGCCTGACATCGCGTGGACAAATCGTGCTGATCGGCGCTACTAACCAGCCCAATGCCCTCGATACCGCTCTGCGCCGTCCCGGTCGTTTTGACCGTGAGATTGCCCTGCGCGTACCGGATGTACGCGGGCGTACCGAGATACTGCGCATTCACATGGAGGCGCTCTGCCGTGAGGCAGCCATGATTGCTCTGCGCCGCGTGCTGCCACACATCGATTACGAGCGCGGTTATATTCCCTATGAGACCCTGGTCAACCTGTATATTACCATGGCGGATTTCCAGGCCGCCCTGCGCGAGATCGAGCCCTCGACGACACGCGAGGTCTACGTTGAGGTCAGCGAGACGACGTGGGATGACATCGGAGGGTTGGAAAGGCCCAAGGACCTGCTCACGGAAGGAGTAGAGTGGCCTTTACGCTTCCCAGAGGTGTACGCCAATGTCAAGGTAGAACCGCCGCGCGGCGTCCTGCTGGCCGGCCCTCCAGGATCGGGCAAGACACTGATTGCACGGGCGCTTGCTAATCAGTGCGAGGCGAATTTCATCTCCATCAAGGGGCCGGAGCTGCTCTCGAAGTGGGTCGGTGAATCAGAGAAGGGTGTGCGCGAGGTCTTCCGGAGGGCAAAGCAGGCCGCGCCCTGCATTGTCTTCTTCGACGAACTCGATGCCCTCGCCCCTCGACGCAGCGGGGCAGATATAGATGGACAGGTAGGCAATCGCGTGATCGCCCAACTGCTCACGGAGATGGATGGTATCGAGGGGCGTGCGGGCGTGATAGTGCTGGCCGCTCGCGCCAGAAATTACGATGGAAGAACTGGCCAGCCTGACGCCTGGCCGAAGCGGAGCAGATATTGAAGCTATCTGCCGCCGCGCTGCTCTGCTCGCCTTACGCGAATGGATTGCACCCAAGCTCGGTATGGCGCGGGTGCAGATTACCGAGGCAAAAGAGGAAGGGAACACAGCAACACAGCAGGAATCCCAGCCTGCGGCAGAAGAGGCTACGCAGCAAGTTCCCCCCGCACGCTTCCAGATTCGCCCCGAGCATTTCGCCCAGGCTATCGATGAACAGCGTGAACGCTACGCTGTTCAGGATGAGGCCGAAGATGCTGTAGCACGCAGAGAAGAGGGGCGCCAGCGCTTGCTTGAGATGGCGGCGAATTATAACACTGATGGCAAACCACCGAGGCGCGGGTTTCGCTACTGGCTGGCACGCCTGCTAGGATTTGCTCCCTAGTGACATATGCTTCTCTCTTGGACTTGATGAAAAGTTATCAAGCTTGTTACGTTCTGTTACATTGTGGTAACAAAGTAAGTACAAGTTTTGTACATTTATTGTCCTCGATTAGTTACCAAATGACTAGCCACTTACATTATGCAGCTATACTATGCTATAATAAGAGGTGGTGAGAATAGATACATTATTGAAGGGAGTAGTTATGTCCGATATGCCGTATATGGCTGACAACTCCTCTTCTCTCTCCCATGAGCAGGTTGTCGAAGCATACCTGCAGGCTATGCGTCTGATTGATGAGCGGGTCACGCCTTTCCTGGGAAAGGCTACAACGCGTGTCCTGGTACAGGGTGCTGCCAAACGTCTAATTGATAGCTATCCATTTCTTCATTTTCTCGTAAAAATACCTTACACTGATGTTATCCCAGCAGTGATTGATGAGCAACTGCATGCTGTCAGTAGTCAGGAACTGGTTGCGGGGTTGAACATGCTACTCCAGGAATGTTTCGCGGGCCTGAGAGAGCTTACCGGTGATCTCATCGCGCCCCCGCTGCTTGACGAAGTGACGCGGCAGTTGGGGCAGATACCGTAAATTAAAATTGAAGAACAGGGAGGGTAACGTGCAGCCAGAGTCACAGATAACCGATAGCGCGTACCACTCCTTCGCAGGACAAAACGGGGATCGCCTGGCTGCGATTCGCCGCGAAATGGAATACCTCAACACTATAGGAAAGCGCTTTGTTGCTGCCATCGATCGCTTTCAGGTTCATCATGCATTACTGGCCGCCTTGCAAGAATTGTATAGTTTCGCCGCTTGTTCTATCTTACTTAAAGGTGATCCATTTGAACTCTCGATTATCCCTCGCTACCCCCTGAGCGAGGTCTTTTTGGAAGCCATGTTCCAGAGGATAGCGCGGGCTGCCAGCGTCATCGGCTTTCCGCAGATGACCGCTGACGAACTGGTTGCTGCTTCTGATCTGGATGCGCCCGATGAACTGGCTCAGTCCGGGGCCAATGCTCCTGTCGGAGGGGCCAAGATCGGCGATTTCCTCAACATCCCGCTCACGGTGGAGAACCGTATCATCGGCATGCTCAGTCTCTTCGACGACCGGGCGGGGACGTTTGATGCCGAACTGCTGCAATTGACCACGATGATCGCCGACTACGCTGCTGTTGCACTGGAAAACGTGCGCCTGCGCGAGCGCGAGATAGCGCTCTGGCGACAGGCTGAGTTGGAACGTGGTCGCCTGGAATTAATTATCAGCAGCATGACCGAGGGCCTGTTTATCACAGATGCCCATGGCGCGATTACCTTGCTGAACCGCTCAGCACAACACTTGTTCGTACAGGCCGGGGTGGAACCCCAACTCGGGGTTCCATTACGCACCTGGGCCACCACTAGCAGTGCCAACTGGCTCTATGACCTGGCAATCACCGTGGACCGGGCACTGGCTGGTGAGGTGATGATGAACCAGGAATTGATTGCAGGTGTGAGCGGTGAAACTATCCCTTTGACCCTGAGTGTCAGTGTGGCACCCCTGACTGATGCCAGCCAGATGCACGCCCGTTCCATCGGCGTTGTCGCAGTTCTCAATGATATTACCTCTAGCAAGCAGGTCGAAAAACTGAAGGACGAATTTGTTTCAGTCGTCTCCCACGAGCTGCGCACGCCCTTGACAGCAATCAAGGGCTACACACAACATCTTGTGCGCCGTCTCGAACGACGCTTACAGCAGATGCGCAAAGGGAAATTACCAGTGGAGCCTCCCGCAGTTGAACCGCCTGAGAGCTACGATCTACGCAGCCTGCATATCGTGCAAAGCCAGGCAGAGCACCTGGAGCGGTTGGTGAACGACTTGCTCGATCTCTCACGCGTGCAATGGGGACAACTGCACCTGCAATACTCTACTTTTTACCTGGCTGACCTGCTGGCTGAGTGTGTACACCAGGCCCAGGTCAGTGCCGAACTCCATGCCATCTACCTCGATATTCAGACACAGGACAGCACAATCGAGGCCGATTACTTGCGTATAGGCCAGGTGGTAGGAAATGTCCTGGACAATGCAGTAAAATATTCGCCTCAAGGTGGGCAAGTGACGGTACAACTCCAGGAACTCTATGGGGATTACCTTGTCAGCGTGATTGATCAGGGTATCGGCATCAATCCCGAATACCTGGACCATATCTTCGAACGCTTCTATCGTGTACGCAACATGGCCAGTCGCCAGTATTCAGGCATCGGACTGGGTTTATACGTGACGAGGGCCATCGTCGAGAGCCATGGAGGCCGTATCTGGCACACCAACAATCAGGGCCGTGGCAGTACTTTCCACTTCACGCTGCCGAGTAAACATCGAACTGGGCCACTGCATGCATAGAAACACAGACCAGCCACCTGTCAAAATGCTCGAAGCATATCGGCCGGGGTGAAGTTGAAGTGATCACGCAGGTAGGAGAGACCAAAGGGCGTAAAGTGGATTGCAGCCAAACCCGAACGCAGGTACTGGATGCTGCGTAATATGCGCGCCTCGCCCCACAAAGGATAACGCAGGTCACGGAACATGTTGAGAATATCTTTCGTACTCGTGACAAGTATGCCCGCGGTCATTACGACGATCTCAACCCATGGATAACGTGGTATAGCTACCGGGCTTGTCAGGGATGTAAAAAGTCCGACATAGAGGATGCTGCCCGACACAGCAGCAGGGAAGAAGGTATCGAGTAAAATGTATAGCAGTGAAGGTTCATGCAGGAAAAGCGTGGTTACACCTATGGGGCTGATAGCCCAACCAATAAGCTGATCGTTTCGCAGTAATGTTACAAGCAGGTGAGCGCACTCAAAGAGCATAATCCATAATAGCAGGAATCCAAACAGACCAAAAAGGCTGGTAATATGTACGATTGGTGTGCCTGACATGCTCATCCCCTTCGTATGCCGACGCTTTCCTTGCGAAAGGCCTTTTTCTCGATTACTACTAATTATAGCTATTTTCGTCCAATAAGCAACCGTCGACAACTTTGATTTACTGGCTCCAGCCCTCTATGCCAATCAAAGGAACAAAGACACAGGCGCCAAGGGAGCGTACGTCTATGCGCCCCAGAGTATTGCGAACAACGAGTAATTCTTGTCGCTCGTGAGAGCCCACTGGAGCTACCAGTATACCTCCTGGCACGAGCTGGGCTATTAGCTGCGAAGGCACTTCAGGCGCAGCAGCAGTCACGAGTATGCGGTCATAAGGCGCCTCATCTGGCCAGCCAAGCGATCCATCACCGACATAGAGGGAAACGTTTTGGCGGCCCAGGTATAACAGGCGCTTTGCAGCTTTGTAGGCGAGTTGCTGGTGACGCTCGACGCTGTAGATATGGCGAGCCAGGTACGACAAAATTGCCGCCTGATAACCCGAACCGGTACCTATTTCTAATGCGCGCTCGCGGCCACTGAGCCCTAATGCCTGTGTCATAGTAGCCACCATGAGCGGCTGCGAGATGGTTTGGCCCTCGTCGATGGGTAAGGCACGGTCAGTATACGCCAGTTCACGCTGTGCCTCGTCAACAAAGATCTCCCGTGGCACTATGGCCATAGCAGCCAGGACGCGTTCATCACGTATACCACTACCACGAAGCAACTCTATCAATTGTTGGCGTTGATTTTCTGGATCCATAGGTGACTACAAAGAAACACTGTAGTATTCGATATACGGAAAGGTCTCACCTGTATAGGAGATCTGTTACTAGTGTATTGCCTGGAGAAAGGGACGTCAAGTTGAACATGTGGTGAATGGGCGCTACTGGGCTCGAACCAGTGACCTCTTCGGTGTGAACGAAGCGCTCTCCCACTGAGCTAAGCGCCCTTATTGCTGACAGAAGCAACTATAGCACCGGGGTTATGGAATGTCAAGCATACTATTTATTGTTCTTCTGCCGTCTTGCGCATGGCTGGAAAAAGGATCACGTCGCGAATCGACTCCTGGTCGGCCATGAGCATCACCAGGCGATCGACACCGATGCCAAGGCCCCCGGTAGGCGGCATACCCACCTCCAGGGCTTCCAGAAAGTCTTCATCGAGTACCTGTGCTTCGTCATCTCCATGCGCACGTTGGCGCATCTGATCCTCGAAACGCACACGCTGGTCAAGCGGATCGTTCAATTCGGTAAAGGCGTTGCCTAACTCCAGGCCGCCGATAAAGGGCTGGAAACGATCTGTCAATCCCGGAATTTCGCTATGGCGCTTCGCCAGCGGTGAGATATCGATGGGATAGTCGGTCAGGAAGAGCGCCTGGCGGAGCAGCGGAATGCCCATGCGGAACATCGCTGCCTTGAGATCATCGATCAAGCGACCTCGTCCGAGCCTGGGATCGGCCTCGTAGCCGCGCGCGCGCATCTCAAACGCCAGGCTGTCCTGGTCGGGGAAACGATTGACGTCGATGCCGGTAAACTCCTCGATTGCATCGAGCAAGCGAATACGCGGCCAGGGTGGGGTCAGGTCTATCTCGGTCCCCTGGTAGGTGATGCGCGCTGAACCCTTCACTTCCTGAGCAATGAAGCAAATCATTTCCTCTACAAGCCTCATGATGTCGTTGTAGTCGGCGTACGCCTGGTAGCATTCCATCATGGTAAATTCGGGATTATGGGTGCGATCGATACCCTCATTGCGGAAATCGCGCCCAATTTCGTAAACGCGTTCAAACCCGCCCACAATCAGTCGCTTGAGATAGAGTTCAACGGCGATGCGCAGGTAGAAGTCGCGGTCGAGTGTATTGTGATGCGTGATAAAGGGGCGGGCAGTAGCGCCACCATAGAGCGGCTGCAGGATCGGCGTCTCGACCTCCACGAAGCCATGCTCATCCAGGTAGCGGCGCATGGCCGTAATGGTACGAGCACGAATCACAAACACGCGCTTGCCTTCGTCGCCATTGGCGACCAGGTCAAGGTAGCGCTTACGCTGGCGAATTTCCACGTCTTCGAGGCCGTGAAACTTTTCAGGCAGGGGACGCAATCCCTTAGCGAGGATACGGTATGCGCGCACGTGCAGTGTTCGCTCTCCAGAGCGCGTCCTGAAGAGAAAGCCAGTCACTTGTATAAAATCACCGAGATCTAAGAGCTTGATGCCCCGGTATGTTTCTTCGCCAATATCGTTGACGCGGAAGTAGATCTGTATGCGCCCGGTGCCGTCTTCTATCTGGGCAAAAGCGGCTCTGCCCATCTCACGCAGCAGGCGAATGCGTCCTGTCAGGGTAAAAGAACCCTCGGGCCCCTGCCACTCGTCAAAGTGCTCTAAGACCTGCGCAATAGTATGCGTACGCTCTACATGATTGGGATACGGGTCCATACCGCCTTCCCGCAATGCATGCAGGCGCTGTAATCGCATTTCTCGTTCGTCTGCCATATGCGTTCTTTTTCTCCTCCAACACTTTGAAAACATTGTAACATTGTTCCTTGATTGTGAATAGAGACTATAGCAGTTCAGTTACCAGACATGAAAAACCGGCCTGCGCATTTTTCGTAAGGGCCGCAGGCCGGTTGATTGCTGCTACGTTTGTGAGATCAACTGACGGAGAGGATGGTCAACTCCTTCACGCCGCCGGGTGTAGATACAATTACCACATCACCTGCCTTGTGGCCCAACAGAGCTTTCCCCACGGGGGACTCGTTGGAGATAAGGCCGGCGCTCGGTTTCGCCTCAAATGCTCCTACCAGGGTGTAGCATATCTCACGATCGTCGCTGGTGTTTACACACACGACGGAGCCGAGGGAGACGATATCGCTATCTACCTTGTTGATTGTCTTAGCGGTTGCCAGCAGTTGCTCTAATTCCTGAATACGTCCTTCGAGACGAGCCTGTTCATTCTTTGCATCTTCGTAGGCGGCATTGTCGACTACATCGCCCGCTTCTTTGGCATCATGGAGATATTGAGCAACTTCGGCACGGCGAACGGTGCGCAGAGACTCGAGGAGATTCAATGCGCGCTGCCGTCCATCATCTGTGAGAAACACATCCTGTGTACTCATCTTCCGGTCTCCTTCAATGGTGTGGTAGAAAAATCACTATCTACCATATCATAGTAATACGTCAAATGAAAGGTAAGCAATTACCCGACTGGATACCCTACATCACCCCAGGTGATGCTTACCAGTTGTCCTGAATGACGACGAAGTAACAGCTCTCCGTTGCCATCCACATCCTCAGCGACTCCGCTGATTACTGTATCTCCCTGCCGCACCTGGACAACGCGACCCAATGTTGACAATCGGCTTCGCCACCGCTCCCGAATCCGCCGGGAGGCTGAGCCATATATTTCTAACAGCACTGAAGAAATATCTTGCTGAGATTCTTCTTGCAAAGCAAGGTAGTCTGTCTCCAAATGCTGCAACAGGCGAGCGATTAACATCTCGCGACTCACCCTGTGGCCACATACTGCCTCGAGAGTCGTCGCTGTTGTGAGCAACTGCGCTTGCGCAGGAAAACTTTCTGCTACATCCTGGATGCGTCCATTGACATTGATGCCGATACCAATAACGGCCACCATACGATTTGCGACATCATGGCTGGTCTCGATGAGAATACCAGCAACTTTATGGTCTCCGAGGAGAATATCGTTGGGCCACTTAATGGAGGCGGCAACATCGCACGTTTGGGCAATCGAGTCAACGACGGCAAGGGATGCTATCATCACGAGTAAATAAGATGGGAAGGATGGTCTGAGCAATATGGACGATAACACATTACATCCAGATACATCCACCCAGCGCCGGCCTTGCCTGCCACGGCCTTGGGTCTGATTATCAGTAAGTACAACCACTCCTTCGTCTGGCCGTTCACGGGCCACTTGCAGCGCTAGTGAGTTAGTTGAGTCTACCACCGGTAAGTAGATCAACCGATCTCCTAGACCAAGAAACTGCGTCTCCAGTTGGCTATGGAGTACCTCAATATCAAGCCGTGAAATACGTTCCACTTTCAATGCCAATCAGCACTTTTGTTCTATATACACTCCGGGAGAGGAACTGGCACTCCTCAGCGGAGATAGGCGCTCTGTGGGCAACACTCGTGAGACCACAAGTATAAAAAACCCAGAGCAAGAGGCAAGTCTGATTTCGCCAATGCCCTGGGGGAACCGCTGCACAGGTAAGAAGCTACACACTTCCTACCAGTGAGCTTGAACTGGCGTTACCGCCAGTCACCTCTTCTCTGGAAGGTGTGAGAGGCTAACTTTGCGCCTGTACAGCGACGACGTTGATCCATTGCACACCACCTCCTTTCATTGACACTATTGTAACATTGCACTTCTGATACTGTCAAGGTTTTTCACGATGTATCTTGAAACAAAGCGAGCAAGTTGCCCGAATCCAGTTATTCTCTCTGGCGCATAGAATGCTGGATGTATGCTGAGATCCACTCATAATGCTTCTGGCGGGCCTGCGGCCCACTTGGGAAGGAGAGAATGAACGAGGACACCTCGCGCTCCAGCAGGAGACTTCGTCCCCTGCACCCCTAGTTCTGAGTGGATCTCAAGGATGTATGATGTTGACGAACAGGGCTTTTTGGGGATACACTAAAGATATAAGCCAGGAAGGAGTTTGGATTTATGGGCATTGAACGTACGGCCCATCCCTACATCGTTCGTGACTCTGCCATTTATGGCGGCGAACCAATTGTCGAAGGCACACGCATTGGCGTGCGCCATATCATCCTGCTCTTTCAATCAGGCAAAGATCCGGAAGAGATTGCCCGTATTCATCGTCTCTCACTAGCCCAGGTATACGATGCCATCAGTTACTTTTATGATAACGAGGGTGAGATCGAGCACTATATTCGTCATGAATCATGGGGTAACGGTTAAAACGATGTCCGTTCGCCCTCGGCAGCTCACGGAAAGTTCGCGCGACTTCTCTACTCTGGCAAAACGCTTACTCCATCCGCTATACTATGTATAGTGACAAGCTATTCTCCGTGATGCGGTTCTGCATCCTGGAAAGATGTCTCTACTACTCGAACGCTCCAAGTAATCTCAGTACCCACAGTTAGTTACCCAGGCGCTCTATATCGCTAGCATACAGGTGATGATGGGACAGGCCTCCGATGCTTGCACTAAGGAAGAGCGCCAGGAAAACGTAGGGAACATACTCATCCGTCTGATACTGTTGAAGCTTCGCTTCAATTATTCTATTCTTAGGAGGAGGACCTTGCAAATGCAGCAGTACAGCGATCTGCTCATCGACGCCCTCCTGGATGAGGGCTTTACGGTGGATGAGGCCAAGAGGATCATTCAAATGCGCGAAGCTTACGAGGAACAACAAGCAACACAGGAAACAAATCATCATCGTTTTGTCCGCTGGCTAATCGAACATGGCCGATTGAGCGATTGGCAAGTATAGATCTAAGGAGGCCTCTATGAAAGCGGTCGTCATGGCAGGTGGAGAAGGATCGAGGCTGCGACCATTGACGGTCAAGCGCCCCAAGCCTATGGTTCCTATTGTTGGCAAGCCGGTTATGGAGCATATACTCAATTTACTGAAACGCCATGGCATTACGGAAGTAATCGTCACCGTCCAGTACCTGGCAAGCAACATTGAAGATTATTTTGGCAATGGGTCCCAGTTCGGTATGCGCATCAGCTATTCACGAGAAGATACGCCCTTGGGAACAGCAGGCAGCGTCAAGAATGCTGAGGAACAGCTCACCGAGCCCTTTCTCGTTATTAGCGGGGACGCTCTGACCGACTACAACCTCACAGATATCATCAAATACCACCAGGAGAAGAAGTCACTGGCGACGCTCATGCTGGCACACGTGCCTAATCCACTGGAGTACGGTGTAATTATTACCAACGAGAATGGGCATATTACCGAGTTCCTGGAGAAGCCAAGCTGGGGAGAAGTCTTCAGCGACACCATAAATACAGGCATTTACGTGCTGGACCCGCAGATTTTTTCGTATTTCGAGAAGAATAAACAGTTTGACTTCAGCCAGGAACTTTTCCCCATGATGTTGAGGAAAGGCGATCCCATTTATGGCTACATTGCCAGCGGTTACTGGTGCGACGTGGGGAATCTGAGCGAGTATATGCGCGCTAACGCCGACGCTCTACACGGGCGTGTTGCCATCGATATTCCCGCAAAAAACATTGGCGGGAGCATCTGGTGCGAGGAAGGCGTTGAGATTGCCGACGATGCACAACTCTACGGGCCAATCTACCTGGCACTCGATTGTAAAGTCAAGCCGGGAGCTATCATCCATGGGCCGAGTACGATCGGTCATTACACCATCATCGATGAGCGGGCACAGGTGGACCGCAGCATTGTCTGGAATAACTCGTATATTGGCGAACGGGCCGAACTGCGGGGCGCACTGGTCGGCTCTTCGACGAGCATCAAGAGCAAAGCTGTCATGTTTGAAGGCTCGGTGGTCGGCGATAACTCGATCATCCAGGAAGGCGCGATCATCCAGCCAAACATCAAGATCTGGCCTGATAAAGAAATAGAAACCGGGGCTGTGATCAATACCAGTATCATCTGGGGATCACAGGGGCGGCGCGGCCTGTTTGGTCGCTATGGAGTCACGGGCCTGGTCAACGTTGATATGACCCCCGAACTGGCGGCTCAACTGGGCGCAGCATACGGCGCGATCCTGCCAAGAGGTTCTAGTGTGTGTATGAATCGTGACGCGCATCGTACATCGCGTATGATCAAACGCGGCATGGTGGCAGGCTTACCTTCGGCTGGAGTCGATGTACTCGATATCAACCAGGTCCCAATCCCGGTAGCGCGCTACTATATCCGCAATACCAACGCGGTGGGCGGCGTACACGTTCGAGTTTCGCCATATGACAAGCGCATTGTGGATATCAAGTTCTTCGACCAACAGGGCCTGGACATTAACAAGACTACCGAGCGTAAGATCGAGAATCTCTATTTCCGCGAGGACTTCCGGCGCGTCTACGTGGATGAATTAGGCGCGATCGAGGTGCTGCCAAACTCGCAAGTGCTCAATCGTTACCTGGAAGGCTTCAGAAAGCAAGTAGATGATGCCCTGGTGCGAGCGCAGAAATTCCAGATAGTAGTCGACTATGCTAATGGAAGCCCCAACCAGCTCCTGCCGCAAATCTTCGGCCACCTGGGCTGTGATGTGATTGTCCTGAACCCTGGCGTAGATGAGAAACGTCTCTCGCGCACATTAGAGGAGATAAACGATGACCTGCAACGCCTTGCCACGATTACGGGAACGCTGAACGCCGATATGGGCATACGCATCGATACCAGTGGAGAACGTATCTCGGTGGTGGACGATAAAGGCCGTATCCTTGACGGGATGAAGATACTCGCAGTAATGACGAGCCTCTTCTTACGCAAATACCATAATGGAACGGTTGCGGCTCCGGTCACTGCTCCAAGCGCACTGCAACAGATTGCGAAACGCTATGAGGGGTACATCCAGCATACGCGAGTTCTCCCACACGCCCTGATGACGGCGGCAGGGCGCGAGGGGGTTGTGCTGGTGGGTGATGACATAGGGGGCTTCGTCTTCCCAACATTCCAACCAGCTTTCGACGGTATGCTTGCAATTGCAAAGCTGCTTGAACTGCAGGCGACGTTCCAGTTGCGCCTGTCTGAAGTAGTCGACGACCTGCCCGTATACTATATGAGTCGCACCACAGTAGCCTGCCCGTGGGAACACAAGGGGAAGGTGATGCGTATTCTAAGTGAGCAGTACCGGGAGAGGCGTTCAAAACCCATCGATGGGATCAAGCTTGACCTGGGCAAAGAATGGGTGTTGATCTTGCCGGACGCCGACCGCCCGCTCTTCCAAATCATTGCAGAGTCGGTCTCGAACGACCAGGCCCAGGCCCTCGCTGAAAAATATGCTCGCGTGGTCAGTGGGCTGCAACAATCAGGCGTCCCTGCTTGAT
>WNGK01003532.1_pt1 | contig 17680 bp, 12 predicted proteins | sample 5400601 | NCBI WGS metagenome assembly WNGK01 (sample SAMN13153376, study PRJNA577476) | soil metagenome | isolation source: 60 cm soil or saprolite under Garry oak tree replicate 1 | place: USA:California | collected 2016-06-15
ATGTCGTTGAGCAGCGGCATCGCGTCCACCGGATTTGCCGAGAGCGATACCCGCCATCCGCCCGCGTCGGCCAGCCGCCGCAGCGCTTCGTCCAGCGAGGCCCCGAAGCGCGCGCGACTCAAGCCTAATCCGCCCTTGAGGAATGCCTGCACGTCCGCTGCGGAGGCCGGCGCTTTCGAAACCGTGGTGCCCACCCCCGTCCGCTCGAGCAAGCAGACACCCGCTCGGGTCGCGACGGGAGCCGGGGCCGTCGGCGCGGGCCACTCGCCGGGGCACTGCACCACCAATTTCTCGTCCCCGTTCGCGAGCAAAGTAGGCGATCGCCCCCCCAGCTCCGGAAAGTGGGTTACGGCCGTCGTGAGCAACCGCACCCGGCCGGGCAGGCCCCACACCCGGAACTCTGGGTCGAGCTGCACGTAGACGGCGTCGTCAGACAACACTCGCAGGCCGAGCCGATGGGCTTGATAGGCGAGCGTACTCTTCCCGGTGCCCGGCGGGCCCGCGAGGAGCAGCGCCACCCCGCCGCGAGCGATCGCCGCGGCGTGCATCGGATACCGGTCACACGCCGTCACCAGGGTGAGCGTCAGGCCTTCGATCATGCTGTACTGCACGTGCGCGCGGTCGGCGAGCAGGGCCGGCGTGATGTACGCGGTGGCTTCCTGCCGTCTCGTATCCGCGATCCCGACGCTCCCGGGGGTATGCACGATGACACGGTCGGCGTCCGGCATGCGGCACGTCACCGGGGCGTGCGACGCCACTCGGGAACCGTCTCGCTCGTCTCCCTCGTGGACGATCAGCCGGACGCGCACGCCCAGCGGAGCGATCAGACCGGGACTCGCGCGCAGCCCGCGCCAGATTCCAAAGGCTTCTTCGACCACAGCCAGCGCCGCTGCGCTGTTCGATTCGAAGCGGACGGGGATGCCGAGCACAGGTAATTCCATCACGTGGCGCAGCGGTACGCCGTGATAGAGTACGTCGGGAGACGCGTCGAACGTCATCGCATCGGTCATCGAGACACGATCTTACCGGGCGAGGTGAGTGCGTCCGCCTTCCAGGCGGCGCAACGAGAGATGGTGCGCGTCACGGCCGCGGTGTTGGCGGGCGCTCCCAGTCCCGTGCGCCTGGAACTGCCACGTGACGCGGATACGCGGGCGCTCGGCGTCGCGGCCTCGGCCGCCGGGATGGGGCCGCTGCTGGGGTTCTGGTGCGCGACCGGGCGCATCGATGCCCAGCAGTCCGTGCTCGACCTGCTCGCCCGCCATCTGGACCATGGGCGGCGGCGCGCCGCGCGCCTGCGCCAAGAGTTCGAGCGGATTCTCGTCCCCTTCGCCGACCGCGGCATCGAGGTGCTCGTCCTGAAGGGCACCGATACCGCTTACCGCTACTTCCCGGAGCCCGGGACCCGCCCCTCGTCAGACCTCGACCTGCTCGTCGCGCCGCACGACGTCGCGGCGGCCCGTACCGTTCTGCGGAACTTGGGGTTCGCCGAAGAGGGGCCTGGACATGGCGACCGATATCGGAGCACGTGGACTCCTCCGGGGGTCGACGGCATCCGCTCGCTGGAGCTGGCGCACGCCGACAACCCGTGGTCCGTGGATCTCCACGTGTCGCTCGACCGCGAAATGTTCCCGGACCGGCCGATGACGTTCGGCACGCCCCCCCCCACGCCCGGGCCTCGGGACGGGGAGGTCTGGCAAGAGTTCTCGCGGCCCGTGTGGGTTCTGCGAGAACCGCTCCTGCTCGCCTATCTGGTGGCGCATACATCCAGCCACTTCTATGCGATTACGCTGGTCCGGTTGGTCGAGGTCGTGCTCGTCGCGCGACGTGATTTCGGGGAAGACGACTGGCGGGCCTTCGCGGACCTCGTGCGCCGTACGGCGACGGGCCGATTCGTGTTCCCAGCTCTTTACCTTGCCGAGCAGCTCGCACCGGGTGCGATGGATGCGCTCACGCTGGAAGAGGTAGAGGCCGCGGCCCCGCGGTGGCTCCGCAAGCGGGTGCGCGCCACGACGCCGGCGTCGGCGCAGCGGCTGCATCCCTACCCGTTCCGCGAGCGGTTCCTTTGGGCGACGACGCTCACGGAACTGCTGCTCGAGCTGGCGTGGCCGCATGAGCAGGATGGGGGGCGTGTGGGGAACAGGCGGGTATCTCTTCGACAAATCCTCGGAGTTTATTGGCAGCGAATCCGCAAGCGCTTCCTACGGTTTGTCCGAACCAGAGTCCCGTGATCGTCAGCGGCGCCGCCCCAAGCGCGCGCCCGCGATCAACCCGAGTCCTCCGATGAGTCCGATCGCGGCGGCGACGCGGAACAACGAATCGAACCCACCTGAGGCGAGCAGGTAGCCGCCGAAGCTCGCGCCGATCATGCCGCTGAGGTCCGCCGCCACCTGCCGCCAGCTCGACACGAGCCCTTGCCGCTCGCGCGAGGTCTGCCCGAGCAGCCATTGGTCAATCAGCGGGTTCGTCACCGGTGCGATCAACCCCTGGAAAAAGTAGAGAGTCACAGCCAGCTGCACGCCCCCAGCCACTGACAACCCCAGCATGGCCGGCGCGAACAAGAGCAGCGCCGCGTTGAGGACTCGGCTCACGCCGAGGCGACGGGCCGCCTCCCCGCTCGCCAACACGGCGAGCGCCCAGGCCCCGTTGACCGCGGCGAACACAACTCCGATGCGCGCGATGGGAAGCCCCTGCTCGTGTGAGAAGAACATGTTAAAGAACGGTGCGGCAAGCGCCGGCCCCAGCATCCAAACGGCGACCAGGCCGACGAGCAGGAGGATCCGGCGCATCGCTTCTGGGGACGCGCCGTTGGCAAGGGCGGGGGCGGGGTCGGAAGCCGGCGGCACGGCCGTGACATGGGCCGTGCGCTCGAGCGGCCCGCGCAGTGCCCCCCCTCGGAACAGCGCCAGGCTCGCGGCACTGCCGACGGCGCCGAGGAGTAGCGCCCCGCGCATCGCGGGCAGATGCGCGAGGCCCCAGCGATGTTCGAGCCACCCGGGCGTGAGGCCCGCGATCGCCGTCCCCAGTCCACCCCAGCCGACGAGCAACCCGACGTTCCAGGCGAAGGCGCGCGCGCGGGTGCTCGGTTCCGTGAGTCCCATCAGAATCGGCGGTGTGGCTACGCGCCAGATGCCGCTGCCGGCGCCAGCGACCGCCGCTGCCGCATACACCGCGAGTGGCGTGGTGGTCACCGCGCCGAGGGCCAGCCCGACGGCGAGGACCGCGGCGGCAATCGTCACCGCGGTTCTCGGTCCGGTGCGATCCGTCAATACGCCTGCGGGGAGCAGCATGACGAGGCCGCCGGCTGTCAGCGCCGCCGCGGCATGGCCCATCACCTCGGTGGGGAGGTGCAGGCCCTCGAGGTAGAAGTTGTAGAGAAAGGCGTGGAAGATGAGGCCGGTGCCGAACAGGAGGTTGCCGGCAATGACCGCCGCGACCGCGCTCCCTTTCCCGAGTCCTTGACGCTCAGTCTGAAACATTGACGGCGTCCCTGCGCGGGAGACAGTTTCCCCGCTTCCCCCAATCCTTGCGAGCGTCACAATGACCATCGTTCGTCGGGTCGAAACCGCTCTCGCCGTGCTCGCGTTGATCGCGGGCCCGATTTCCGCCGGCGCGCAAGTCGCCCACCTGGCGGATACCACGCGGGGCGACACGCTGCGTCGCTACAAGCTCTCGCCACTCATCGTGACGGCGAGTCTCAGGCCGGCCACGGCGCAGGAGCTGGGATTCGCCGTGTCGGTCCTCCAGCGCCGGGACCTCACGGCCGAACCGACGCCGTCGGCGGCGCGGGCGCTCACCTTCCTGCCGGGGGTGTCGATCAACGAGGCCTCCGGGCCCGGCGGTCCGACGTGGCTCCACCTCCGCGGCGGCGACGAGCCGTTTACGCAGATCATGTTCGACGGGGTCCCGATCAACATCAGCGGCGGCTACAGCGACATCAACGGGCTGTTGCTGACGAACGTCGAGCGCGTCGAGATCGCTCGCGGCCCGCTCAGCGCGCTGTGGGGTTCCTCCGCCGTCGCCGGTGCCGTGCAATTCATCACCCGCGAGGGGCAGGTGGGCGTGCCTCGCGTCGAGGCCTTGGCGGAAGGAGGGGGAGGTGGGACTGATCCCCACGGCGCGCAGGCCCACTCGGAGCTCACGGTGTCCGGGGGCACCGAGCGCTGGCGCTACTCGAGTGGCGTTGGCGTCGCATACGATCGCGGCATTTATGCGCTCCCCAATGACCTCCTCACGACCGACGCCTCGTTGCGGCTGGACGCGCGGCCGGCCGATCGCTGGACGCTGACCGCGACGGCGCGCTACATGGCGACGCAAACGCACCTGCCGGTGCGGGATCCGGGCGCCACGCGGGTGCCACTCGACCCAAATCAGCGCGACCGCCAGTACCGCTGGCTGGCGTCGGTCTCGACCGGCTGGGAGGCGACTCCCACCTGGCATCACCGTCTCACGATCAGCGCGCTGTGGGACGACTTCATCTACGAGGACGCCCACGACAGCGCGCTCGACGCGGTGTCCTATCCGTTCTTCGTCTCCAACTTCAACCTCAGCTTCCGCAGCGCCCAGCTCCGGCCCACGCTCGAGTATGTGGGCAGCAACGAACTGTCGCTCGGCCGTGCAGCCTCCCCGCTGGCCGTGTCCTACGGGGCCGCGTGGCAGACGGAAGCCGAGGGGACCGACCTCGCGGGCGATTTCGGCCCCTCGCACACGGAGTTCGACCGCACCAACGCCGCGCTGTTCACCGAGCTGCAGGGGCGGCTGGGCCCACGCGTCTCGGCCCTCACCGGCGCTCGCTTGGAGAAGTACCACGGCTTGCCCGCCGAGCTGTTGCCGCGCGCCAGCGTGCTGGTCGACGTTGTTCCCAACCGGCTGGCGCTACGGGCGGCGGCGGGGCGCGCCTACAAGGCCCCGAACCTGGACCAACAGTTCCTCGAGAATCCGGCCACGATTCCGAACCCCGATCTCCGGCCGGAGAGCAGCGTGAGTTGGGAGATCGGGGCGAGGATCACCGCCCCGCAACGCTCTTGGACGCTCGGCGTCGGGTACTTTCACCAACGCTACAACGACCTGATTCGGACCGTCCCGGCCGACACGGGGTCGAAGCAGACGAACAAGAACCTCGGCCGCACGCAGGCGGCCGGCGTCGAGCTGGAGCTGGAGAACCAATGGTCCGCACGCTGGCGCACTGGGGCGAACCTCACCTGGGTGAAAACGCAAGTGCTCGATAACGCCGGACTCGATACGGCGAACTACCCGGTCGGGGGCGCTCTGCCCGAAACGCCGAGCCCGACCGGGAATGTCTACGTGGTCGGGGACCTCTCCTCGTCGCTCACGACGCTCGCCCGGATCACCTTCATCGGCCGGCGCACCGTGCTCAGCGAGCGCTTCTCGGGCCAGCGGGTCACCACCGATCCGTACGCCTTGCTCGAGCTGGTGATGCAATGGCAGGTCACCGGGACATTGCAGGTCTACACGCGGCTCGGCAATCTCCTGAACACGAAGTACCAGACGGCATTCGACCGACCCGGGACCCCGCGCACCGGCGTGTTGGGCGTGCGAGTCGCGCCGTAGGCTCGATTCACATCCGGCCCGTTCTTAGGCGCCCGGGCGGTCGTAACCCCCGTCCGGGCGCAACAGCCAGGCCTCGCCCGCACTCAGCTCTCTTGTAAGCACATCGTCCAAACGGCGCCGCGCCGCCGGGTCGAAGACTGGCGTCATGACCTCGATCCGTCGCCGTAGGTTGCGCGGGCGCCAGTCCGCCGAACCGATGTAGTACTCCTCGTCGCCGGCGTTCGCGAAATGATAGATCCGCCCGTGCTCGAGAAACCGACCCAGGATGCTCAGCACGCGGATGCGCTCGGAGAGTTCCGGAACCCCCGGCCGCAAGGTGCAGATGCCTCGCACGATGAGGTCCACGTCCACGCCCGCCTGCGACGCCCGGTAGAGGGCCTGGATCACCGTCGAGTCGGAGAGTGCGTTGAGCTTGGCGCGGATGCCGGCCGGTTTCCCGGCGCGCGCGTGCGCGGTTTCGCGGTCGATCATGGCCAGCAGCCGATCGAGCAGGTCCGTGGGCGCGGCGAGGAGATGCCGCAGGTGCACCTGCGGCGCCTGGCTCGAACCGGTCAGCTCGTTGAACAACGCGTGCACATCACCGGTGATGCGCGGGTCGGCCGTGAACAGTCCAAAGTCGGTATAGGCGCGCGCCGTATTGGCGTTGTAATTCCCGCTGCCGATGTGGGCGTGGCGATGCACGGGACCGCTCGCTCTGTGCCGGACCACCAACGCCATCTTGGCGTGTGTCTTCAGGCTCACGAGTCCCGTGACGACGTGAATGCCGTCGCGCTCCAGACTACGCGCCCAATGGATATTGTGCGCTTCATCGAACCGTGCCTTGAGCTCCACGACCACAGAGATGTCTTTGCCGGCGATGGCCGCGCGGCGCAGCGCGTCCCCAATCGGCGACGGTCCGCCAGGCCGATACAACGTCAGCTTGATCGCACGCACCTCGGGATCCTCGGCCGCTTCCGCGATAAACCGCTCAAAGCTGTCGGGAAACGAGTCGTGCGGGTGATACACGAGGACATCGTGTGCGTCGATCTGCTCTGCCACCGTGCGGTCCGCCGCGAACGGCGCGGTCGGCGTAAGCGGCGGATAGTCAGGAAACGAAGCCGCGGCGGCGATGTCGCTCAGCCCGCCGAGATCCACGATGCCGTCCGAGACGTAGACGTCGGCGGCGTTCAAGGTGCTTTCGCGCTCGCTCTCCTCGAAGCGCAGCTCCCGCTGGAGCAGGTCCTGGAGCGCCGGCGGCGTACTCGCCTCGAACTCGATCCGCAGGACCGGCCGCGACTGCCGCCGGACGAGCTCCTCTTCGATCGCCTGCAGGAAGTTGGCGGTCATCGTCTCGTCCAGCTGGAGGTCGCCGCTGCGGGTGAGCCGAAATGCATGCGCGCCGGCAATGAGCCGACCGGGGTAGAGCAAGTCGAGGTTGGCGCGTACCAGGTCCTCTGCCGCGAGCCAACGTCCCCCAGGAACGGAAATGAATCGAGGCGAATCCTGCGGCACTTCCACGATGGCGTAGTGAACGGGGGCGCCGGGGCGATCGCGGAGCACCACCAGCAGCGCGATCCGGCGATCGCCGATCAGCGGGAACGGGTGACCTGGCGATCGTGTCAGCGCCTTGGGGCTGACAAACGGCAGGATCTCGGCGGCGCATTTCGTACGCAGCTCGGCGCGCTCACCGGCGGGGAGCTCGTCCCAACGTGCCGGCGGCACGACCGGGGCGAGTGCACGAAATGCCTGATACTGCCGTTTGAGCAGCGGGCGCAGCCGCACGCCGAACGCGTCCAGCGTTTCCTGTGGGCGGAGACCGCCCCCATCCGCCGAGGGCACGTTGTGCCCACTCGCCACGAGCTGTTTCAGCGCACCGATCTGCGTCATCACGAACTGGTCGAGATTCGTCGAGAAGATGCTGAGAAACCGCAGCCGTGCCGCGAGCGGCGTCCGCGCGTCCTCGGCGAGCTGCAGCACGCGCGCATTGAACTCGAGCCATGACAGCTCGGGGTTGAGAAATTGCTCGGGGGCGGGGGCCCCGGGGGCCACGGCGGCCCCGGGGGCCACACGCGCTGGATCCTTGGCGCTCTTCCGCGGCGCCGCCACGCGCAGCTCCGTCAAGGTGACGCGGCTCGCGCGCGCGATCGCGTCGTCATCAGGGACTGCAGCTTCGCTCTCCGTCCCGCCGAACGACGCGCCGGACCATTCGGGCACCAGCGGCGACCGGGCAGCGACGGTGAGCGCTGCGAGTGTTGCCGGATCGCGCAGCAGCGGCGAGCCGACGCGCGCAACCAGGTCTGCCGGGGCAAACCACTGCAGCGTCTCGCCGTTGCCCGAGCTGCGCGGCAGGCGGCGCGCCGTCCAGACCTCGAGCGGTACGCGGTCGCCCGTGCGGGGCACCACGGCGAGCAGCCGCAGCTGGCCCTCGCCGCTGCCGACCAGGCGCCGCAACACGGCCCGGCACGCTTCCTCACCGCTGCCCTTATCCACCGGCAACCGCAGCTCCGCGCCGGTGCGGCACAGTCCCACGCGGCCGTGCGCCACGGCGACGAGCGCGACTTCGCGTTCGCCGCGCAGATCGCGGCCGATGCCTTCCCCGTCGGCAACATCCAATGCGGTGACGGCGCGCTGCAGGGCGTCGCTGCCCGCCGGCCGCAGCGCAAACTCCGCGTCGAGCGTGCGCGAGAGCCGCCTGGCAGTGGCGCCACCTCCCCAGCGGCCAGCGCGCATGCTCAGCTCATAGAGCGTCGCGGTGACCTCCGACCGGCTGAGCGAGATCACATCGCTCACGAGCTCGCAGAGCGGGAGGAAGATGACAGGAATGCGGAACGTGCGGCATGTGCGCTCGACATGTCGTTCGATCCAGGGCGTGAGTCGCGCGGGATCGACCAGGGACCGCAGCCGCCCGGCGGCCTCAGATGTTCCCGCCAGTGCCGCCAGGTCATCCACGTTCCGAACACGCTCGTCAATCCGGTGCGCGCCTGGCTGCCAGACCGTCAGGCGGCGACCGCCGTCGGCCGTGAAGCGGAGCCGGCAGCGGCCGCCGCGCTGGCGCAGCTCACCGGCAGCCGTGTCGAAGTACACATCGCGAAAGTGGGTCGAGCGCGATCGTCCGAACGACGTGGCAATACCGCCGCGCAATCGTGAAGGATCGGCCAGAATGCGCCGGAGGGTTGCCGCGTCCGGCGCATCCCACCGGAGCGTCATTGGTTCAGTCGGAGCGTGCGGCAATTGCGCACGAATTCTCGATGCAGCGCGTCCCGATTGTCGATCATCTTGTAGAAATCATCGAAGTATTGGAGCAGGTTCCGGACGTCGCCCTCGGGGAGATCGGGGACGGCGCGCACGTTCGCATAGATCGAATCTTTCGCGGTGCGAAACCGCGCGATGGCGCCCTGCAGCACGCTGTCGGGTTGGCAAAAGCCGCGATACCAGCGTTCGCGCACGGTTTTGACGGGCACCTGCGGCGGCGGCGTCGCGTAGGGCGCGTTCACCGCGCCCGAGAAGTCAAAATCGTAGGGGACGCCGAGGAGCGGTTTCGGATCCGCGGTCTTTTGAAAGATCGCGATGTTGTGACGCCCCCAGACCGACCAGTCGTTGTTGCCGATCAGATACTGGAATACGGCGACGAGCGTCATATACGACGGCTCGATCACCGGATCATAGACGTTGTTTGCCCGGACTGGTGTGGCACCGATGCGTTGTGCCAGCGCAGTGTCCGATTCGATCAGGAACCCGTAGCGCATGATCGTATCGTGCCGAGCGGAGTCCACGTACGTCATGTGCGCGAGCCGTACCCGGAAACTAGTGTCGGTCACGGCATTGAGGACACGATACAGAGCGTACTCGCGCAGCAGGTTGTGCTCGGACATGTGGTCCTTCTGACAATGCGTGACGAGCTTGAGTCTGTCCTCACCCGCGAACGGCGTGCCGTCGACCTTGTGGGACGGCAGGTCCAGGCGAATCGGCGGAAAGCCGCAAGTCTTGAGTCGGAAGATGCCGCGCGTGCGCAGCTTCACGGCGAGACTGCCGGTGTCACTCCCGTTGCCGTACTGCAGCGTACCGGGATGCGCTGTTCGCTGGTTTCCACGATCGTGCGTCAAGGCATGGAGGTCGGTCTCCAATCGCAGCACGAGTGGTTCGTGATCGAGGAATAAGTGTGAGGCGGTGGTTTGTGCGCTCACCCCGGGGGAGAGGGGGGGGGCCAACAATAAAGGAAGAAGAACGAGGGTACGCTTCATCGAGCCGAACCTACGTGGATACGCGGTTTCGGCCAGCCTCCTTGGCCCGGTACAGGGCTTTGTCGGCGGCCTGCACGACCTGATCGGGTGAGGTATTGCGATGATTCCGCTCCGCCACGCCAATGCTCACGGTGATCATGATGGCCTGGCGACTCTTACGGCCTTTGTCGGCTTTGGGTTTGGGGACGCGGGGCCGGAACCTGCGCCGCATCGTGAACTTGTGGGTCTCGACCATCTGGCGCAGCTCTTCGAGGTGCGGCAGGCATTCCTCCTGACCTTTGCCCGGGAATACCAGCGCAAACTCCTCGCCGCCGTAGCGATACGCCGTTCCGCCACCGGGAGCTTGCGCCAGCCGCGCCGCGACGAGTCGGAGGACGTGATCGCCCGCATCGTGGCCGTACGTGTCGTTGAAGCGTTTGAAGTAATCGACATCGACCATGGCGACGGTGAACTGTCCACTCAGTCGCGGCAGCGCTTCATTCAGCGCGCGGCGGCCCGGCAGCTCCGTCAGGCCGTCGCGATACGCCATGAGGTACGACGCCTCGATGACGGCGATGACGAGAATCAACCCCGCCGTCGCGAGCCAGATTTCCTGGCCCGGTCCCGCCGCGCGCCACGACAGCGCGGCGAAGACGGCAAGCAATGCGTAGAAGTAGCCCCGGACGGGAGATTGGGGCTCGCGGATCCACGCCATGACCAGCAGCACGCCGATCGCGACGAACGCGAGGATCGACGGCTGCTGCACCGGCGTCCAGGACGTGAACCGCGCGGGCAGGACGTGCGTGGTGAGGAATTTGAGCGCTTTGTCGGGGAACGCCTGTGCAATGAAGACGACGATGGCAAGCTGCGCTCCCAGCAGGATCCAGCGCAGCAGCCCGGCCGGCGTCAGAGTGCCGCGCTCGGGCAGCAGGGCGACGAGCGCGAGATTGATCGGCAGCAGGAACGTCATCGCGTCAAACAGCAGCCGATCGCGCTGTGAGTCGAGGCCGTTCAATAGGAGGTATTCCGTCAGCGCGAGCAGCGCGATCGCGAACACCAACCGCGAGCGATTGAAGCGCCAGCCGAGGAGCAAGGCGGCTGCCACGACGGTGAAGGGGAAGACGGTGGCGAGGCCGCTCGCGGTGCCGCGAAGCGCCGGCAGCGTCAGCAGCAACGCTGCCGCGACAAGAATGAGGACTTCGGGGACGAGTTTGGAGAAGATGCGTGTCATCGGGCCAGTAACGGTACGTATCCGAACCGGAAGGTCAACTGTGGGTGCGGGTTGAGATGTCCGCGCCGACTGGCGATATTCAGCGGCCCGCGGCGGTATCGTCTAGGGGACTAGGACGGAGCCCTCTCAAGGCTCAAACACGGGTTCGAATCCCGTTACCGCTATTTTCCGCCCCCATCGTCTAACGGTTAGGACACCACTCTTTCAAGGTGGGAACAGGAGTTCGATTCTCCTTGGGGGCATTTCTGGGAGCCTGGATTCAGGAGCCTGGATTCAGGGGCGGCAACCCAGGATCCTAGATCCCGACTCCTTACTCCTCCGCGTGATACTCCCGCTGCACGACGCAGTTACCGCCCGAATTCTTCGCCGCGTACATCGCATGATCCGCCACCAGCATGAGCTGGGCGGCTGACGCATCCGCCGCGTCGCGCGGGAGCTCGACGAGCCCGCCGCTGGCGGTGACTGTCGTGGACGCACTCTCGACCAGGTTGCGACGGATTCTGGCGGCGACGATCAGCCCGGCGACGGCGTCGGTGTCCGGCAGGATGATCGCGAATTCATCGCCGCCGAGGCGAGCCGCGATGTCGGTGCCGCGCAAGCTCTTCTGGATCGCCGTCGCGACGCGCCCCAGGGCTTGATCGCCGGCGTGATGGCCCCAGCGGTCGTTCAGGAGCTTCAGGCGATCGACGTCGATGAGCAGCAAGGAGAGCGGGACGCCGTAGCGGCGGCAGCGCGCGATCTCGTGAGTCATCGTGGCGTCGAAGTGATAGCGGTTGAACAAGCCGGTGAGGGGATCCGTGATCGAGCGGTGCTCGAGAAGCTCGAGCGCCTCGTGCTCCACGATGGTCGGGGAGACGAGGTCGCCGCTGATGTTGAGCATGTAGTCGACAGCGGCGACGACGGCGCCCACGTTGCGGCCGAGCCGCGAGCCCAGCTGCCGGCGATGGGCCTCGATCGCGGCGGCGCGCTCGGCGGCTTCACTCTCGCTCAGCCGCGCGTGCGGGAACATTCGCTGCAGCGGAAGCGTAGCGGCCTCCTCCACGTCGCCGAATGCGCGGCGATCGACTCCCGAGCGCCGGTCGACCCCGCGGCGACGCTCCTCCACGGGTGGAAGGTTACCAGCCGATGGCATAGTTCGGGAGCGTGTGGTGCTGGAAACTCATGCGGTCTCCAGCAAGTCGTCGAGCTTGTCGATTTCGGCGCGCGCGGAGAGCCGCTGGAACGAGGAGCGGGCGCGCTGCGCCGCGGCCTTACCCGCCGCTACATCCCCACCCTGCATCAGCAGCAGCGCGAGATCGCGCTCCGCCATCGCGAGCAACAGCGGACGGCCGTGCTCGGTCGCGCGCTCGATGACCTGGCGCAGCAGGGTTTCGGCCGCTTCCGGGCCGCCATTCAGGGACAGCGCGCCGGCTTTGATACGGAGGTCTTCGGCCTCGCGGACCGGATCCTTGAGCTCGCGGTGCGTCGCGATCGCGCGCTCGATGGCCGCCATGGCGAGGTCTCGTTCACCGCGTGTCACGTGGATTTCGGCGAGGCCGGCGACGGCCTGAGCCGTGAGCTGCTTGTCGCCGAGCCCTTGCGCCTCGTCGATTGCGATCTGCGCGATCTCCAGCGCACGGTCGAGCCGGCCCTGGGCGCGGCACACCATGCCGAGGTTGTGGCGGGACTCCGCGACGCCGCGGGCGAAATGCGCCTGCTCGTACGCGGCAATCGCCCGCGTGTAGGCCACGACGGCCCGCTTGTAGTCGCCCTGCATGTTCGCGATGACGCCGAGGTTGTTGGCGCACCGGCCGACCGTCGCCATGTCGTTATCGTCGGTCGCCTCTTCCTGCGCGCGCGTGAAGAAGTAGGTCGCTTCGTCGATGCCGCCGCGCTCCAGCGCGATGGCGCCACAGACGTTCAGCGCCCGCACTTCCATCATCCGATCCTTCAGCGAGCGGGCGCGGAGCTGCGCGACCATCGCCCATTGCTGGCCCACCTCGAGCCGGCCCAGACGGCTGTGCGCGATGCCGAGGAGCAACGTGAGCAACGCCGACTCTTCGAGATCGTCCTTGGAGCGCTGCTCGAGATAGGTGAGCAGCTCCGCATAGCGGCCGGCGTCGGCGAACTGCTGCGCGACGTGGATCGGCGCGAGCTCGCCGCGCAGCTCGTCGGCGAACGCTTCATCCCAGCCCTGGTCGGCCAGCTTGCGGATTTCGCTCTCGGCGTCCATGCGGGCGAAGATGGCCTTGGCGGACTGCGCCGCGGCCTGGGCCTCGCCCGTGCGGCCCGCGCGCTGCAACACCAGCGCGAGATCGCGGGTCGCTTCGCCCAGCAGGAGCAGACGCGCGTGCAGCTCGGCGCGACCCATGACCTCCCGCAGCGCCTTCTCGGCCCGGGGCAGATGGTTCTCCACGGCCAGCACCAGCGCCTGGATTCGCAGGTCTTCCGCTTCGGCCACGGGGTCGGGCATCTGGCTGCGGATGCTTCGGATCCGATCGAGATCGCGGCGGGCCAGCTCCGGCTCGCTGCGCACCGCGCGGATTTCCGCGCGGCCGCGCAGCGTCATCGCATAGAGGGTCTCGTCGCGCGTCGCTTCCGCGGCGGCGACGGCTTGATCGGCCGTGGCCAGCGCCTTGTCGAAGGCCTTCTGCTCGCGGTAGGCATTCGCCAGGTTGTGCTGGCAGTCGGCGACCCCGGTCTGCATGCCGGCGCGGTGGAACGCGGCGGCCGCGATTTCCCAGGAGGAGATGGCTTCGGCGTGACGGCCGCGGAGATGACTGATGATCCCGAGATTGTTGGACGCGCGGCCCGTGGTGGCATGATCGCCGTCGCGGCTCGCCGCCATCAAGGCCTGGGTGCAGAAATCGGCCGCTTCGGTGAGGTTGCCGCTGACGAGGGCGATGGCGCCGCGCGCGTTCAGCGCATGACGCTCGACGCCATGCTCGCCGAGCTGGCGCGCCCGGGCCAGGGCGCGATCGATCCACTGCAGGCCCTGGTCGTGGCGGCCGAGCCGCGCTTGCGCGATGCCGTAGAGCAACGCGAGGGTCGAATCCTCGAGCTCACTCTGCTCGCGCGAGCCCAGGAACTCGACGACCGCGGCATGATGGCCGGCAGCCGCGAGTGCGCGGGCTTTTGCGACGACAGGCGACGCCTCGGCGAGGCGCTGGTCGTGGGCTTGGCGTTTGGACATTGGGACGTTATCTCCCGCTTACCAGCCGACCGCCCACTCCATCATTTCTGCGACCGCGTATTCGCAGAAATGCGGCAAGGCATACGTGAACGACTTCTCTTCGACCGACTGACTCGCGCCGAGTTCTGACCACGCTTCGCTCTGGTCTTCGCGGTACCAGAGGCCGAGCAGCTTCGCTTCGATTTGGCTGTCGGTGCTGTCGACGACGCCATCCCCGTTCAGGTCGCCGCCGGCGCCGCCATACCAGAGCTTCATCTGCGCGGGCGCGCCAAACTGCAGCCCGCTCGGCTCGAGCGAGACGCCGATTTTCGTGGTGTCGATGGTGACGGTGATGAGGACCGAGTCGCCCACGGCGAGCTCGCCGAGGCCGGGAACGAACGCCGGGTCGGTGGTCGTGAGCGTCAGGAACGGATGGGTGTCATTATCGATGCTGCTGCTGTAATTGATCTGAATCGACCGCGACTCACCGCGAACCGCCCAGAACGACGCGACATACCGATCGAGGCTCAGGGGAGGTGTCAGCGCCATCGCTCCGGAGCGGTGCGGGTGAGGCGATGTTATTGCGGAGAACTGTTGAGTTTGACTGGCCCAACGCAGGAACTGTGGAGCCGCGGGAGCTTTCACCGCTGTGGGTTGGTCCCCGCACCGCGCTACCGAGAGCGCGAGGGCGAGCACCAGGAGGGAGCGGCGCGCGAACTTCATAGAAAGGTCTCCAAGGGCTGGGCGCTTGACTGCGTTGGCGTCAGGAGGCAGTATTGGACGTAATTGGTCCCTTTGCTGCCTGTCCAGGACACCGAAAGTAGGCACATCTTGTCACCTGTCAAGCCCGAAACTGGCCCGAAACGAGTCCCCGTAGCCGATCGCCTGGCGCTCCTGCTGGATGTCTTCAGCCCGTGGGAAGGGATCTCCTTGAGCTATCGGCAGTTCGCCGCTGCGCTGGGAGGTGCTGTAACTGAGGCAGCCATAAAGAAATGGCCGCATCGCGAGAAGTTTCCTGCTGACGTCGCACGGTTGATCGTCACCAAGGCGAAAGAGCTTGGCATCCCCGATGTTACGCTCGAGTGGGTGTTGTGGGGGGAAGGTTCAGGTCCCAAAAAGGGAACCAAAAAGGTCCCACAAAACGCACAGCAGCACGAGCATCAGGAGTTAGCGACGGCGATCGCGGAGGCGCTGAGTGCCGATTTGGCCCACAATGAGTTCGGCCAGTGGTCGTCGGTGGAGGTTCAGCGAACGGTCATCTGGTCGCTCAAAGATCTCGCGCGCCGGCTGTGGGTGCTGCGATTCCCGATGAGTGAGACGTTCAAGCTGACGGACGAATGGGGGACGAAGATCGGCCTGCCGAGTCGTTCCCTTGCTTCGACCCCGGGGTCTGATGATTTTTCGGCCGCTCCTCCAGCCACCCCTCAGGGCCGATAGCTCAACTGGCAGAGCAACTGACTCTTAATCAGTAGGTTCTCGGTTCGATTCCGAGTCGGCCCATCGCATTCGGCGCGCTAGCGCCGCAGGCTCGCTCCCACCTGCAGAAAGCTGACCGTCACGCGCCTAACTGAGCACGAGCTATTTTTTTCTGGAAACCGTTCCTATTGCGTTGATCAAATCGCCCAGGTCGTAGGGCTTCGTCACAGAAGGCTGTCCACAGTTCTCCAAAAACGACCGCGTCTCGCCGCGCGCTTGATCGCCCGTCACGAACACGAACCGCTTCGCGATGAGCGGCCGGCTGTTGACGAGCTGCTCGTACATCGCGCGGCCGCCGAGCCGTGGCATCTGCAGGTCCGTTACGATCGCATCGAACGCGTTGTCCCGGTCGCCCAGGCGCTCCATGGCCTCGAGCCCATTCTCGACGGCGACCACCTGGTGGCCTTCACGCTCGAGCAGCAACACCATCGCCTGCCGGTTCACCGCATCGTCGTCGACGACGAGGATCCGCATCCGCGGCAGATTCTCGGCGGGCGCGGCGTGCGCCGGCTGCGCGCCCAGCAGGCTGCGCGGCAAGGTGACGACGACCTCGGCCCCGGCGCTGCCGCCGCGCGGCCGCAGGCGCAGGCTCCCGCCCGCCGACTGCGCGAGGGCCCGCGCGAGCGCAAACTCGACCTCACCGCCACCGCCTGATTGCGTAAAGCGGAACGGCGATGTGAGGCGCTGTTCCGCCTCCACCGCCAACGGCGTGCCCGAGTCCCACAGCGATACGACGACCGAAGGCCCGGTTGCAATCGCGTCGAGCCGCAGCTCGCGCGGCGGCTGTGAGGCGCGCAGGCGCCGCAGTGCGAAGTCGAGCAGCTTCGTGAGCATCTCCGTGAGCTGCGCCATGGGGCAGGCGACCATCGGCAAGTCTGCGGGGACCGATCGCGTCAGCTTCACCCCGAGCTCGCGGAACGTCGAGTCGCGCTCCGCCAGCACACCGTTGATCACGACCGCCGCATCGCACGGCTCGGCGGCGCCGGCCGGATGCGTCGCGAGCTCGAGGAAATGGCTCGTGATTTCCGCGGCGCGCCGGACTTCGCCGTGGAGCAGCACGAGCGCGCGCGCGCGCTCCGGATCGAGGGGGCTGCCGTGCAGCAAATCGGCCAGGCCGCCGATCGCGGCGAGCCGGTTGTTCAGCGCGTTGAGAACGTTGGCGGAGCCTTCGTCGAGCACGACGTGTTTGACTGAGGCGGGTGTGGAGAGTTTCAACGTCGGTGGCGGCTGTGACGGAGGCGCGGGACGCGCCTGCGGCACCGGCACCTGTTTCAGCCGGCCCAACAGGTAGCCGATCAGAGCACCGACTACAGCGCCGAAGCCGAACGCGACCCAGAGCTCCATGCCGAAAAGCTATGCGCCGTGCGAGTTTGCGCGAGCAGCCGAACATCACACCCGCGCCGAGACGGCGATCACGCGAGCGGTTGCTTCGCAGTCGGGTGTGGTCTAGGTTTCTGGCGCCGCCCTGGTGGTGGAACTGGTAGACACGCTGTCTTGAGGGGGCAGTGCCGCAAGGCGTCTCGGTTCGAATCCGAGCCAGGGCATCCCTCGGTTAGCCAAACCGTTTCACGGCGCGTTCGCGCGCCTTGCGAGCTTCCTCTTCCCGGTTCCGGGGTGGGGCCTTCGTCGTCAGCGCATCGATCAACCGGCGGGCAATCATGGTGACATCATCCACGGCGGCATCGAACGCCGCCTCGTTGGCGTGCGACGGATGCGTCGTGCCGCTCAGTTTGCGCACGAACTGCAGCGCCGACGCGCGAATCTCGTCAACGGTGGCGGGCGGCTCGAAGTTGGCCAGCGTTTTGATGTTTCGGCACATGACGTTTCTCTCAGATCGCAAGGGTCACGCCCCGAGTCTACTCCCTAAGTAGGCCTACCACAATGGGATTAGCGCGTGTCGATTTCTGCGCAGCTCGTTCGACGTCTAGGTGAAGGCAGATCGGACCTGGACCTCAAAGAAAGCGAGACGGCGATGCGATTCCTGGTGATGGTGAAGGGCAACAAGGAATACGAGGCGGGCGCCATGCCCAGCCAGCAGGAGCTGACGGAGATGGG
>WNGK01003748.1_pt1 | contig 17679 bp, 21 predicted proteins | sample 5400601 | NCBI WGS metagenome assembly WNGK01 (sample SAMN13153376, study PRJNA577476) | soil metagenome | isolation source: 60 cm soil or saprolite under Garry oak tree replicate 1 | place: USA:California | collected 2016-06-15
AAGCTGACGGCGCGCTCCCGCAGGTAGTCGGCCTGCTCTCGGTGTATGGACTCTTGGACGATTACCGGCGTCGCCGGATCGCCGCCGCGTTTCTTGAGCTCCGCGACCATCTCCCTGACCGGCACGTTGATGATCTTCGAGAGGCGCCGAAGCTCGTTCAGCCGCGCGGACCACTTCTCCGGAAGATCGGCCGTCCAGAGCTGGACCGCCGTGGCCGCGCGGTTGTTCACGATCGTCCGGCCCTCCCGGTCGACCACCGGGCCTCGCGGAGCCTCGAGCGGGATCGAGCGGAGCTGATTGTTGACGGCCGCGTGCAGGTACTGCGGCCCGGAGAGAACCTCCAGCGCCCAGAGCCTGAAGAAGAGCACGCCGAAGACGGCGACCGTAATGCCGCCCAGAATCGCGATCCGCAGCGCGATCTGAGGTGTCAGCCGGAACGGCTCGGCGACACCGGGCGTCGGCGTCATGAACGTTCGCGGACCCGAGCCGTTCGTCGGAGGTCGCCGTCTCCGCCTAGGCCGGACCTCGGTGCTAGCCAAGCAGTTGCACCTCCTCGAGTCCGGTCGGCGGGGGGCGGAAGAGCCGGCGACAGAGCGCATAGACCGGCAGCGTCAGGATCAAGTTGAAGATCAGCTCGAAGGGGAACGCGTCCAGCAGTACTCGGGAAGCGGACGCCGGTTCCCCGAGCATGTAATGGAGGATGAGCGCGCCGATCGAGTAGAGCAGCGTCACGACCGCGACGGAGACGAACGGTGCGTGCGTGCGGTCTCGGCCGGTCGTCTCGCCGTAGCGCCCGATCCAGTAGCCGGCGATGGTCAGCAGGAGCGAGGTGACGCCGAGGGTCTGCAGCGTCGCCGTGTCGACGACGAGGCCGGCGCCGAAACCGGCGGCCGCGCCGAAGATCGTTCCGCGGAGGAGGGCGACCGATACGAGCGTCACGAGCACGAGGTCGGGCGCTCCGTGGAAGACGTCGATCTGCGACAGCAGCGTCACCTGGAGAATCGCGGCCACGAAGAGAACCGCGGCGCCTTTCGCGATGTCGGCGATCATCGGGTCTTCGGGGGGAACAACACGACCAGCGAGCTCAGCGTCTTGAAGTTGACGAACGGCTGCAGCTGGACGTGCTTGTAGAGATCCACCTCGTTCTGGCCGACCGACGTCACCCGTCCGATCGCGATTCCGCGCGGGTAAATCGAGCTGAGCCCGGCCGCCTTCGATTTCCAGCCAGCCGTGACGAGAATGTCGCCGCTTTTCACCTTCTGGTCCTTGCCGACCTGATCGAAGCTGGCGCCGGCCTTGACGACCCCCTGGGCGCCCGTCTCCACGTCGACCGCCGAGACGGAGGTCGTGTCGTCGGTCAGGAGCGCGACGAGTGATTGGTTGTTTGCGACCCGCACGACCGTGCCGACGAGGCCCTCACCGGTGACGACCGGGTCGAAGACTTGGATGCCGGACGAAGAGCCGGCGCCGATCAGCACCTGCTGTTCGAAAGCAGACGGGGGCTGCCCAAGAATCGAGGCGGTGACGTGGCCGTAGCCGCGCGGGTACTGGGGGCTGTTGATGAAATTGAGCTTCTTGCGCAGGTCGGCGTTCTCGCTGGCTGCGAAGGCGTTCTGCGATGCCTGCTGACGGAGCTGCTCGTTTTCGGCGCGGAGCCGGTTGTTCTCGGACTTCGCATGAACGAGTCCGGCGAAGTACCCGTACGCGTCGCGGAACGGCCGTGAGACGCGGTCGGCCGCAACCTCGAAGGGGCGGAGCACTGTCGCACCCGCGCTCTGAACCTGGTGCAGCCCGCCGCCGGCCGATTCGCGGAAGTAGATCGTGATCAGCGCGATCGAGAGCAGCACGAGCACACCTGCCACGATCCGGCGCCTGACGGCGCTGGCTTTGCGTGACGAGTATGAAACCGGCCTCGAGCGCGGAACCCCCGCCCCCAAGACCGCCAGCCGTGCTGAGCGGTTGCGAGGCACGAAGCGTTTTAGTTTAGGGAAGGTTTCGGAGAGCCGTTAGCGAAAGTGTCTTGTTGGGCTCAGTACGGCCGGTGGTTGTTGCGGCGGGCCTTCGAGGCGCTGCGGTGGATCGCTTCGAACTCCTCGAGGCTGCGGCCGGAACCGACCGCGACGCAGGTGAGCGGGCTTTCGGCGAGATGCACCGGCATTTGCGTCTCGTAGCGCAGCCGCTCGTCGAGCCCGTGGAGGAGCGCTCCGCCGCCGGCGAGGACGATGCCGCGGTCCATGATGTCGGCCGCGAGCTCGGGCGGGGTCTTGTCGAGCGTCGACTTGATCGCGTCGACGATCTGGGTGACGGGGCCGTCCAGAGCCCTTCGGACTTCCTCTGAGCTGAGGATCACGGTCTTCGGCAGACCGGTGAGCATGTCGCGCCCTCGGACCTCGGCCTGAACCTCGTCTCGCAGGTCGAAGGCCGAGCCGACCTCGAGTTTGATCTCCTCTGCGGTCTGCTGGCCGACAAGCAGCTTGTACTCGGTCTTGATGTGGTGGATGATCGCCTCGTCCATCTCGTCGCCGCCGACGCGCATGCTTTGGCTGACGACGATGCCGCCGAGCGAGATGATCGCCACCTCCGTGGTGCCACCGCCGATGTCGACGATCATGTTCCCGGTCGGCTCGGAGACGGGCAGCCCCGCCCCGATCGCGGCGGCCATCGGCTCCTCGATCAGATAGGCCTGTCTCGCGCCGGCGGAGAGCGTCGCCTCCTCGACGGCACGCTTCTCGACACCGGTGACGCCGCTCGGGACGCAGACGACGACCCGCGGGTGCGCGAACCGGTGTTGGTGCACCTTCTCGATGAAGTGGCGGAGCATCTGCTCGGTGACGTCGAAGTCGGCGATCACGCCGTCCTTCAGCGGCCGGATCGCGGAGATCGTGCCCGGCGTGCGGCCGAGCATCCGCTTCGCCTCGACGCCGACGGCGTGCACCTCGCCCGACCGCTGGTCGATCGCGACCACGGACGGCTCGCTCAGCACGATGCCACGGCCTCTGACGTAGACCAGCGTATTTGCGGTACCGAGGTCGACGGCCATGTCGCGGCCTCCGAACCCAGTCATAGAGGTAAAGATCCCCATTGCCCCGCGTCGAGTCTAGCTACCTGCTGGGGAAAAGTCGCTGCACGTCCCGTTGGGCTGCTTCGACCTCTTTGCGGACGAAGCAGCCAGCGAGGTGGTCGTTGACGACGCCGACGGCCTGCATGGTCGAGTAGACCGTCGTCGGGCCGACGAAGGCGAAACCCTGCCGCTTCAGCTCCTTGGCAAGTTGCTTTGACTCGTCCGTGAGGGAAGCCATGTCCGCGTAGGAGCGCGGCGCCGGACGCCGCGGCGGTAGGAAGCTCCAGACGAGCTCGGCAAGCGGCTTCTGGTCGCGCATCGCGACGGTTGCCTGGGCGTTTTGGACGATCGCTTCGAGCTTGCGACGGTTGCGGATCACTCGTGTGTCCTTCAGCAGGCCCTCGATCTGCTTACGTCCGAATGCTGCGACCGCGTCCGGGGAGAAGTCGGCGAAGGCGTCCCTGATCCCGTCGCGCTTCCGCAGGATCAGCGCCCACGAGAGCCCGCTCTGTAAGCACTCGAGGCAGAGCTTCTCGTAGAGGCCGCGCTCGTCGGCAACGGGTCGGCCCCACTCCCTGTCGTGGTAGTCGCGATACAGCTCGTCGGTCGACCCCCAGCGGCAGCGGGCCTTGCCGTCTTCGCCCTTGACGAGGTCGCTCATCGGCCGCACGCGAGCGTTCGGGTCACCTCGGCATGACTGCTGATCCCAGTTGCGAGACGAGGCACGATGAAGTCGAACGGCTTTCCCTCACTCGGAACCGTGTACGCGTTCACGAAGCCGAGGTCGTTCGTCAATGGTACGACCGGCTGCAGATAGCTCGAAGCGCCGCACGAGACCGACGCCGTGTACACGACCCGCTCGCGGACGAGTAGAGCCTTCGGGAGCCGGAAGCTCAGCTCGACTCGATGGTTGTCGTAGGCGGACCCGGGCCTGCGCGGCCACTCGACGACGACGAGCTGCTTGCCTGGCGCCGGCCGCAGGGGGCGACCGGGCGCCAGCCGAATCGGGGAGGCGTGAGTCCGGACGCTCAGCGATCGGAGCCGCCCGCCCGACAAGTCGTGCGCCGCCGCCTCGACCTTCGAAGCCCCGGCCGGGAGCTCTGCGAGCAAGGGACCGAGGCACTCGAGCTCGTACGCCGTTCCTTTGGTGGGTACTCGCAGACGCAGGTGCACGAGCTGAGTCTGCGTCAGAAAAGCGGTCCCTGTCGCCTCACGGACCTTGTAGACGGCCGAGATCCTGCAGTCGTTCCGCACGATCTGCCCGGCGCGGCTCGTCGTACCGGCGATCCGATGGGGAGCCTGGACTGCTTCGAAGCTTTCCCGGACGACCATCGAGTCTCGGCCGGAGCCGCAGCCGGCGGCGAGCGTGGCCGTGGAGGCGACCAGGAGCGTCAAGGCCCTAGCCAAAGCCGTAGACGCCTGGAAAGCGCTCCGCGAGTAGTTCGACCAGGAGCGCCGTCGGCAGCCCGACGACGTTCAGGTAATCGCCATCGATTCGCTCGACGAGTGCCGCGCCCAGGCCCTGGATCGCATAGCCGCCGGCACGCTCCCGCCACTCTTCGCTGACGACGTAGAGGCCGAGCTCGCGCGGCGTCAGCGCCCGAAACGACACGCGCGTCACCGCGTGGCGCAGCTCCTCCCACGCCGGCGTCAGCAGGCAGAGTCCGGAGACGACCTCGTGCGTCTGGCCGGAAAGCTCCTCCAGCATCGCCTCGGCTTCCCCTTCGTCACCCGGCTTGCCGTAGACGCGGCCGTCGAGCACCACCTCGGTATCGACCCCGAGCACCGGCCGATCGCCGGCGATTCCGGCCACCGAGCGCGCCTTGCCCTGGGCATGACGCTCGACCTCCGCAACCGGATCCGCACCCGAGAGCTCCTCGTCGTACTGCGGGACAACCGCCTCGAATGGAATCGCCAGCTGCTCCAGGATCGCCCGCCGCTGCGGCGACCGCGACGCGAGCAGGAGCGGCGGGGCGGGCGGCGCGCTCACCCGCGTTTACGGGCGTGCCAGAGTTCCTCGTCCGGCCAACGCTTGGCCCAGTCGGCCGGAACCGTGTCGTAGTACTCGTGGTCGACCGCGTCCTCGGGGGCGAACAACTCCCGGAAGTCGAGCAGCTCGAACGCATTCTCCCGAAGCAGGGCGAACATCTCGCTCGTGCTCGGGTGGAACTCGACGGCCGGGTCGTTGTCGAACCACTCCAGGCGATACAGCCCCCTCTGCGGGCGCACGAGCCGTTCGACCACCGGCCCCTCCTCTGGGACACAGAGCATCTGCAGCGTCGAGCCGCGGAAGAAGATCAGCTCCCCGCCGGGCCGGAGCAGCCGGGCGGCCTCTGCGAGCCACAGCTTGGGATCACACCAGATCGATGCGCCGTACTCCGAGAAGACGATGTCGAACGACGAGCCCGGCAGGCTTGTCCGCTCCGCATTCTCCAGCAAGAACTCGAGACCGAGCCCGAACTCCTCGTTCATCCGCTGCGCCGTCTCGAGCTGGGCGGGCGTAACGTCGACACCGACCACGCGGCTCGCTCCGAGGCGCTTCAGCCAGGCACCGAAGTACCCGGTGCCGCAGCCGAGCTCGACGATCTCCTTGCCGGTTACCTCGGGCAGCGCCCGGACCTCGCTCTCGGGAAGGCTCCACTTGCCCCAGGTGATCTCGTCCTGAGCCCACGCCTCGCGAGCGCGGGCGTCCGTGTACTCCTTGTTGGCGCGCGTCCAGCCCTCGCGGTTGACGGCGACGTAATCCGGCTCAGTCACCGAACCAGAGCGCGATCTCGCGCTGCGCGGACTCAGGCGAGTCCGAGCCGTGAACGAGGTTGTTCGGCATCGCCAGCGCGAGATCGCCGCGGATCGTCCCGGGGGCCGCATCCGTGGGATTCGTCGCGCCCATTGTCGTTCGGACGACCGAGATCGCCGACTCACCCTCGAGTACGAGCGCGAGCGTCGGTGCCGAGGTGATGAACTCGACGAGCTCGCCGAAGAACGGCTTCTCCTTGTGCTCGGCGTAGTGCTCCTCCGCGAGCTCGCGATCAACAGTCAAGAGCTTTGCCGCGCGCAGCTCGAGCCCGCGTTGCTCGAAACGCTCGAGGATCTCGCCAGCGAGCTTGCGCCCGACAGCGTCCGGCTTGATCAGAACGAGTGTCGACTCCGCAGCCAAAGCCGCAGAAGTCTACTCAGCGCGTCGTCGCTCTCTGCGTGGCCGCGACGGCTCGAGCCACTTGGTCTTGCCGAGTTGCGGCGGCGCCGTCTCGACCGGCGTCTCGCAGAACGGACAAACCTGCCAGAGCGCCTCCAGGGGCGCCTTGCAGTTCACGCAGGCCTGCTTCAGCTTCGTCGTGCACACAGGGCAGACTAGGAACGTGGACTCCACCTGCGCCCGGCACACGGGACAGTGGAGGTTGCGGTTCGCGAGCCGGTCCTCCATCGCCCGGATCTCGAGCTCTCGCTCCCGCACCTCTTCGAGATATTCGGGCGGCCGCAGCAGGAGGTAGACGAGCGCGCCGATGAACGGCGGCACAAGCCCGATCAAGGTCGCCATCGCAACGAGCCACGGATCCTCGATCCGCCGCCGCGCATCCTTGTAGACCCACACCGCCACGGCCAGCCAGAAGACCGCGACGAAGAGGATGGCGAGGTTGCGGACGATCGTCCACGTGCCGGTGCTGAAGAAATCGAAGGCGCCGCTGGCGGTGAGCTGGTTGTGGATCACGTTCACGCCCCGATCAGAGAAGGAGCTTGCCGACGAGATAGCCGGCGCCGAACGCGAGCCCCACGACCATCACGATCACGATCAGGGCGACCGCGAACACGCTCAGCCTCTCGCCGAGCCCAGTCATCGTACGGTTTCCAGCCGACCGAAGAGGTCTCGGAGGAGATAGAGCGATCCGGTGACGAGCACGCCGCCGCCGGGTCGAGCGCGCTCCCGGGCGCGGTCGAGTGCAGTTGTGGCATCTGGAACCGATTCGACGTCGGCGAAAAACTCCCTCGCGAGGTGCGCCAGCTCATCTGCTGCAAGTGTCCGTTCGGTTTCCGTCTGGGTGGCGACGAAACTGCTTCCAACGCGCCCGAGCGTTTCGACCATCGAGCGTGCGTCCTTGTCGGCGAGGATCGCGGCGCAGATCACGTAATCGTCGCGCGGCAGGCGGGCGACGAGCCACTCGACGCCCGCCGGGTTGTGCGCGCCCGCGAACACGTCGTCGCCCGAGAACTCCAGCCGGCCGGGGAGGCCGGGCTCGACCTCGCCCCCGAGCTCTCGGCCGAGGAACGCCTCGGCCGCGGCGCGACCCACGTCGCCAGTGTGGATGATCTGCGCGGCGCCGCGTTCTCGCGCGAGCTCCTCCCATTCCGGCTCGGCGAGGACGACCGTCGCTCCGGGTGTGACGACCGCGAGCTTCTCCTTCGCGATCTGCTCGCGGGTGTCGCCGAGCACGTCGGTGTGGTCGAGCGAGACGTTCGTGAGCACCACGATGCGGGCGTCGAGCACATTCGTAGCGTCGAGCCGGCCGCCGAGGCCCGCCTCGACGACGGCGATGCCGACCCCGGCAGCCGCGAACTCGGCGAGCGCCGCGGCGGTCAGCGTCTCGAACTGCGTGGCGCCGATCCGCTCCGCGGCCGCGCGCACGCGGGCGATCGCCGTCTCGAAGTCGACATCTTCCTCGTCGACCTGGATCCGCTCGCTCCAACCCGAGACATGCGGCGAGGTGTAGGCGCCGACGGCGAGACCTTCTCGCGCCAGGAAGGCCGCTGCCCGTCGCGTCGCCGTCGACTTCCCGTTCGTGCCGACGACGTGGATTGCCGGGTAGGCGCGCTGCGGCTCGCCGAGCTCGGTCAGCAGCGCGCGAATCCGCCCCAGGCCAAACTCCTCCGGCCAGGGCGACAGTGATTCGATCCACTCAGCCTGAGAGGGCATCGAGCTCGCGCTGGTACTTGGCGAGCTTCTCGCGCTCGGCCTCGACGACGTCGGGCGCGGCGTTCTCGACGAAGCGTTCATTCGCGAGCATCTTCTCCGCCCGGTCGACCTCCTTGCGCAGTCGATCGATCTCGGCGGAGGCGTTCCCACCGTCGAGCTTCGCCCGCTCCGGCTTGACGACGGCGGCGAAGATCCGTTCCTTCTCGCCGGCAAGGGGCGTCAGCACCCCGCTCCGGCGGAACCGCTCGGCGGCCTCCTGAACGTCCTGCAGCGCTCCCGCCTCCGTGTCGTCGCCCGCCTCCGGCCACGGAGCGACGATCAGGCGCGTCTCTCGACCTGGCAGGTTCGACCAGATCTCCTCGGTCACGTGCGGCATCGCCGGATGCAACAGCGTCAGGAGCCGCTCGAGCGCCGCGCCCGCGGTCGCGAGCGCATCCGCGTCGTCGTCGTAGAGCCGCGGCTTGATCGCCTCGAGATACCAGTCGCAGAAGTCGTCGAAGGTGAGGTGGTAGAGCTCCTGCACCAGGTGTGAGAAGTCGAACGCGTCCAGGTTCGCCTCGAACGCGCGCTGGGTCTGTGAGAGGCGGGCGAGAATCCACCGCTCCTCGAGCGACGACGGGCGCTCCTCGACCTCGGTCACGCCCGCCTGGAGCAGCAGCCGGCTCGCGTTCCAGAGCTTGTTCGCGAGCTTCCGGCCCTCCAGGATCGCACCCTCGGAGAACGCCACGTCCTGGGAGGACGCCATCTTCATCAGGCCGTAGCGGGTCGCGTCGGCGCCGTGCGCCTCGATGTTCGCCATCGGGTTCATCCCGGTGCCGAGGCTCTTCGACATCCGTCCGCCGGCGGGGGCATGGAGCAGCGAGTGGATGACGACGTCCCTGAACGGCACCTCGCCCATCAGCTCGAGACCGGAGAAGATCATCCGGTTCTCCCAGAGGCGGATGATGTCCCGAGCGGTCGTGTTCAGGTCGCCCGGATAGAAGGTGCGCAGATCGGGCGTGTCGTCAGGCCAGCCGAGAGTCGCGAACGGCCACAGGGCCGACGAGAACCAGGTGTCGAGGACGTCCTCGCTCCGGGTCAGCTCGCGCGAGCCGCACTCGGCACACGCCTCGGGTTCGTCCTCCTGCACGGTCACGTGGCCGTCCGGGCACTGCCAGAGCGGCAGCTGATGCCCCCACCAGATCTGCCGAGAGATGTTCCAGTCGGGCGCCTCCTCGAGCGAGGCGATCGCGAACCGGTGTTGGGACTCGGGGTGGAATCGCACCCGTCCGTCGCGCAGCGCATCGAGCGCCGGCTGCTTCAGATCCCCCATCGCGCACCACCACTGCATCGAGATGCGCGGCTCGATTCGAGACTTGCAGCGGTCGCAGAGCGCGACCGTGTGCCGGTACGACTCGCGCTTTTCGAGCTGATCGTGCTCGCTGAGCCATTCCAGAATCCGCTTCTGCGCCTCCTCCTGCGTCTGGCCTGCCAGCTCCCCCGCCTCGTCGTTCATCCGCCCGTCGGGGCCGATCACGGTCAGCTCCGGAAGGCCGTGGTCGCGGCCGATCTCGTAGTCCTTCGCGTCGTGCCCGGGGGTGATCTTCAGCGCGCCTGTCCCGAAGTCCATCTCCACCCGCTCGTCGGCGATCACCGGGACCCGCCGTTCGACGAACGGGACGACGACCTCTTTGCCGACGAGCTCGCGGTAGCGCTCGTCGTCAGGGTGCACCGCGACGGCGACGTCGGCGAGGATCGTCGCCGGACGCACCGTGGCGATCGTGATGTGGCCCACACCGTCAACCAGCGGGTAGCGCACGTAGGTGAGCGCGTCGTCGACCTCGACGTGGGCAAGCTCGAGATCCGAGAGCGAGGTCAGGTGAAACGGGCACCAGTTGACGATCCGGTTCGCGCGGTAGATCCAGCCCTTGTTCCAGAGGTGGACGAAGAACCGCATCACGGCGCGGACGTAGGCGTCGTCCATGGTGAAGCGCTCGCGCCGGTAGTCGAGTGAGGCGCCGATCCGCCGGAACTGGACCATGATCTTGCCGCCGTACTCGTGGAGCCACTCCCAGACGAGCGCCACGAACGCCTCGCGGCCGAGATCCTGGCGCGTCTTGCCCTGCTCGGCGAGATGCTTCTCGACCGCATTCTGGGTCGAGATACCGGCATGGTCGTAACCGGGCTGGAAGAGAACGTTGTATCCCTGCATCCGGCGCGTCCGCACGATCGTGTCCGCGAGCGAGAGCTGCAGCGCGTGGCCGAGGTGGAGGTCGCCCGTCACGTTCGGAGGCGGATGCGCGATCGCGAAGCTTTCGCGCGGATCGTCGGCCTCGGCGTTGTAGAGGCCTTCCGCCTCCCACGTCTGCTGCCAACGCTCCTCGACCCCGTCAGGGTTGTACAGCGACTCCATCAGGGCATCGTAGTGCTGCCGACGTCTCCCGTCGGGAGCGTAGATCCGGTGCAATCAGGCAGCGACTATGCGCTCAGTGTGGCTGCTCCGCGCCGTTTCTCGCAAGGCCGAAGGTGTCACGATCTCGACGCAGATTCGTCGCCATTCGCAAAGTGATGTAGGTGTACACCTACATCGGATGAGCCGGAGAACGCAGGTCACGTTGAGCGATCGCCAGCACGCGTATCTGGTCGGCGAGTCGGCCCGTACGGGCCTTTCGCTCGCCGAGCTCGTCCGCCGGGCTGTCGACGGGACGTACCGTCCGCACTTCCGCCCGCGGGTGAGCGGCTTCGAGCTCAGCGTTGGGCTGTGGAACCGGCCGGACGCGGCCGTCGTCGGCCGCCGCCGCTCCAAACGGCTTCTCTAGGCCGGCTCAGCAGGGCGGGGCTTAGGCCGACTCTTCGGCGAGCTCTTCGGGCTCGTCGTCGGCCGCGGCGCCGCTCGTCACGAGTGTCGGCTTCAACTCGCGCGCAATCGTTTCCTTCGTGATCGCGCACTTGACGACGTCGTTCCGGGAGGGCAACTCGAACATGACGTCGAGCAGCGCGGCCTCGATGATCGATCGCAGCCCGCGCGCGCCGGTCTCTCGTGCGAGCGCCTTGTCCGAGATCTCCCAGAGCGCGTCCTCGGTGAAAACGAGCTCGATGTTGTCGTAGCCAAAGAAGCGCTGGTACTGCTTGGTCAGCGCGTTCTTGGGCTCGGTCAAGATCTGGACCAGGTCCTCGCGCTGGAGCTGGTGCACCGCGGACACGACCGGCAGGCGCCCGATGAACTCCGGGATCAGACCGTACGAGAGCAGATCCTCCGGCATCACTTCCGAGAGCAGCTCGGCTGCCTCGGTCGAGTTCTTCGAGCGGATGTCGGCGCCGAAGCCGACGGCGTTCTTGCCGATCCGCTTGGCGATGATCTTGTCGAGGTCGGCGAACGCGCCGCCGCAGATGAAGAGGATGTTCGTCGTGTCGATCGAGAGGAACTCCTGGTGCGGGTGCTTGCGCCCACCCTGCGGAGGCACCGAGGCGATAGTCCCTTCGAGGATCTTCAGCAGCGCCTGCTGGACACCCTCGCCGGAGACGTCGCGCGTGATCGACGGGTTGTCCGCCTTGCGCGCGATCTTGTCGACCTCGTCGATGTAGATGATCCCGGTCTCGGCCTTCTTGATGTCGAAGTCCGCGGCCTGGATCAGCTTCAGGAGGATGTTCTCGACGTCTTCGCCGACGTAGCCCGCCTCGGTCAGCGCCGTTGCGTCGGCGATCGCGAAGGGGACGTTGAGGATCCGCGCCAGCGTCTGCGCGAGCAGCGTCTTCCCGCAGCCGGTCGGGCCGAGCAGCAGGATGTTCGACTTCTGCAGCTCGACCTCGCCGTCCTCGGTCACCATCTGGACGCGCTTGTAGTGGTTGTAGACCGCGACCGAGAGAGTCCGCTTGGCTTCTTCCTGCGAGACGACGTAGTCGTTGAGGACGTCGTAGATGTCCTTCGGCTTCGGCAGGTTCTCGAGATCGAGCTGGGCCGGAGCCGTCAGCTCCTCGTCGATGATCTCGTTGCAGAGATCGATGCACTCGTCGCAGATGTAGACCCCGGGGCCCGCGATCAGCTTCTTGACCTGCCGCTGAGACTTGCCGCAGAAACTGCAGAGAAGTTGCTCGTTGCCGTCCGTCGCTCGGGCCACGGTTCTCCTTTTACTCCTGAATCGCCTGGACCGCTAGGGGCGTGACCCGTCGCGGTGGACGATTACGTTGTCGATGATGCCGTACTCCTGGGCTTCTTGCGGCGTCATGAAGTAGTCGCGTTCCATGTCCTTGGACACCCGATCGAGGGGCTGCCCGGTGTGCTCCGACATGATCTCCTCGAGCGTGCGCTTCAGTGCGATCGTCTCGCGCGCGTGGATCTCGATGTCGGTCGCCTGCCCTTGGAAGCCGCCCCACACCTGGTGGATGAGGATCTTGGAGTTCGGGAGCGCCATCCGCTTTCCTTTCGTCCCGCCGGCGAGTAGTAGCGCGCCCATCGACATCGCCGTGCCGACACAGATCGTCTGGACGTCGGGCTTGATGAATTGCATCGTGTCGTAGATCGCGAGCCCGTGGTAGACCGAGCCGCCCGGCGAGTTGACGTAGATGGAGATGTCCTTGTCCGGGTCCTCGGACTCGAGGTGCAGCAGCTGGGCGATGATCAGGTTCGCGATCTGATCGTCGACCGGGGTGCCGAGAAAGACGATTCGCTCGTTCAGCAAGCGCGAGTAGATGTCGAACGCGCGCTCGCCTCTCGAGGTCTGCTCGACGACCATGGGGATCAACGGGCTCATGCAGGCTCCTTACTAGCGGGGGTCCAGAGTTTCGTTTCGGTTGAGGCGGTTTCCTTGTCGGGAGTCCAAAGCTTGTCGCGCGCCTGGGCGAGGTCGGGCGAGATCCGCTTCACCTCGGAGACGATCCGGTCGAGGGTCTCCTTCAGACGGAGGTCGGCTCGCAGCGTCTCGAAGCGGCCGGCTTCGCGGAGCTGGGAGACGACGTCGTCGGCGTCCTCGCCGGCGGCCTCTGCCTGCTCGCGGATCAGCTCCTCGACCTCGTCGTCGGAGACCTCGATCCCGAGCTTGTCGGCGGCGGCCTCGAGCACCAGCTCGCGGGCGACCGACTGCGCCGCCTCGGCGCGAACGCCCTCTGCGAGCTGCTCCGGCGTCTGGCCGGTCAGCTGCAGGTACAGGTCGGCGCTGATCCCGCGACGGTCGAGCGAGCGGCCGAGCTGATTGAGCAGCTCACGCGAGCGTGCCTCGACGAGCGGGCCTGAGGCCGTCGCCTTCGAGGCCACGACGAGGCGGTCGATTGTCTCGGCTCGGAAGGCCGCATCGAGCTCGTCCTCGAGCTGTTCGCGCAGGCGCGACTCGATCTCGTTCCGCAGCTCGGCGTACGTGTCGAACTCGCTCGCGGCGCGCGCGAAGTCGTCGTCCGCCGGCGGCAGCACCTTCTCCTTGATCTCCTTGACCGTCACCTGGGTCGTTCGCGACGAGTCGTCCGGAAGCGAGTACTCAACCGCGCGCGTGTCGCCCGGCGACGCGCCGATCAGCGCGCGCTCGACGTCCTCGAGCAACCGGCCGGCTCCAAGCTCGAGCACGAGGTCACGCTGCGCCTCGCCCCCCTCTTCGACCGCGTCGACGACGACCACGTCGCCGGTCTGAGCGGCACGACCTTCGACCGGCGCGAGGTCGGCGACGCTCTCACGCAGGACCTCGATCTCCTGATCGACGAGCTCGGGCGGGATCTCGGCCGCGACATATGGGACCTCGAGGGTCGTCCAGTCTGCGAGCTCGGGCTTGGGCTGCACGTCGACAGTGGCGGTGAAGCTCCACGCGTCGTCGTCAGAGGCGGGGAGGTCGTACTCGTATTGGGGCTGCGCGATCGGCTGGATGCGCGAGCTCGCTGCGGCGTTCCAGAACCAGCCGCCGATATGGCTCTCGACCGCCTCGGTCAGCAGCCGCTCTTCGCCAAGGCGCGCCCGCAATACCTGCATCGGCACCTTGCCCGGGCGGAAGCCGGGAATCTTGACGCTGCCGGCAAGATCCGAGGTCGCGTGCTCGACCGCGTGCTGCATGTCCTCGCGGGGCACGTCGACTTTGAGCCGGACCTTGTTGTTAGCGAGCTCTTCGACCTGGACGGCCACCCGTCCATTCAAGCAAAGAGGTTTCGCCTGCCGTCAGCGCGCTAGGGTCGCCGCGTGCGACTTTTCGTGCTCAGCCGCCACGCGGAGTCGGTGCTGAACGCCGAAGACCGCGTCAACGGCGACCCCGCCGTGCCCGCTCCTCTCACCGACCACGGCCGTGACGAGGCGGCGCGGCTTGGGCTCGAGCTCCGTGGCCTACCGCTCGACACCTGCCTCCATACGCGTTTCGGCCGCACGCTCGAGACGGCGCAGATCGCACTCGAGGGCCGTGAGATACCGCTGGTCGAGGAAGAGCTCTTGGACGACGTCCGCGTCGGCGAGCTCGAGGGCTGGACGGTTGGCGAGTACCGCGCCTGGAAGCGCGAGCACACCCGCGCCGACCGCTTCCCCGGCGGCGAGAGCCTGGACGACGCCGCCCGCCGCTACGCCAAGGCCTTCCGCCGGCTCCTCGAGCGGCCGTACGAATGCGTGCTCGTCGTCTGCCACGAGATCCCGATCCGCTACGCGCTCAACACCGCCGGCGACTCGGACAACCTCGACGGCCCTGTACACACGATCCCGAACGCGACACCTTTCCTTTTCGACGAAGGCGCGCTCTCGAAGGCTGCCGCCGAGATCGAGCGTCTCGCTAGCGGAGAGTCAGAAACTCGTTCGCCGCGCTGACGTGCAACCCCGGCTGCGGCCCGCCGGCGATCGCGTAGATGCTGCTGCCGAACGCGGCCACCGCGAGTCCGTGCCGCGGCGTCCGCATGTCGGGTAGACGCGCCCAGCGCCTGGCCACGATGCCGTACGCGTACACCGATGGGATCGTGCCGGCCGACTCCTCCCCCCCGACCGAGACGATTCGGCGGCCCACGACCGCTGCTCCCGTTCCACCGCGGGGATACGGAACCGGCGGCAGCGGCCGCCAGTTGCGCCGCGCAGGCGAGTAAGCCTCGAAGGTCGTGAAGTTCATCCCGCCCGAACGCCCCGCCAGGGCGTAGACCATGCCGCCGGCGGCGGTCACGGCAAGGTGCTCGCGGGGGCTCGGCCCCGGCGCGAACGACCAGCGGCCGGTACGAAGGTCGAGCACAAGCATTTGGGGCGCGAGCCTCCCCGGCGCCACCACCCCGCCAACGACATAGAGCCGATGTCCGACCACCGCCGCACCGGCTGCCGCGCGTGGAGCCGGCAGGCGTCGCAGGCCGTGCCACCGCCCGCTGAAGAAAACGAAGGCGTTGCGCTCGGCGCCGTATCCGCCGACGACATAGAGGCGTCCGCCTGCCGATGCGGCCATCGCGTGATTCACCTTCGCGGGCAGGTCGGGGAGCCGTCTCCACCGGTGGGTGCGCGGCGAGTACGCGTCGGCGCGCCCGGTGCTCGTCCCGTCGGCGAGGAAGCCGCCGATGACGGCGATCTCGGTGCCCACTCGACCCGCAGCTACCTCCGTTCGCGCCAAGGGCAACGACGTCGCGGTCTCCCACCGAGAGCTTGGCGCGGCTGATGCTGAGGCCCCAAGTACGAAAACGGCGAGCGCAAGTGCGGGCGAGAGGACTCGAACCTCCAAGGGCTTTCGCCCAACGGGTCCTAAACCCGTCGCGTTTGCCAATTCCGCCACGCCCGCTCTCCCCAAGGATAGGCGCGAGCTCGACGCGGAGCCGGGCTTTGCTCGGCTCCGCTCACCTGCGTCCCAGCTGTCGCAACCCGCTCGCAGGCGTCATGGGTTCGGTGCAGCCGAAGCCGGACTTCGAGCGGTAAGTCGCGTTTGCCAATTCCGCCACGCCCGCATAACGCGGTTACAGAGTAGAGCGCGTGGGAACGAGAAGGGAATGACCGACGAGCAAGATCGAGAGCGAGAGAGCCGGCTCACGGACGAGAACAAGTTCGTAGAGCTGCAGGAAGAGGTCGCAGACGAGACTCGGCAGGCCGCCGAGCGCCTCGCGACCGATCCTGTCGTCAACGAGCCTCCCGCAGACGAGACCTAGCCCCGCCGCGCCTTCCGTAGGGCGGCCTCGGCCTCGGCGAGCGCGCGCTCCGCGTCGTCCGAGCGCTCACGCGCAGCGTTAGCCGTCCGGCGGGCCTCCGCCGCCGTCATCTCGGCGCGCTCGGCCTCGCGTTCGGCCTCGACGGCCTCGCGTGCGTGCGTGCGAACATCTTGTTTCGCCTGCTGCACCCGCTGCCGCGCTTGGGCCACACCAGAGGGCTTCGGCTTCGCCGTTCCCGCGCGCTTCGACGGCGGCCGCGCCGGGGTCATTCCGGCAAGCGCCTCGAAGCCGGGCGGCTCGAGCTCCTCGGTGAGGCGGCCGGCGCGGAGCTGGAAGCGCGCGCCTTCGTCGAGCGCCGCCGCGTCGAGCGTCTTCGCAATTCGCTCCACGATCGCGTCGCTCGAACGCCCTTTCCCCCGAGAGCGCGCTCCTGCGCCTTGCGCAGCTCTTCGGCGGAGCGGAGCAGCGCACGCAACTCACCCGGCTCCCGCCGTGCGAGCTGGTTCGCCGTCCAGACCGGAACGCTCGGCTTGGCGAGCTTCTTGACCTCGCCGGCCGCGTCGGCCCGTCCAGCCTTGGTGAGCCGGCGAGCAAGGTCGTTCCGCGCCGGCGTGAACCCTTCGAGCGGGAGAGCGTAGAGACGGTCAAGCTCTTGCTCGACATCCGGAACGACGCTCAGGTGCTTCTGCTCAGGCAGCCGAGTGCCCCAACGCCTCGATCAGCTCGTCCTTCGACATCTTCGAGCGGCCGGGAACCTTCGCCTTGCGCGCGCGCTCGTCGAGCTCCGCCTTCGAAAGATTCGACAGATCGGACCTCGCGCCGCGGCCACGGCCGGCCGCCTCGATGCTCGCGCGGAGCGCCTCGAGCAGGTCGGGCGGCGCCTCCTCCTCGGTCTCCGGGGCACGACGGACCTCTTTGCCGGCTCGCTTCGCCCGGATGATCTCGCACAGGGCGTCCCGGTACGTGTCCTTGTACTTCTCGGGCTTGAAGTCACCGGCGAAGTTGTCGATCAACTGCTCGGCCATCGCGAGCTCTTCCTTCGTGACCTTCGTCTTCGGCGGCTTGATCTCGTCGACCGGCCTGATTTCGTCGTGGAAGTACAGCTGCTCGAGCGTGATCACGCCGTCGCGGACGCGGAGCGCACCAAGATACTGGCGGTCGCGCATCACGAACTTCGAGATCCCTGCCAGGCCGGAATCCTCGAGCGCACGCAGCAAGAGGCTGTAGACCTTCTCGCCGCCCGGCTCGGGCCCGAGGTAGTACGTGCGCGCGAAGTAGATCGGGTCGACCTGCTCGTAGGGGACGAAGTCGGTGATCTCGATCGTCCGATATCCCTCGGCGCGCGCTGCCTCGAAGTCCTCGTCCTCCATCAAGACGTACTCGCCGGGCTCGAACTCGAAGGCCTTGACCACCTCGTCGTCCGGGACGGGCTTGTGTTCGAGCTTGCAAACCTCCTGGTAGCCGATCGGGCTCTGGTCGGGCTCGTGGACGAGGCGGAAGTGCAGCTTGTGCTCGGAGATCGCGCCGTACAGGCGCACCGGCATGTTGACGAGGCCGAAGCTGATTGAGCCCGTCCAGATCGCCCTTGGCATCCCTTGTCCTTGCCCTCCGGCGGGGCGGAAAAAACGCTGCGAGGTTTAACGCACCCTCCGTCGTCAGAAACCGG
>WNGK01004055.1_pt1 | contig 17675 bp, 16 predicted proteins | sample 5400601 | NCBI WGS metagenome assembly WNGK01 (sample SAMN13153376, study PRJNA577476) | soil metagenome | isolation source: 60 cm soil or saprolite under Garry oak tree replicate 1 | place: USA:California | collected 2016-06-15
AGCGTCATCTCCAGTACGAGAGGACCGAGATGGCTCGACCGCTGGTGCGCCAGTTGGGGTGCCCACCCCACAGCTGGATAGCTATGTCGAGAAGGGATAAGCGCTGACAGCATCTAAGCGCGAAGCCGCCTCCCAGACGTGTCTTCCCACTGTGTCAGGCACAGTCAAGATCCCAGGGAGAAGACCTGGTAGATAGACCACAGGTGGAGGCCTGGTAACAGGTGAAGCCAAGTGGCCCTAATGATCGTACGGCTTGTCTCTGCCTTGCCATTCTTCTTCAACTGCCCTCCCTCGCACGCGCGCGAGGAGGGAGAGCTTGCAAGGGGAGTGGTGCGAGAGAAGTGTGGGTGAGCCTGCTCGGCTTCGGGCTCCTGGTCTCGGCAAAATTGAGGTAATTATGCTCTTTGGTAGAGGCGCAAGCAATTGCGTCTCTTTTTGTTTTGGGAAATTTCGTTGAAGCCTGCGAGGGGCGCGGCATTGGACACATCCGGCTACAACGAACCAATTTCTGCCAGCGCGCACTGTATTTCTTTTTGCACTTCTTGGTTTTCTTCGGTCGCCAGGGCAGTGTGTAACGCTCCTTTTGCATGCTCTCCGCCGATACGTCCCAGCGCCCAGGCTGCGTGCCCGCGAATTAACGCTTCGTTATCCTGCAGCGCACCTATGAGTGCTGGTACTGCTCGCTGATCCCCGCAATTCCCCAACGCGACACAGACATTGCGCAGTAGACCGCGCCGTTTTGCGCGTCTGATTGGGCTATGGCGAAAACGTTCACGGAATTGCTCTTCAGTCAGTGATAGTAAGGGAATAAGCTCTGGGCTGCTACCGACTGTTGCTCTCGGGCGAAATTCTTTATGAGGCAGTACTGGTAACGTCTTAGCGTGTTCAGGTCGCTGCTGGCTTTCTTCGTGGGAGGCGCTAGATAGGGTCTTCTGACTGCCCCGCAATCCGAGGCGTTTTTCCGCTACAATATTGACGGGACAGACCTCCTGACAAATATCACAACCAAAGATCAAATTACCCATCAGAGGACGCAACTCGAGCGGGATGCTGCCGCGCAGTTCAATGGTCAGGAACGAGATGCAGCGTGTATTATCTAGCACATAAGGAGCGGGGAGAGCTTTCGTTGGGCATGCATGGAGACAAATTTCACAACTCCCGCAGCTTGTTTTCAATGGCAAATCGGCCTGAAGCGGTAAATTCGTGACAATTTCTGCAAGGAAGACCCATGATCCCCATCCTTTGGTGAGAATATTCGTATTTTTACCGTACCAACCAAGTCCTGCACGCTGGGCGACGGCACGATCTACCATGCGCCCGGTATCTACGAACAAACGGGTCTCGATGTCGTCACTAATCTCTTTACGAGCGTATTCTCGCAGCCACGCAGCAAACTGCTGAAGCCTGGGTTTGATGATTTCGTGATAGTCCTCACCCCAGGCATAGCGAGAGATACGTCCTCGTGGTACGTCATCCTGGGTTTCGTCTGGCTGTTCGGTAAGATAGAACATTGCGAGCGTAATAATGGACTGCGCTCCTGGTAGGAGTGCATCGGGATAGCAGGACACTTCGGCGCGCTCCGCCGTGAACCAGGGCAGGCCTTCCATCAGACCCTCAGCGATGCGCTTCCTGATGACGCGTTCCGCTTCAGGCAAAGCCTCGGCGGAGGTAATGCGCGCTGTATCGAAACCGAGCGAATAAGCATATTCTTTGATGGTCGTGGGATTCAGCATTATATCAACACATCTCGACGCATATTTACCCAGAGGGCAACGCCAATAAACACCACTAAATAGATACAGAGCACGAGTAAACTATGGATATTAGATAACTGTGGCGCTACATGTGAACCTGTTGGTGTAGGGAAGATATACGGGTCCTGGTTTGATAGCAAGTTAGAAATGTTTGAACCGATGAGGTAATCAGGAAGAGACTGAAAAAAACTCCCGAGAGGCCCGCTAATTGATTTCCCAAGCAGAGCAATAACGCTTATCGCCGGTTCAATTAAAAAGCTCCAGGTCAGCACTCCCACCATCCCCGCTGCGGTTGATCGTCCCAGCGTTGAAAGGAAAAGTGCCATCATGGCGTATGTAAACAGGCCGAGTATGGCAATCAGCAGATAGAGTACAGCATGGGCAAGCCAGTTTGTACTAAAGAAATCAAAGGTAGGGGCTATACCAGTAGTAAAACTGAATATGGAACCCACGAGTATACCCAGCAGTGTTATCCCTGCTACCCCAAGTAGAGTACATGCGATAGCAGCGCCAATTTTGGAAAGGAGAAATTGCGTGCGTGTTGGGCCGCGAGTAAGCATCAATCGCACCGTTTTATCAGTATGCTCCCCGCCAACGATGGTACTCACGAGAATGATGATCAATATTTGTCCCAGGGTCAGAAGTAATTGTACTACCAGGGATAACGATCCAGGGAGGCGCAAAGCTTCAGAAAAGCGCTGTATGGCTTCTGGTGGTGTACCATTTTTTGCCATCAGAAAAGCGGCCAGGGCAATTAAGCCGAAGAGAGAGACTGTTGAAAGGATACTGATAAAGCTCAATACCTTGGACATTAAACGACGACGTATCTTGTACAGTTCCATCCCGGTCAAACGCAGCGTAGCACTTATATAATCTTGTCGCCCCAACATCACCGAGCTAGCTCTACTTGATGGAGATGTTGAAGATTCAGCGATGGTGTGCTGTGAAGATTTCATTCCTTTTCTCACCAAATCCTTTCAATGTGGTCCAGGTATCCTCAATTCCCAAATTGCGGGTCATTTGAATCCCTCGCCAACGCTGCCATGCCAGGTCGTGGTGGGGTACTGATAGAGGCAGGAGGCATCGTGAGTCCCAGAAATAGTTCCTCCAGGCTCCCTTCCTGGGGGCGGATCTCGGCGGCAAAAAGATTATGTCGTGCCAGGTATGCATTAATTTCTGCGGAGCGCGTGCGGGGCGCATCTACCCGAATGATGGATATATTCTGCTTGTTGGTATCCATATGCGCAAGGGTAATCCATGGTAATCCCTGATTCCTGGCTTGCTGTAGCAGCGTAAGGGCTTGCTCTGTTTCACCGGCGGTGTTCATTCGAACGATGATCTGTTCGCCTTGTTGCAACAGTTCATGAACCTCACCTTGTTTGATCAGGTTCCCTTTTTGAAGAATCGCTACACGATTACAGACGTGCTGTATTTCATGGAGGAAGTGACTGGAAATGAAGATGGTTTTGCCCAGCGTCGATAGTCGCTGGATGAGCTGGCGAATCTCAAACTGGCCTGCCGGATCAAGTCCATTCGTTGGTTCATCTAACAGTAACAGTTCTGGATCAGACAGGAGGGCCGCGCCGATTCCCAGGCGTTGTTTCATACCCAGAGAATAATTGCGAAAAGCCTGTTTTGCCTGCGTACCCAGTTCAACAATTTCAAGCACTTCTTCAACACGCCGATTGCTTGCGCTGCCTGAGCGCATACCAGAGGCAGCAGCAACGGCATGAAGGTTATCTTTTCCTGAGAGATATGGATAAAAAACTGGCGTTTCCACAATAGCACCGACACGCTGGAGAATAGCTGACAGTTGATAGGCGTTATCCATGCCGAAAATGATTGCTCGGCCAGCGGTTGGGCGAATCAAGCCCAGTAGCATACGAATGGTGGTTGTTTTGCCTGAACCATTTGGCCCAAGAAAACCAAAGACATCACCTCTCATTACCTGGAGATGGAGGTCGTTGACAGCCATCAGTTTGCCAAAAGCTTTGGTAAGCCTGCTTGTGCTGATGACGATGTCGTCGTCATCAGTAATAGATATATCATCATGTTTCACTATGCGCGTATTCCTTCGTCACTATATAAAGAATTATGCTCTCTATTTCTGCTTATTGATCCAGGTTTCCTGTCAAATAATCTAGCGGTCCTTTTATATCCAGTATGCACAGTTTACACGAGATTGGCAAGCCTTTGGGAGATAGATAAAGTTCAATGGCGCCAGATACAGGAGTTGAGTGAGCGTGACAGCAAAGGGTAGCCACACTCGCTCATACACTTGTACCAGGCGCTATTTATGAAACTCTATTGTACTCTAAAGCATCGGTATCTTCACTCCTCCACCACCGCCATGATGCAGGGAGACCCAGGTCGCGCCGGAGGCTGTACTCAAAAGCGCATTAAGTAAAGGCCAATCGGCAATAGCGTCGCTGCCATCCTTCATCGCCTCTGTTTCGCGATAGGGTGAGGCCACCGAGCCGCTATCGAGATGATCGCGCCCAATCACAATGGGAGCCTTCACCACGCCCTTGCGCACCAGCTCGTTGAAGGCCAGCCCGGCCTTGTCGCGCTCGCCGTAGCCCAACCAGCAGATACGCGTGGGCAGACCCTGGAACTGGATCTTTTGTCGGGCCATAGTTATCCAGCGATGCAAGGCCTCATTCTCAGGGAAAAGATCAAGTAGAGCCTCATCGGTACGATAAATATCTTCAGGGTCGCCTGAGAGCGCAACCCAGCGGAATGGTCCCTTGCCACGACAGAAGAGCGGACGAATATAGGCAGGCACAAAGCCGGGGAAGTCCAAGGCATGGGTTTCTCCGGCCTCCAGCGCCTGGCCGCGCAGGTTGTTGCCATAGTCAAAGACGATGGCACCACGCTTCTGCATCTCCAGCATAGCCTGCACATGCGTGACCATCGAGGCTTTTGAGCGCTGGATGTAGGTCTGGGGATCATGTTTACGCAGTTCGTCGGCCTCCTGCAAACTCAAGCCAGCAGGGATATAGCCGTTGAGGGCATCATGGGCCGAGGTCTGATCAGTGACCATATCGGGTATAATGTTCCGCCGCACTAGCTCAGGATAAACCTCAGCCGCGTTGCCAATCAATCCAATCGAAAGTGGCTGACCCGTATTGCAAGCCTCTCTCACCTGGGCGAGCGCCTCGTCCAGCGTACTGGCCATCTCATCGCAATAGCCGGTCTCCAGGCGTCGTTCAATATGATGTGGATCAACCTCGACGGCAAGGCAAACACCCTCATTCATTCTAATGGCCAGTGGTTGCGCTCCTCCCGCCAAATGCCACTCAACGAGCCTGGCCGCTATCCTCCCTGAACTCACTGCCTTGTTCGGCCTGCCGAGTATTTTTACTCATCTCGTGAGCAACCTGACCTGAAAGACTTTCATCTCTGTCGTCTCGATATCGTCTTTCCAAGACTGCCAGACGAACTGGCTGAGACACGAGAACCGTGAGACAGAACGACCGAGAGAACGAGGATGCATGCAACACTCTCTCCTCAGCCTGGAAAAGGGTTCTCGTTTTTCTCATCGGGAAGCTGGATCCTGCGCCCCTTCCCGCAGCCGGTGCACATCGCGCATGGGTGGGACGCCGAAGAGACTTTTGTACTCCCGATTGAAGTGGGAGGCGTCGTGGTAGCCCACCCGATAGGCGGCACTGGCCGCGTCGAGGTCTTCGCCCAGCAGCAAACGGCGCGCCTCCAGCAGCCGCAGCCGCTTCTGGAATTGCGAGGGGTTCATTGCCGTGACGGCCTTGAAGTGGTGGTGCAACACCGAGACGCTCATGCCCAGCTCGCGCGCCATCTGCTCGATGCGAAGTGGCTGATCGAGGTCTCGGCGGAGTCGTTCGATCGCTCTGGCGATGGAGGGGGTGTAGCCCCCCAGGATGGCCAGGTGACGGAGGCGGGCTCCCTGCTCTCCCACCAGGAGCCGGTAGATAATTTCCCGCGTGATCAGCGGCAGGAGGACCCGCGCTTCGGCGGGGGAATCCAGGAGCCTGACGACCCGCACCACGGCGTCCAACAGGTGCCCATCCAACGGGCTGACGGCGATGGCCCTCACCGAAGCCGGATCTCTCGGCGAGGCGTGACCGGCCTCAACCATGACCTGACCGACGAGGGTGGGGGCGAGGGAGAGGCGCAGACAGAGGAATGGCCGCTCCTTCGAGGCTTCTAGGACCTGACCGACGTAGGGCATATCGACTGTAATGAGCAGATAGTGTAAGGGGTCATACCGATAGCGGCTCTCGCCCAGAAGGAACTCCTTGCTCCCCTGGGCAACCACACACAGAGATGGCTCGACCACGCTGTACACCTGCTCCAGAGGGAAGGAGTGGCGGTACAGGTGCAGCCCTGGGAGCGGTTGGACGGTCCCATCTGCGCGTATGGCCCGTGCGATCCGCTCCACCAGTTCCTCGCGATTGGCTTGCATCAGCTCGGCCTCGCGTGCTGACGGCTTTTGGTTGATCACATCCATCGGAACCTCTTCTCTGGTTGCTCCATCATCTCTCTGCAAGATGTGCAGAATCAGACAATCATTTGCGCTAATTATTCTATCACCCGAAGCTTCGGCGCGTCTATAATGATCACCAGAGAGGTGCGGTTCCACGGCAACCATGGCCATGGCGCACATCGCCATTGCCGAGCAACTCTCAGGCTCGACTGTCGACTGGAAGGAACAGGAAAGCTCCCAACAGGACCGCACATAAGGCTGCTTCGGCCACACTGGTTGCGGAAGCGAGAGCCACTGGAAACACCATCGGAGGGGCTGCGCGTCACGCTGACGTCTACCGTTTTCGCCAGATGGGCAACGGAGAAAGGAGCAGATCAGGTCCGGCTTCGCGAAAGTTGGGCAGTTCCCCATGGGGGAGACCCAAAGCTCGCGCGGAGGCGTGACAGATTGGTTCACATCCGCTGCGATGTTCCGATGGACAAGCAAACCGCATCAACGTGGTGAACGAACCCTTCAAGAAGGAGACGTAATCACACCTTTACTCAGAAGAGGAGATCAACTATGCGAGGAACCATGCTTTACGGCCCCCGGGACGTGCGCTTTGAGGAGCGTCCCGACCCGACGATTCTCGACCCGACGGACGCCATCATCCGCATCTCGGCGGCCTGCGTGTGCGGGTCCGACCTGTGGCCCTACCGCGGCATTGCGCCGATCACGGGGCCGACCCCGATGGGCCACGAGTACTGCGGCATGGTGGAGGAGGTCGGCAGCGCGGTCAAGCACATCAAGCCTGGACAGTTCGTTGTTGGGTCGTTCTTCGCCTCCGACAACACCTGCCCGAACTGCCAGTTCGGCTACCAGTCGTCCTGCATGCACCGACAGGGCGTTGGCGGGGCGCAGGCACCCCTGCTGCGCGTACCGCTCGCGGACGGCACCTTGGTAGCGACGCCGGGCGTCCCCTCGGCTGATCTGATCCCGAGCCTGCTGACGGCTTCCGATGTTTTGGGGACTGGCTGGTTCGCAGCCGACGCGGCCAACGTGAAGCCAGGCTCGACGGTCGTGGTCGTCGGCGACGGTGCGGTCGGCCTCCTGGGCGTACTCTCCGCCAGGCAGATGGGTGCGGAGCGGATCATCGCGATAAGCCGGAACGCCTCGCGGCAGAAACTCGCACGCGAATTCGGCGCAACCGACGTCGTGGCTGAGCGTGGCGACGAGGGCGTCGCCCGGATCATGGACATGACCAATGGAATTGGTGCTGACTCCGTGCTTGAGTGCGTTGGGACACAAGAAGCGATGCTGCAGGCGATCCACTCCACACGCAAGGGGGGGTACGTCTCCTTCGTCGGCGTTCCGCACGGGGTCGAGCTCAACGGCGAGGGATTGTTCTTCGCCCACATTCACCTCCACGGCGGTCCCGCCACGGTGCGTCGCTACCTGCCCGAGCTGATCGACCTGGTGTGGAACGGGAAGATCAACCCCGGCAAAGTATTCGACCTGGAACTGCCCATGGCGCAGGTTGCCGAGGGCTACCGGGCCATGGACGAACGCCGCGCCATCAAGGCGTTGCTCTGGCCATGACGGGCTTCCTGCCACCACTGTCGGGCCGGGATCACCTCGGCCTGTGTTCGAGGTGGTGGCTCTTGAGGAAACGGCGACGACGTAAACACTTTCCTAGGGGCAAAATGAGCCAGGCTGTCATGAGTAGCAAAGTAGCACTGCTGGCGTTTCCTGCTGAGAGCACTCAATCGACCATTGAAGGGAGCTTTCAGTAGCCGACTCGTACCAGAATATTCTTTCCGCTACGAGTTCGATCTCTTCAGGTCTTGCTTGTGTGCTCACGCGAAATGAGTAAGAGCCAAAATGACGAGCGAAAACACGTCCCGGAAAAGGTATCGGGGCAAAATGACGGCGAAGAACATGGCTACGTTGCGGTTTGCAGCAGCTTCGCTCATTTAGGGCCTGCTTACAAGCAATCTGGGCTTTTATCGTAGAGAGAAGCGTAACAAGAGAGGGGAGAGAAGGAATGTCCGATAGACAAGACGAACGACGACCCGAAACATCTTTGCAGGCTCGTCGAGAAGGTCCCACGAGTGGGAAGAAGGTATGGTTTATTACCGGTGCCGGGCGCGGTATGGGCGTGGACATCGCCAAAGCCACCCTGGCTGCTGGCAAGGCGGTCGTCGCCACGGGCCGCAACATCGACGTCGCAAGCCTGGCCGTCGGTCAGGCGGAGGACCTGCTGGTCGTCAAGCTCGACGTCACCAGCTGCGCCGCCGCCGAGGCCGCCGTCAAGGCGGCTGTTGATCGCTTCGGCCACATCGACGTGCTCGTCAATAACGCCGCCAACTTTTATGGGGGCTACTTCGAGGAACTGACGTCGGAGCAGATCGAGCGGCAGTTGGCGACGGGACTCATCGGCCCGATGAACGTCACCCGCGCCGTCCTCCCCGTCATGCGCAAGCAGCGGTCCGGGCACATCATCTCGATCTCGTCAAGTGCGGGCCTTGCCGGCTTTGAGTTCAATTCCGCCTACGCCGCCGCCAAGTTCGGCCTGGAGGGCTGGATGGAGTCGCTGCAGCCGGAGATCGCACCGTTGGGCATCAGCACCACCATCGTCAACCCCGGCATGTTCCGCACCGAGCTGCTCACGGAGCAGTCGACGACCTACGCCGCGCCGTCCATCGAGGACTACGCTGAGCACGGCGCGGCCCAGCGGGAAAGGTATGAGGCTCAGAATGGGCGACAGGCTGGCGACCCGGCCAAGCTCGCGCAGGCGCTCGTCACGATCGCCGGCCAGCAGCCCCCGCCGCGCCGCTTTATCGCCGGCGCCGATGCCATCGCCGTCGCCGAGCAGAAGGTGAAGGACCTACAGGAGCAGATCAACACCTATCGCGACCTGTCGACCTCGCTCGCACGAGACAAGGTCAGGGTTGCTGAGGACCGGAGGTAAATTGCCATGCGCACAACTCTCATGTATGGTGCCAACGACGTCCGTATTGAGCACGTCTCCGACGCCCGCCTGAGCCAGCCGACCGACGCGCCAGCCGGTGCCGTTCGACTGGGCTGGGCAGGTGGCCGCGTTCCTTATGACGGAGACGCTATGTGAAGGAGAAATTTGTTTATGAAGTTGTCTTTTGAGAACAAAGTCGCACTCGTTACTGGTGCAGGCTCTGGCATGGGTCTGGCGACCGCGAAAGCCTTCGCAGAGGCGGGTGCCTCAGTGGTGCTGGCCGACATCCAGGAGGAAGCGGTGCGTGCCGCCGCAGAGCAACTCATCGCCGACGGTCGTAAGGCTCTCGCTATTGGCTGCGATGTGAGCGATGACGGTCAGGTGGCCTCCATGATCGAACGAACCGTGTCCAGCTTCGGGCGTCTGGATGCGGCGTTCAACAACGCAGGCGTCATGCAACGCCGTGTCGACACGGCTGACATCAGCGGCGACGAGTGGGATCGCGTGATGGCGATCAACCTGCGCGGCGTGTGGAGCTGCATGAAGCACGAGCTGCGCCAGATGCTTCAGCAGGGCAGCGGCGCGATCGTCAATTGCTCGTCGATCGGCGGCGTCATCGGCAACCCCGGACTGGCGGCCTATGCCGCGGCCAAGCACGGTGTGCTCGGCCTGACCCAGTCGGCCGCCCTCGAATACGCCGCCCGTGGCATCCGCATCAACGCGGTTTGCCCAGGCACGATCAAGACGCCAATGGTGCAGTCGATGACCGGCGGTGATTCCAAGGCCTTGGCCGAAATGGTGAAGGACGAACCAATCGGGCGCCTGGGCGAACCAGAGGAGATTGCCGCAGCCGTCCTCTGGCTCTGTAGCCCTGGTGCCAGCTTTGTGGTCGGTCACGCGCTCCTCGTGGACGGTGGCTATACGGCACGCTGAAGATGGCTTTTCATTTGAGGGTGTGCTGCATCAGCAGCACACCCTCAACCGTTCGTCGGCACCGCTCTCGCCAGAGGCTATGCGGGAACTTCATCGGAAGATGTGCAGAATTCTCCAATCATTTTTCGTAATTATCCTACCCCCCTGTGCGAAGGCGCGTCTATAATTGGAGTCATGAAAACATACCTTCCTGTCTTCAAACAGGAGCGAGCAATCGTATTACCGGTAACGCGGAAAAGTATTTTTTCACACGCCCCTACCCTAGACAGAGAACATGCCTCTCAGCTTTTGCAGGCATGGTGGAGGAATTGAGCACATGGACATCGCAAGAAGTGGCTCACAGCCTTCCGGCAAAGGATCAGCCATGAATTCTACCGGTCATGCAGGTAGCGACTCCCGGTTTGAGATACCTGATCTGGTGAGCGCGCAACATCTGCCTTCCTATATCGAGCGACCGTCAGATGCGGCGGGTGTATTCGCCATCTATCCTGGTAACGGTGTCCCGCCCGGTTCGGAGAAATGGACCTGGCACGAGCAAACGATGCAGGTATCCATGTTCGGAAGCACAGCTCCGACTACAATGGTCAGGAATGTCGTTATTCCGACCCTCACCATGTTTAAACCGGCTGCGGGTACCGCGAACAGCACCTCGCTTATCGTAGCACCTGGCGGGGCCTTTCGTTTTCTCACGATGGACTCAGAAGGCTATGACATGGCACGTTGGCTTACACAACTTGGCGTCACCGTCTTCATTCTTAGATACCGGGTGGCACATATGCCCGAGAACGATACAGATATGCTCGCCTTCATGCACAATTTGATGAACGTTCTCCCTCTTCAAAGTCGCACAGAAGAGAAGCCTCCGGTGGGTGATGAAGCAACAGAGGAAGCCCGGACTTGGGCCGAAGAAGACGGTCGCCAGGCCATTCGTTTCGTACGTCAACACGCCACCGAGTGGGGCCTTGATCCCAATCGCATCGGGATAGCGGGCTTTTCTGCAGGTGGAGGAATTGTCATGGGTGCAGTGATGCAGCACGATGCCCAGAGCAAGCCGGATTTTGCTGCTGGTATCTACCCGGGCTATAGAACGGCGACACCGGTGCCGGCAGATGCACCTCCTCTCTTCCTTGCCATAGCAGATGACGACATACTCGTCGCACCTATCTCCGCTGCAAGACTCTATGAAGCCTGGCATAAAGCTGACAAACCGATAGAACTGCACATCTTTGCAAAAGGATACCACGGTTTCGGCATGAAGAAACAGAACCTTTCTACAGACCAGTGGATTGAGCTCTTCAAGAATTGGCTAGCCGCCCAGGGCTATCTTTCTCCAGCCGCAGGAGGGTAACGAGATTCTGCCCGGCCCACGCGCCAGGAGCTCTCAGCTCCCTCTGGCTTCCAGTTGCGGGGTCGGCTCGGGAAACCTGGCCGACTACTGGCGCAGGGCCTGCCACCATGGGACGCACACACGAGAGACGGCGCGAGGTGTTGGGAGCCTGGGAAGCTGCCAGATCGCACTCGCCCGTTGAACGTGGCTGGTGCAGGCGCAAACGACGACGGCCGCCCTCGAATCCAAATCGAAGAAAGGTTCACCTACAAGATGGGGATCTTCACACCAAGCTTCCTGCGCGCACTCAATCGCCTCTTCATAGCCGGCATCGACGTGACGCATCACGCCGGTGCCCGGATCGTTGGTCAGCACTCGCTCCAGCCGCTGCGCTGCCTGCGGTGTGCCATCGGCCACGATCACCTGCCCGGCATGGATGGAGTAGCCGATGCCTACGCCGCCACCGTGATGGATGGAGACCCACGTCGCCCCCGAGGCCGTATTCAACAGCGCATTGAGCAGGGGCCAGTCGGCGATGGCGTCGCTGCCGTCGCGCATGGCCTCGGTCTCCCGATAGGGCGAGGCCACCGATCCGCTATCCAGGTGGTCGCGTCCAATCACAATAGGCGCTTTGACAATGCCCTGAGCAACCAGTTCGTTAAACTTTAGTCCAGCTTTATCGCGCTCGCCGTAGCCCAACCAGCAAATACGCGCCGGCAGACCCTGGAAATGTATTTTCTGCCGGGCCAGCTGAATCCAGCGTTTCAGCGACTCATCGTGGGGAAACAGCTCCAGAATAGCCTCGTCGGTACGATAAATATCTTCGGAGTCGCCTGAGAGCGCAACCCAGCGGAATGGGCCTTTGCCACGACAGAAGAGCGGACGAATATAGGCAGGCACAAAGCCGGGGAAGTCCAGGGCATGGGTTTCTCCAGCCTCCAGCGCCTGGCCTCGCAGGTTGTTGCCATAGTCAAAGACGATGGCACCACGCTTCTGCATCTCCAGCATAGCCTGCACATGCGAGACCATCGAGGCTTTTGAGCGCTGGATGTACGTCTGGGGATCATGTTTACGCAGTTCGTCGGCCTCCTGCAAACTCAAGCCAGCGGGAATATAGCCGTTGAGGGCATCATGGGCTGATGTCTGATCGGTCACCATATCCGGTATGATATCGCGCCTCACCAGTTCAGGATATACCTCGGCAGCATTCCCAATCAATCCAATCGAAAGTGGCTGACCCGTATTGCAAGCCTCTCTCACCTGGGCGAGCGCCTCGTCCAGCGTACTGGCCATCTCATCACAATAGCCAGTCTCGAGGCGTCGTTCAATATGCTGTGAATCAACCTCAACGGCAAGGCATACTCCCTCATTCATTGTCACCGCTAACGGCTGCACGCCTCCTGCCAAATGCCACTCAACGAGTCTAGCTGCTATCCTCCCTGAACTCACTGCCTTGTTCGGCCTGCCCAGTATTTTTACTCATCTCGTGAGCAGCCTGACCTGAAAGACTTTCATCCCTATCGCCTAGAGCGCCGGTCAAGTATTCACGCTACGGCTTGAAGCTCAGCAGGTTTCTGATGGGAACGAGCCAGGACATGCAGATTGTGGACGACGGCGCAGCGGCGCAGATCGAAGAGATTCTTGCGCACACCACGATAGCGTGCGCGTCGGCCTTGCCACTGGCCGACATGGGCCAGGGTATGCTCAACTGCTACCCGCTCACGAAGTCGAACGCGTCCTTGCGGGGTCTGCTGACGTTGGCGCAACTCGATGAGTAAAGCTTCGTCGGGATGAATGCTCACGCTGCGTCCTTTTGCACTGGTCGTGCACTGAGCTTTCAAAGGGCACTGGGCACAGGTGTCTTCCGGAAAATGAATAATGCCACCAGGCACAAAGGGCATTTCTTGGGAAGCTGGACTGTGGATGGTCTGCCGTTCCCAATCCAAGGTAAACGCCTGCTTGGAGAAGTGTTTGCTCTGGCGAACTGGCCAGGCTTTGCAATAGATCTCCAGCTCATCATTTCGCTCACGCACCAGATGGCTACTCAAATAGGCCCGATCGATATGGAGTTCTTTTAAGCATGCTCCTTGCTGTTCCAAATCAGCACTGATCTCTCTCGTGACGCTGGCTTCTGGCACATTCGCAGGCGTGATCCCCACGGCACGGATGAGTCCGGTGTCCAAGTCATGGAGTACATGGCGCTTGTATCCATCCACACGCACATGGCGGCTTTTGCGTCCATGACGCATTTCAGCGTCTTCGATACTGATACGCCGGTCTTTGGCCACCCCTTTGACAAGGCTCACTTTTCCCTTTTCATTGATCTGCACGTCTTGCGCCTCAACCTGTTTGGCAATCGCCAGGACCGGTTCTGCCACCGCTTTGTCCTCTTCATCGGTGAGTGTTTTCACCCAGGCATCCACCGTGTGCAACACCTGCAAGATTAGCTCCAGCGCTTCGTCTTTCTGTATCTGTTGATCCCAATCGCGGTCAAGTGCAGCCTTCAGGCTTGCTCCACACACCAGTTCTGCTCCTGCTTCTTGTCCCACTTCAGCTAGCTTTCTCCCTTGCTGATCGGCCACCACGCGCATGACCTTACGTAGCGCGTGTCCCACCAGATTACACGTATCTTCGACCCGTCCCGCTCCCCACAAGGGGCTACTGTCCAACGCCGCACGTAAGACCCGTGAACCAAATGCCTGACTTTGGGCTGCAATCTCGATGGTCCGTTCAATCAGCCGTCGATCCATCTGTCCCTCAATGAGCCGTTGGCGGAAGGCGACCAATGTTCCTTTGCTGAACGGGGCTTGCTCGGTATCCAGACAATCGAGCACCAGTTGCCAGCGCCGATCCATGAGCGTCGCCTCGATCACCTCATCATCGGACACACCCGTGTATGCTTGCAGAATGACTGCCAGGGCAAGCTGCGCGGGAGCGATGGGCGGGTGCCCCCGCTTGCTTGGCTTGTAGAGGGTCGCCAGTTCCTGTTGGAACGATTCATTGAACAAGGCATGCCGGTGCTGGCGCAGGAACACAAACAATTTGGCTCGCCGTATCTTTTGGACAATCTGCTCTTCTTGTGCAGAAAGTGCGACTGAAGGATGCCAATGGAACGGGTGCATCTTTTCTCCCCTTGCTTCTCAGCTTTTCCAGACGGACGGTTGTAGGACCACCAGGCAGAGCGGGTTCACTTTCCCCAGATGTCGGCTCTCGTTGCTGTCCCGGACTTACCGCTCGTTCCTTTTCTTTCCCAGAGCCCAGACGCCCTCGCGTCGATAGATGTGGATCATCCAGACGGCCAGAGCGAGCTCAACCACGGCACCCCCCATCCGAAACAGGCCGTACCAGAGAGGATCGGAAGAGGACAACACATCAGCAATCTGCAAGAGGGTGACTGGGATCTGGAGAGCGGAGCCAGCAAAGGCAACGAGCATGAGCCAGAAGACCCAGCGCCAATGGCGCACGACCCCAAAGCTGAGCAGGGTGATCAGCACGAGAACGCCGACCAGGAACAGCGTCACTGGAACAGGATAGCGGTCAGCCGGAGAGGACGTGAGCGAGAGCGATTGTGCATAGATCGCTGGATCAGCGAGATACACCACCAGCAAGCTGAGGGCAGCAAGGATGAAAAAGGCGATCACGGCCCTCTCCAGGTGCACTCCAATGAAATGACGAGTCGGTCTCTTCATTCGTGTGTAGTCTCCTTTCCCGGTTGCAAGCCGTCAAACAGCAGGGAGGTCAGAACTTCTGGGAGTTCTTCCCAACGCTGGGCAATCACCTCGTCGCCAAGCAATTGGAGTGTCAGCAGACCCAAAAGCAGGCCAGCGATGGCACGAACCGTGAGAGACACATCGAGGCTGCGTACTTGTCCTGCTCCATGCTGCGCCTGGAAGGAATGTTCGGCGACGGTGAAGGTAGGCACCAAGACCTGTTGGTAATACAGCTCACGCAATTGCTCATTGACCAGCATTTCCGGCAGGACCGCCTGGAACACCTCCGCATTCGGCCACAACAGGGCCATGCGCTTGCGCAGGTACGCGGTGAAAAAGGAGCGCAGATCCTGCTCGCGCTCCGGCATGAGGTGCTGCTCGCGTTCCGCTGACTCATTGAGGCGATGGAGAATCCCTAACAACACCTCCGTTTTGCTCGGAAAGTAGGTGTAGATGGTGCCATCGGCGATCCCAGCCACGCGGGCGATGTCTTTGATCGTGGCGCGATGAAAGCCTTTTTCGGCAAACACCTGGGTGGCTGCATCAAGGATCTGCTTGCGCCGGGCAGCCGTCACCAGTTCTTGGATGGGATCAGGCGTCTTGGTCATAGCTGCAATGACATTGAATAATTTTGTCTTGAGAGACTTCGTTGAATAATAATGCCGAAATTCCACTTTTGTCTCATTCTCAGCAAGAGGAGTAAATCTCGTTTCAACAATATAATCTGGAAGCATGTTTGTAATCCCCATGGTATCTTCAGGTAAAGCCGTGACGATCCTTTCCATGGGAACCACTTCGAGATCTTTCTCGACACACGTATTTTTCCCATCTTTGAGGTAGCACCTATAGGCAACCCCCTGCTCTCTCTGACGTTTCCCTGAAATGAGGTCTACCCTCTTGACCCTCGGATGATACTCAGCAATGTTCGTCAAATCTTGACCAAATTCCCATACGGCTTGGAGAGGTGCATGAATAACAACCTCTTGTCTTGACTGAAAAGGAGGAAATTCCATGTTCTGTTCCTTTCTCAAGAGAGATGTCACGGACAGGCGCATTGATGGCCAGATCCTTCAGAGGCAGAGGCTCTCTTGTCTTGCGTTGTTGTGATCGAATAGCCAATCACATAGTTGAATGTTCATTCATTACAATGATAGCTAATTCAAGCAGATGTGTCAAGTCTGGGGAATGAGATGGGGATTCATCATCGATGGGAGCTACCTGTTGTGGCAACCTGAGAAAACCAGGGGCGGCATTGCACCACTTTCATTTTGCTGACGCTTGATTTTGAAAAGAAGCCCTCTCTACGTGAATTCTTGACCGATGCACTAGATATCGTCTTTCCAAGGCTGTCAGGCGAACTGGCTGAGATGCGAGAACCGTGAGACAGAATGACAGGGAGAACGAGGATTCATGCAACAATCTGTCATCAGCCTGGAGAGCGGTTCTCGTCTTTCTCATTGGCCTGCACATTCCCTTCAGACTATGTTGCCATGTCATACTCCTCTCTTTCCTTCGCCATCAAGTCCTCTTCAAGAAAGCCTTGACTGCGCCATCATTTCGGTATACCGGTCGTGGCGGATGTTGTGACCAGCGCCAGTGGCAAACCATGCCTTTGTTCTCTTCACGTCTTCTTGTTGTCTGTCTGGCAGGTCTCCTGCCAGGTTTCCGACCACGTCAATGCGACCGCATACCCTCACGTCGGCTTGGGCGTCTGTCGTCGTTTGCGCCTCGTTTACCACGCGTAGGCTTCCGGCGCCTCGCCGCCTGGACCTGGCCAAATCACGTCGAGGCGCGCCAGGTCTTCGGCCGACAGCGTGATCGAGAGCGCTCGCATGCTATCTGTGAGCTGAGCCAGGGTCTCCGGCCCGCTGATCAGCGCCGGGACCACTGGATTGTGCAGCAGCCAGGCCAGGGCCACGTCCGTCGGCGCAAAGCCTCGCTCCCGGCAGAACTGCTTCGTTTGAGGGTGAAAAAGACCTTTCCCTTTGCCAGAGACAACGTCTCTTCCATCGTTTTGCTGAAAACAGCGGCTGCCACTTTCTCTCTTTCTGAGAAGCGTGAGCACGTGAGAGAGCATTTCATCTCGGTCCCGAACCTGAGCGTCAACCCCTCTCAGAAGGGGTGGTCACGGCGAACAGAGGAGTTCGGTGAAAGAGAAGGCTGTCCCAGATGCTGGTCCAGGCGGTCTGAGCAGGAGTGCTCCCACGGTGGTCAGACACAGGACCATGATGATGATGCTGGTGATCCAGCGCACGGCCACAATCAACCCGAGGGGATTGGCAAGCACCCCAACCGCGACCGCGGCGACTCCCAGGCAGAGGAAGAGCAAGGCGTAGTAGGTCCCAAACACGTCGCCGCGCTCTTGGGGGGCAATGAGAGGACTCACCAGGGACAGGGACCCCAGAGTCGCTAAACCAACTCCTGCTCCCCCCACCAGGATCGCCACCAGCAACAAGGGAACCGAGCCGAGGGCGGTGGCGTAGAGCATCAAGCCGAGTCCGATGGCTTCCAGCAGCAAGCCGATGACGGCTGCCCGTTG
>WNGK01011099.1_pt1 | contig 17674 bp, 20 predicted proteins | sample 5400601 | NCBI WGS metagenome assembly WNGK01 (sample SAMN13153376, study PRJNA577476) | soil metagenome | isolation source: 60 cm soil or saprolite under Garry oak tree replicate 1 | place: USA:California | collected 2016-06-15
CAAAGCTTCGTTGATCCGACCAAGTTCCCAATTTATGGCTTGATGAGGCGCTTGCAGATTATCCTCAGCTCAATGATCGAGACCGGTGTGAAGGCGGTGATTGAGGGACGCACGAACCTAGCTGAGGAAGTCCTGCACATGGAAGAAGAAGCGGACAGGATTTACTGGATGATAATCCGCCAGCTGCTCCTCGCCGTAACAGACCGGCGAGTGGCCAAGGAGGTCGGGATAGAGGGTCCGATTCATGTTGTAGGAAACCGGATAATCGCGAAGAGTCTGGAACAGATGGCGGACTTGGCTGCACACGTGGCGCAGGAAGCCCTGAGGCTGAAGAGCGAGGCAAAAAAGGTCGATCCTAAACTGGTGCAGAGCGTCGTTGATTACAGTGAAAAAGCGAAGCGCCTCATCGAGGATGCGTTCAACGCGTTGATGAAGAGTGATCTGAAAAAATCGAACGAATGCATTGAGAGAGCGCACGAGTCTGAACAGCTAGAAAGGAGTCTCACCGCGGACGTTATGCGCAGCGTCAAAGAGGTCAACGTTGCCGTGGGGTTGAGGGCGATAATATGGGACATTGGCCAGATGGCCAAGTATTCAGAGGCAATTGCAGAAGTAGCGGTGAACAGGTTCATGGAATACCAAAATGATTTTTGCGCTTGGGAGAAAATCGAATCGCACGATACGAAGAACGTGGCGGGTCCTAGGACGGACAAGCCTCTCCTGAAGACACAACACTAACCGATAGGAAACAAATCAGTCGAGCATAAGCACCTTCTCTACCGCACGTAGCGCGTCCGTCGACCTTTCGGACTTGTACGTGCGAAGCGCCCCCTTCAACTTCTCGTTGTCGGTGGGACCGGCTATTCCCCTGACGCTTCTCGCGAATCCGCTACCTAAGAAGAAGTACTGCGTGACTGATGTAAGATTGTTAGGGCTGCGTTCCTTACTGGCACTCTCAAAATCCAGTATGACCGCATGTCCACTCGCTCTTATTGAGACATTTTTGTGCGCTCGGCTAAGCTCTCCATGATCCAGTCCGGCCTTGTCCATTCTATAACACTGCTGAAAGAGATCTCCGACAGTCTTTCGAAGTCGAAACCTTCTACCTTTACCTCTCAAAGTGGTTATCCACTCAGGAAGGTCTTTTCCCTCGACAAACTCCATCAAGAGAATGTCGTCTGTGTTATCATAGTACCGCGGGCCAACATCAATTTCGTTCGCAGCCTTTAGCATCGACGCTTCGTGTCTCATGTTGTCTCTTCGAGAATCGGTCCTCCGGATCTTTAGAGCGACCTTATCCTTCTCGGCTCGGCCTGCTACCACCATGCCTGCTACTCCTTTGCCTAGCAATGACAGTTTGCCGACCCTAAGTTTGCCAGTGAACTCTAGTTCTGAAATACCTAGTTCTCTAAGTTGCTGAATTCTCGAGGATAGGACAGAGGCTTCAGGTCGAGGATAGGCTAGGATCGTTGCGTAAGGTTCGCAGGCTGCATCCTCGATAGGAACTATGTCGGGGGCGTTCCTAGCCAAGCTGGCTTACCGTCCATGAATTTCCACAATGTTTGAGCGAATCCTGAAAGTTGGCAAATCGATAGAGCCTCCTCGTTAAGCAAGACCTTCACCCTCTTGCGGAATCCATCCTCCAGCTGGGCAGGTACAGACAGACCAAGTTGACGATTTCTCGCCGAGGCAACTATGAGTTCTGAAACATTCGGGAACTGGCGCCTCTTCTCGACCATCCATCGGTCGCCCCGAATCCATGGACCGCTAATCGTGTCTACGGATTTGGCATGTTTGTTGAGAAAAGACGAGCTCTCCTCCCTCTTTTCCACAGGCGGACCGAGATGGATTTGGGATCGCGGAAGTTTGGCGGTTTCGACCGCGATCAGTATTCCGCTGACTCTAACGGCGTCGCCCCAAACGGTCGATCTCAACGTTCGAAATTGATGTCTTTCTAGCAGTGTCACCAGGGATTTTTCCAAGCTGTAGAGTTGTCCCCACAATATGTCGAGTATCACATGGGAGTGGGGAAACAGTGTAACAACGAAGTCGCATTCTCCCTTCTTGAGTCGGTTTAACAACTGTTGTCTCGTTTTTTGCTGGGGTTTTCTGGGGTAGAAGTAGGAAGTGCCGGGGTAGTCTTGGAACTGCCGGGCAATCTCCACGAACTGCCATAGCCTCTCAGCTCTGACGGCGGCTGCGAGGTTCCTGTTAGGATCGATAGGGTCCACAACGATGAGTGGAGAGGCAAATTTCTGACTCAGCTCTCTCTCCCCTCGTCCTGTTTCCTCTATCTCGATAACCGTCCGATTTCTCCAATCGGAAGAGTGCGAGAGTGTTTCTTGAAACGAGCCGTATTTCAGAGTCAGCGTCTCGACGAGCATTCCGCTGAATCCGCCGATGCGAATCTCGGCCCCATAGACTCCAACTCCTCTCATGAATTTCTTGAGAATCCGAATCTCAAGTCTCAACCCGTCTGTTAGGCGTTGTCGCATGTAGGCTGTGTGGAAGGGGGTTCTGTCAGTTGCGCTCTTCCATTTTCCCTGCTCGACTTGGTAGCATGGAACTATGTTGACCTTGACACCGTGGACCTCGAGCTCCAGAAAGGGATGCTCGGCGTATCTTTCTAGAACGTGATACCGTGAGAGTCCTTTTCGCAGTGTAGGGAGTACTCTGCCTTCCCACTCGCCTCTGTCAATGTTGTCTGGGAAACTGGCAAAGATGTCTAGGTCACCTTCATTGTGAAGCCACGTGTCCCTTGCGACAGATCCTTGCAACGATACTTCTGCATTGAAACCAGCTTGTCTCAGAATGCCTCCAACTGCGTCTTGGAGCTGCATAGATAGATGATTCATCAAATCCCGTTCGTGTTGAGTAGGCGTTACCTTAGCGGCAATTTGCCTCAACACTGCGTGTAACGGAATTCTCAACTTAGATTCCCTAGAGCCGACGCCGGATATTTGAAGTGACCGAACGGCCCAGGTCCTATTGCAGGGCGCTTGTTTCGTAGAGAGTTGAGTAGGTCGGTCCAGAGGGTCGAAGCATGCTTTGTTTGAGACGAAGCGTCTTGACTTGGAATACTCCGAAGTTCTCATCGGATAATCCACTCAGAAACTTTGACACCTCGTCTCTGCGTCTCGATGATTTCACCCGTGCGATCGTCACGTGCGGGCTGAAACCTCGTGATTCTCTTACGAACCCCAGCTCTGACAAGAGGCGTTCCGTTTGTTCATAGATTTGCTCGACACTTGTCCACCCCTGCCCAAGCCCTATCCATATTACATTGATCTTGTTCATGTTCGGAAACGCTCCGGCACCCCTGACTTCGACAGGAAATTGCTGGAAGCGGACTTGGGCCAGAACTGTCTTCACTTGCTCCAGCTTCGCTCTTTCTACACTTCCCAAGAATTTTATTGTGATGTGAACGTTCTCCTTCTCGACAGGTTTCAGATCAGCTCCTAGGTTGAGGAGAGAGGAAGTTAGGGATTCGACTTTCGATTGAAGTTGCGGGTCATCAAGGTCGATGGAAATGAAACTGCGTATTTGGTTCGATGACAAGCTGAGTCTTTTCCGTGGCGGGGTTCTTAAGGGCTCGACATCTGTCGTCATTTGCGTTCGACGGTATAAGCTATAACCTTCAAGACTATTTTCGCCACGACTCGTCCAATGCGCCGCTCTAAGAGCGAGAAGAAGGTCTTCGTCATTGTTGGAATGCCGGGCGCTGGGAAGAGCCTAGCATCCCAAGCGGCAAAGCGGATGAAAGTTCCGGTCTTCGTTTCTGGCGATGTGATCAGGAACGAAGCGTTGAGGAGGGGCCTAAGCCCAAACAAGAAGAATCTGGGGCAGGTTATGCTTCACATACGCAAGACTGGTGGGATGGGCGCCGTAGCCCGGAGACTGGTTCCTCTGATCGAACAATCTGCTGGGATGACTTTAGTCTACGAGGGGGCACGGAGCATGGAGGAAGTTGAAGAACTCGCCCGGCACTACAACGTCTCCATTATCGCAATTCACGCATCCCCAAAGACTAGGTTTAGGAGGCTGCTGAAGAGAAAGCGAGGAGACCGTCCACGAACAGTGTTAGACTTTCGGGAACGGGACAAGCGTGAACTGAAAGTGGGAGTCGGAAGGATAATCTCCCTGGCCGACCGAATGGTAGAGAACGAGGAGTCTATAGCCACTCTCGAGAGGCGAATGAGACGAGTTCTCAAGACGCTGGCCTAGGACCGGTCAGAATATTCGCAGAGACAGAGGTCAAGCCAACCGAGGACAGGGAGAAGGTTGCGAGAGCCATGTTGAACTTGTTCACCGGTCCTCTGAAGGAACGGCCGGAAGGAGAACGTGTCTTCTTGTTTATGGAGGCTGATAATGTCAGTTCGCTTGAACAATTCCGAATGATAATCCAACGGGATCGGATACGCGCAGCAGCAGGAGCGGTACTGCGCAAAGCAAGCGATGCTGATGGTATACGAGTATTCCTCAACAAGCAAGTCGCCTTTGTCAAACACGTGTCGTTCTGCGAGCCCGAGGGAGAGTCTCCCTTGGGACCGATTAAGTTAGTGATACAGACGGATGATCCTTCCAAAGTCATCAACTGGGTGACTGGTGGACAGACCGAACCATTGCGTAGGCGACAGAATACCCGCTCGACTATGAGCGAAGAGCTAGATACGGATACACCATTGTGAATGCCAGCTCTCAAGCTGGGCAGCTAAGTCCACCATTTTCCGGGCCTAACTCTGATTCGTCAGATTAAGGACTGCGTTTTAGGGAGAGCACCATTAGATCCGTTGGAACAATAGTGTTTGAGAACACTCGTCTCGCCTCTCTTTGGAGGATTTTGTCGTCCCGCGTAACAGCACTGATGTGAACCAGTGCTAGCCTTCGACACTTTGCAGCTTTGGCGAGAGTCGCGGCCTCTTCGGCAGTGGAATGGAAATACTCTCTCGCTTTTTCTTTTCGGTCTAGAGCGAATCCTCCGTCGTGCATGAGCAAGTCAGATTCCTTAGCCAACTGTTTCACGGCTTGGCAAGGTCTCGTGTCAATTGCATAGGTTACCTTGAGCCCTGGCCGCGGTGGTCCGGTCACGCTCTTTGCCTCTACTGTCTTTCCGTCAACCTTGACGGTCTTGCCGTACTGAAGCTCTTTCCACAGCGGTCCCTCAGGAATTCCGAGCCGGCGAGCCTTGTCAGGGTGGAAATGTCCGGGTCGGTCTTGTTCCTCCATTACGTACGCGAGGCAAGTAATGTCATGCTTGGCTAGCGCTGTTCGAACCGAGTAGTCCTTTCTCTCAACTGTCTCCCCGGGACGCATCTCGTTTATTCTAACCGGAAACGTAGCCGTGAACCCTAGGGTTCCATGGAGCGCCTTCAAGAAACTGGCGAGTCCCTTTGGCCCGAATATGTCAAGTGGCTTATCCCTGACCAGTGAGGACATTGTCTGGAGAAGCCCTGGCAAGCCTAGTAAATGGTCTCCATGAAGATGTGAGATGAAGATCGATGTGGGTCGATTGAAGCCCAGTCCTGCATGCATCATCTGCCTCTGCGTTCCTTCTCCGCAATCAAACAAGAGCAACTCTCCATCTCTCCGGATAGCAACGCTCGGGAGTCCTCGACCTTTCGTCGGCAAGCTGCCTCCGGTCCCGAGAAAAACAACCTCAATTCCCGATGGCATTCACGATGCTCCTAGTGCGAGAATTTCGCGTGTAAGACTTCTGTGGACATATACTAGATGTCTGTCCAAAACTTTGAAGCCTGACTTCTCTGCCACGTCTGTTGATCCAGTTCCAAGTGGTGAAGCAATAACGGCCCTGTTTCCCGCTGGCAGGATTTCGCGGGCTCGAGGCAGAAAATCCTCAAGGATTTTCCGAGTGGAGGACTTGAATGTTGATGACTGGGTCCCGTAGGGTGGATCAGTGGCAATGGCGTCGACTCGCGTCAGTGGCATCCGCCGGGCGTCAGCCCTGATGAGCCCAGATGAGCCGAGATTGAAGTGAGCAAAGTTTCGTCTAGTTCCCCTCACCATCCTCAGTTTTGCATCGATCCCGATGACATTACAGCCGACGAGACTGGCTTCGAGGGCAATTCCCCCTACTCCGCAGAACGGGTCCAAAAAGGTACAGCCCTCGAGAGCCCCAGAGAGATTGACCATGCACCTGGCAAGCTTAGGGACCATGGTGCTGGGATGGAAGGCAGGGCGTTTTCTTGGCCGCCGGTTTGCAATGGATGCTTTGGGTCGCTGGTAAGTCAAGAGTCCGAAGTGGAACGCTTCGCCCGTTATCATTCCCCGGAACTGTTTTGCCGGGGTGTGAAGGTCGACTTTTCCCGAGGTCCTCTTTGCGAGAAGGTCTCCGAGAAACGGTTCAAGACTAGTTCGCGAGATTGAGCGAGACGCCCCACCGAACCGGGCGACCCGAACACTGAAGTGTTCTTTCGGCGAAAGATAGTCGCTTATCGGGCTCGAGTCCAATTCCTTTGCAATGCTTTCGAAAGTTGGCGAGGAACTGAATATTTTCAACCCTGCCTCCTCAGTGTATCCGGCCTTTCTCGCGACTTCCGAGGGGATGACAGTCGGGGCTCGTACTTCGACGACCTTGTAATCCGAATTCGATAGCTCGAACGTTGCTCCTATGGATTCGAGAATCGCCTTCAGCTCGGCTCTAGGAAGAGTAGGATGCTCTCCCGAGATCACAAAGAAAATGCCAGGCGAATCTCGTTCCATGCCGATTGAGCCTCACGAAACAAGTATATACGGAACCTCCGGAGCGTCGCTAAATTCCCAGAGTGTAAGGTTTTGAAACGCTCCAAAGGCTATCGCAATAGAAACCGCACCATCATGAGGAGGAAGCCTCGGGACAGGGGAAAGATAGCCTTGGGGAGACTGCTTATCAATTATCAGCCCGGGCAGAGGGTTCGGATCATGGTGAATCCAGCGGTCCAGAAAGGCATGCCGCATCGGCGATACCACGGTCGAGTCGGATCAATTGCTGAGAAGCGGGGACGTGCCTACGTAATTGAGGTCAGTTCGGGCAGCAAGGTCCCCCGGCAAATCATCGCTCGGCCAGAGCATATCGAGCCTGTGGAGGAAAACGCGTAATGGGCCGGAAACTGATTGAAGAGAAGCTAATTACAAATCCAGAAGCCAAATCAATCCTAGAAGACGTGAAGGAAGAGCAACTGGGCGAGTTCCAGCGGCGCACACTTGAGTACACGCGCAAATTCTCCAAGATGCCCCCGAAAGAGGCGTCAAAACTGACCGAAGAGCTGCACGCGAAACTCCAACTTGAAAGAAATGATGCGATTCAGATAGTCAATTGTCTGCCGTCCACGGTTGAGGAGCTTCGTGCCTTGCTGACCGTCAAGGGGCGTTTCGTGAGTACCGAGCAACTAAGCGGTATTCTTGAGATAATGAGACGGTATCGCTAATTCTTCTTTTCTAACGCGACCGAAACCAAATTAAGCAAATTCTGCACTGTTCAGAATGACCAGAAATGGTTCTCCGCCCCACCGGGATAGTGGAACACGCAGCCGAAACGTATGCTCTTTGCTAGAGGAGAAGAGGAGGGTCATTCTTGGCGGTACACGAAGACGACTATATACAGCGAAGGCACCTCTACGAGGAGTACGCCTACGTTCTAGACTACTTACCCTACGGTAGAAGCTCCGAGAGATCACGACACCTTGTCGTGCCCACAGTGCAGATCATGGGCGAGGAACACTTCACGCTTCTAGAGGCAGAGTTGAAGGTTGGTGCGTCGGTCGTTGTCCATGAACGCATCTACATTGGACGGGACAGGCGCGAGAAAGTGGATAGAATTCTGAGCAGGATCAGCTACGATCAACTTACCGCAAATGCGAAAGCCGAACTTGTACCTATTGTTGAAGAGCTCGTGAAGTCTCACGAAGCGCAGTTCATCGACTTCTTCAACCGGTCCCAGCCGGTGACTCCGCGAATGCACTCTCTGGAGCTTCTTCCAGGCATAGGGAAGAAGTCGATGTGGACCATTGTGAACCTTCGCGAGCGCAAACCCTTCACAAGCTATCAGGACCTGCAACAAAGGACCGGACAGACCGATATTCCAAAAACTCTCACCAAGAGGATTATGGAAGAGCTGAGCACGGAGACCAAGTACAGACTCTTCACAAGGACCGTCTAGACTTGTGAGCCTAGCGCCACACCATCCATCAAAGAAGCTCGGGCAACATTTCCTGAAGGACCTGGAAATCGCCCATGCCATTGTATCAGCTGCAAATCTTGACGGAATAGACTCAGTGCTGGAACCGGGGGCGGGTCACGGCGTAATCACCCGGCTCCTTGAGGCCAAGGCCAGCCATGTAATTGCGGTCGAAAAAGATCGTCGCCTCGTAGCCGAGCTTCGAAAAGAATTCTCCAAGTCACCTTCGGTGGAGATCATCGAAGGAGACGTGCTCAAGACTCGTCTCCCCGCTTTCAACAAGGTTGTGGGGACCCCACCTTACAACATTTCATCAAAGCTCGTTCTCCTCCTCCAAGGCTCGCATTTCACGAAAGCACATCTAGTGTTCCAGAAGGAGTTCGCAGAGAGACTCAAGCCAAAGATTGACTCGGTCTTGGTCTCCTTCGAGCCGAAACCCTACAGTACTGATGCAGATGCGATGATTCTGACAGATATGGTCAGAGGGATCTTCACACAACGCCGACGGCTGGTCCGGGGGGCACTCCTACACTTTCTGAAACTTAAGCTCGGCAGAGAACATGCTAGAAACATAGTCGCATCGCTGAATCTCCCAGCTTCAAGAGTTTACGAGCTCTCGATTAGAGAGCTAGAAGAGATAGCTATCCAACTAAAACCGTTACTGCCTCCAGAACCGAACTAGGCAGCGGCAACAATATATTGAGGCACTAGGTGCCCGGTGCGGTAGGACAGTAGACTTGCCCATAACGGATGTCGCCAAGAAGCAGCTGGCACAGCGACATAGACTATTCTACAAGATTTGCAGGACGTGCGGATCTCGCAACTCAGCTAATGCTTACAGGTGCAGAAGATGCCGTGGCGACAACTTGCGCTGGAAGAAGAGAGAGCTCGGGGCCAAGTAGTCAATAATTTCAGACTTGTAGAGGAGCAGTGCGCCCTCGAAGCAAGTTTGGCAGCTCAGAGGGTACTTCAGCCACTTTCACTCCTGCTGATGCCAGACTTTCGATTTTTGCTGCAGCGGTTCCCTCTGAGCCTGTGATAATTGCCCCCGCGTGACCCATCCGCTTCCCGGGCGGAGCTGCTCTCCCAGCAACATAAGCCACGACAGGCTTCTCATATCCAGTATCCTTGATATATCTCGCGGCGTCCTCTTCGGCTGACCCTCCAATCTCTCCGATCAACACAACCGACTTTGTCGAGTCATCCTCCCTGAACAGCTTGAGAACGTCGACAAAGTTGAGCCCAGTAAACGGATCCCCGCCTATTCCCAAGCAGGTGGACTGTCCTATACCGGCGTGCGTCAGAGACTGCGATATTTCATAGGTCAGAGTGCCACTGCGAGATGCCAAGCCTACATTGCCCGGCGAAAAAACATCACCCGGCATAATTCCAAGTTTCGATTCGCCGGGAGTAATTACACCGGGAGTGTTAGGACCCACAATTACCACGTTTCTCTCTCGTGCGTATGCAACCATAATCATGGTGTCTCGGGCTGGAATTCCTTCCGTGACAACTACAACCGGGTTGAGGCCTGAGTCAATCGCCTCCATAGTGGACTCTTTGGCGTGTGGTGCTGGGACGAATATGATGCTCGCGTTTGCATCAGTCTTCTCGAGAGCGGCGGCGACCGTATCATAGGTAGGAACGCCTTGTACTGTGGCTCCACCCTTTCCGGGAGTTACTCCGGCAGCAATCTGCGTGCCATAGGCCAGCATGAGTTTCGTATGAAACGAGCCTTGATTGCCGGTGATGCCTGCGACGATCGCACGGGTTCTCCGGCTGATCAGTATTGGCATTGCTAGAGTCCTCCAGTCGCTGCCATCTTTGCCGCCTCATCCATCTTGTCCAACGATCCAAGTCCAGCAGACTTTAGAATTGCTCGTCCCTCTTCCTGGTTTGTCCCGGACATTCGAATGACCAGGGGTTTCTTGAGCCCCACGACCTTCTTCACTTCGACAATTCCCTTGGCCACTTCATCGCATCGCGTAATGCCGGCAAGGATATTGATGAAGACCAGCTGCACCTTCTCTGAGGACTGTATCACGTCCAAGGCAGCAGCAACGTGGTCCGCGTTCGCCCCTCCCCCGACATCGCAGAAATTAGCCGGATTGCCACCGAAGTGCTTCACAAGGTCGATCGTAGCCATCACCAGACCGGCCCCATTACCGATTATTCCCACATTACCGTCCAGCTCGACAAAAGCTAGGTCTCTCTCTCGCGCCTTGGCCTCGAGTGGAGTGACCTCGCCGCTAACTTCCTTGGACCGCTCCTGGAACTCGGGATGACGGAAGAGACTGTTGTCATCCATGATGACTCTGAGGTCTGCCGCGACGAACTTTCCATCCTGCGTCTCAACCAGCGGATTGCTCTCGACAAGCTCAGCGTCGTAAACGACCGATAACCTGTAGAGATTAGACAAGATGTCAGTCAGCATGTTCAACTGCTGACCGGTATAGCCAAGTCGCAACGCGACGTCTCGCGCATCGAACGATCTCATTCCGAATATCTGGTCCAGCCTGTGACGAACAACCCTCTCAGGGGTCTCCCTCGCGACTTGCTCGATGTCAATTCCACCTTGGCCAGAAGCCAGCACTGTCTGGCATCGGTTCGCCCGATCCTGTACTATACTGACGTACAGCTCCCTCTTGGTAGAAAGCTTCTGCTCGATGAGCACCTTCTTTGCACGCTCGCCCTTGATCGAAAGTCCAAGGATCTCGTTCGTTCTCTCCCGAGTTTCGTCCGAGGTACTCGCGAACTTGATTCCGCCTGCCTTTCCTCGGCCTGCAACGAGAACTTGGGCCTTTACCACTACATCTCCGCCAATTCGCTTGTATGCATCCCTTGCCTCTTCGCCGTTGGAGGCCACCGCGCCTTTGGGTACCGGGATGCCCAAGTTCTGGGCCAGCGACTTCGCTTCATACTCGAAAAGTTTCATGCTTAGCCAGTTCCCGAACGTTCCGAGACGGGCGGCGATTACCACACTATTTGGCTGTTTCAGCAGCTTAGCGCAGGCTAGCACCGGGGTCTGTCAAGTTGACGGTTGCCCCTTTCGAGTGTCAACTTTCGGTTGCTCTCGGTAGTATAGGGCTATCAAGAAGTCATGGGCCAGTCTCAGCTGTTCCGTTGCAAGGCTAGGGTCTCCCCCATAGTAGGCCAACCCGGTAGTCCGAGTCATGAACGGGAAGGGTTCTCCATGAACGAACTTGTTTCTGGTATCATAGAAATTCGAGTCCAATAGCTTGTTTGCGGGGAGTCCATGTTCACCGGCGAGTTTCAGAGAGGCCTTCAGAGGCAACCATTCGTCTGGTGACTGGCCCCATCCGCGTTTTGTCTTTTCATTGTTCAGCGCGATTTCCACGCTTGCCGAGCTAAGGGCAATCGAAGCAACATAATTTCCAGCTAGAAAACTTCTAATCGCTTCATAGTAGTAGAGAGTTACAGTGGTGATGAACGAGAGGGTCTTCTCTCGGTCTTGAAAGACGAACCTAATCATGTCGGCTTTAATTTTCCAACTCTCATTCAGGTTAGAAATGTAAGTTTCGAAAAAGACGTAGTGTGACTTGGGAGTTGTCATTTAGAAGACCTTGATTGCAGGCTGGCATTTTGCATCAGTTTATCCACTTGTTGTCGCCTTGGACTTTGACACCGCAGGCTTCAGCCGGGGTCCTTCTTTGGAGACCCTCATGCGGTCTCACGTGATTATGGAATACTGATAGCTCCGGAGAATCGGGGTATCCTCATTCTTCAAGCCCCGCATTACCTTTTCTAGCTCTCGGACTTCCCCATTGAGCCTTTCCATTTTGTTATTGTTCCGGTCGCCTTGGATTGTAATGTGGCGTATGTGACGGGTTCTGTTCTCTAGCGTATGAGAACACCATAACGCCTTGGATGCTTGCTTGCTACAGTATTGTAGCACATGGTCAAGATAGGGATACTCGGAGAGTCAGAACGGAGAGTCCTAGAGGCATATTTGAAGGGGGAACGGTTGAAGGGGTACACGGTTCTCTTGACCCGGATACGCCAGATCGGGCTGAAGGCAATCATAGAAGGGTCTGAACGTTATGTCCGCTTGTTGAGAAGGCTTAACGAACACATGAAAACTTAACCTTCATTCCACAACTTCTATTGTCTCCCATTTGCCAGCGATGCCTGTTGGGTCGCATGAGCTAAGTCTGTTCTGCGTGGGTTTCGCAAGTGAAGCCCCCATACCTTGAATCTTACCCATCGAGAGGGTATCCGATAGAAATTTCCAGCATGGATAAAGAGTCTATAGGGCCCAGTTTTGCAATCACTTGGAATTGTCCAAGACCACCTACTTTCAAACTCTCTTTCGCCATTCAAGTTGCCCTCGCCAGTTGATGGATTTGCAAGAGTTGAATGAGCATAGACCCCTTCAATGGCCCCATCAGGTTTTTTGATGTAGGTTGCAAGATACCCCCGGACCATTTTTCCCTTGAATCCGGCCCTAAACAAGACAGGGTCTCCCCGATGGAATATCTTTTGATGTGGAAACAGTTCAGACTCGAAAATCTCCCCTTTTGAGAGTGGCCGAAGATTTTCAAGCGACTTCTGCTCAATCGCGGCTAAAGGTGAATTGATTTGTTGGACAGATTTGGGGAGAAACCTCTCGGGCCAAAATATCAACTGTATGGCCACTACTCCAAGACCCCCGATAATGAGAATGAAAATCTCATACAAAGTATCGACAAAGGATTTCCCGCCGTACGATTGAAACAAGCCGATTCCTAGAACTAAGACCGTAATGATTGCAATTCCAAGCACCCTTAGCGTTGTTTCGTGCTTCAAACCTATAGGGTAACATACTAAGCAACCGACTCTTTACAGCTTTTCAGGCAACCCAAGACTTGACAGAACCTAGCACCGTAATGGTTTTATGAAGCACGGACTGTCAGGATGTTATTGTCGGTCCGAAATCCGGTTAGCAAACGGTTCACCAAGCTTAGCGTAATGGCCGTGAACTCTGAGGCGTATCGGACCGTACAGGGAGAAATCAGGTGAGCTAGAATGGTCAAGACAATACTTGACAGCTTCTGCGTGAAAAGCGGAATCTTCTGCTCACGCTGTGAAGAAAAGCTGAAGAAGGGACAGATCTCCGACCTGGACATCCGAGTCATCAAAACCATAACAGAACTCGAGAGGGAAAATCCACCTCTCCAGGACGTGACCTTCCACAAGGCTGTTGAGGCAGGCGACATCATGGCGGTCATGGTCGACCGTCGAGGAATGGACGCATTCCTCTCTTCAGGCGCAAAGTTGGCAAAGAGTCTCGGTGACAAAGTCGGCAAACGTGTCAGGATCCTAAGCTATGGGGGAGATGAGAGGGGTTTCCTCGAAGAGCTGTTCACCCCATTCTCAATTCTCACGATCAACACAATATGGCTGCCCGACGGTAGCCGCGAGACAAAGGTAATTCTCACCGGGAGAAGGCCCAGGCGTCCACCGTTGGATTTTGAGGTCGTAAAAAAGCTCGCGCGAGAGCTCAAGGGTCTGACTCTCAGGATCGAGTTCGAAGGATACTAACAACCACGGGTTATTCTCACGGCCAACCCTGACATCGTCATAGTTGGCGCAGGGGTAGCCGGCTCGGAAGCCGCTTACGAGGCCTCAACACACGGCCAGCGAGTGATCCTTCTCGAAGAACATCCACAAGTCGGTGTACCAAGCCACTGCTCAGGCGTGGTCAGCTTCAACGGGCTCAAGCTTCTAGGGCTTGAGGCCAGCCCTGTCTACACGCAACGCGTGATCAATGGGGCACGATTCTACCCACCAAACGGCGAACCTGTCGAAGTCAGAAAACAGGAACCGGTCGCCCTTGTCATCAACCGGATGAAGCTTGACCAGTTCCTGGCAAAGAAGGCAATAGCGGGAGGAACAGAACTGAGAACTAACGCTCGAGCATCGAAGTTCTTCCGTCAGGAAGATTCAGCACGTATCACACTTCAGAACATGGAAGAGATCGCGTGCAAGATTGTCATCGACGCAAGCGGTGCCGGGAGCCGTCTGCCAGAGCAAGCAGGATTGCAGACCCCTGACTGGTCCCAGCTCTTGCCGGGCCTCCAATACGAGTTAGACGGGACCTCGCAGCAAGGAGACATGGTAGAACTCTTCTTTGGAAACCATGTAGCTCCAGGATTCTTCGCGTGGAGCATACCGACCGGCGACCGAAGTGCTCGCGTAGGTCTGGCATCGCGAAAGGCCAACGTCAAGAAACTCTTAGATGGCTTAGTCAACGACCACTGGCCAAAAGCGGTAATCGAAACAACAAAGTCAGGCTCAGTCCTAGTCTCAGGGCCGATCGGAAGGTGTTGGGCCCCAAACTTTCTCGTCGCCGGAGACGCGGCGGGACAGGTCAAACAAACGACCGGTGGGGGCATCGTCATTGGCGGATTCTGTGGACAGTTAGCCGGCAAAGCAGCGGCTTCATTCGCGATCTCAAAGGACGAGCAGGCACTTGGTTTCCTTCAGGAGTACGACCGGAAATGGAAAGAGCTATTCGAAGCGGACCTGCGTGGAATGAATCTCGCCCGAAAAGTGTTTGCAAGTCTAACTGACGACACTCTCAACCATGCCTTCGGGGCACTGGGCAATCATCTGGAGGAGATTGAAGAGCTCGGGGATATGGATTTCCAGGGCAGAGTCATCACGCAAATGCTTTCGAAAAAGGAACTGGTAAAGCTACTTCCGCGAGTCGCAGTGGACAGCATCAAATCACTCTTCTCCTGAAGATCCAAGTCTGCTGTCCTTAAGAACTGACGCACACTATCACACTCAGTTGAGACAAGTGAAAGCGCTGGTTGTAGGTTGCGGAAAAGTCGGATCGGAAATTGCAACCGATCTTGCCCTATCAAACGAATTCTCCGAGATTCTAGTTGCAGACGCGCTTTCTTCAAACCTAGCTAGGGTGAAGAACACTCGGAGGATTAAGACAGTCAAAACAAGTCTCAGCCAGAAACCGTCCATGAAACGATTAATGGACGAGGCCGACATTATCTGCGGAGCACTTCCGGGGAGAATCGGTTTCCATCTACTTGAGTTCGCGGCGGAAGCTGGAAAGAACATCGTCGACATATCGTACACTCCAAAGAACCCTCTGCTCCTGAACAACCGGGCTCTGAGCAATGGATGCACCATAGTTCCACAGTGCGGTGTTGCGCCTGGTTTTAGCAACATGTGCGTGGGAGACGCCTCAGAGAAGATGGACAAGATGGCAAAGGTAAGGATCTACGTCGGGGGAGTTCCTGAAGAGCCTCAGCCCCCTCTCAACTACCGCGTTGTCTTTTCGCTCGACGACGTAATCAACGAATACACAAGACCAGTGAGAATCATCGAGAATCGGAAGATTAAGACAGTCGAGCCGCTTACAGGCCGAGGGCTACTAAGTTTCCCCGGGCTGGGAACGCTGGAGTATTTCCTGACTGATGGGCTTGGAACGCTTCCAAGCAGCTTCCCGCAAGTCCGAGAAATGAAGGAACTAACCCTTCGCTATCCAGGCCATGCGGTGATCATAGACGCGTTCCGCCGACTTGGCTTCTTCACCACCAAGAGGCTCAAAGCAAACGGCGTAGATGTGGAACCTAGGAGGCTGAGCGTCGAACTTCTAAGATTAGCCCTCGCGGCAGGGACACCTTACGACGTTTTGGCAATGCGCATTGAAGTTGAAGGAGTAAGCAAGAACAAAAAGGTCATGATTAGCTATACAGTCCTTGACAAGTATGACCGACGTAGAGGAGTTACGGCAATGGCTCGCACGACTGCCTACCCTTGCACTTCAGCAGCTATCTTACTTGCCAAGGGAAAACTTGACCTGAAAGGAGTGATACCACCGGAGAAGATTGCGAAGGACCCGAAGACGTTCGAGTTTGTCCTTTCTCGCCTTCGAGAACATAACGTAAACGTTCGAAGAAACTACAAGGTCCTAGGCTCGTAGGGACGCCCTACTTTGACGAGAAGGCAGCTAGTCTCTCTTCGAAAATCGTCCTTGCTGGGAATCCCATTGAGCAAGCGTAAGTGTTGAAGTCAACGAGCTTCTTTCCGTTTCGGACCGCCTTGTTCTGGAGCTCTCGTATTGCTTCACCTATGATTGCGTATGTCGTGGCATACCCCGGGCCAATTCCTTCATGTGCCGGGAACAATTGATTGTAGATGTTGTTTCTTGAGAGACCTGTCTTTCGATAGGCCCATTCTATGAACTCGGGCAGCGTCTGTTTCCCAATGTTTATTCGAACATCTCCAATAATTCGGAGGAACCTGATGATCCTCCACATCAAAGTGTAGAATAAGTATTCCTCAGTCATGGTGTGAACTCCGCCGTATTTTTCGAAGAACTGGGCTAATGCTCTTTCGTCACGGTCCAGGCCTTTTCCGGCATCAAGTTTTTCCATAATTCGCTGGAACTCAATCTCTCTCTGGAACGAGATACCTTCTGAGATCGCTCCCAGCGGTGAACCAATCATGTCGACAAGTGTAGGCTTGGCCCCGTAGGCGGATGAGGAGTTCGATGCGTGAACGCAATGCCCATATTCCTCGTGGACCAGAAGATTGAGAAGCTCTCCCGGTGCGGTGGAAGGGTCACGCCGTGGATCTGTCGTGGCGATGAAGATTGCCTTTGGATTATTCGTGTACATATCGTAGAAGAATGCTCCACCGCTCGGAAATATTCCCGAGAGATAGAGAGGAGTCTCAATGACCTTGGTCTCGTACTTTGGATTTACTCTAACTATCTGTTTGTTAACAGCTCTTATGGCTCTCTTCCTCAGCTCCTTTAGGAAGGGAATAATTTCGGTTGGCTTAAGGGCCCTTTTTGCCCTGAGAGCCTTCGATACTTCCTCGGCTTTGGGCAGATGTTCCATACTCCTGCGCGAGGCGTTTCGTCAATTTTTGAAATCCAGGCAATTCACGGTCTAAGTACTTCACGCCTTTCGCTTCTATCAACTCGGGTGTTTCCGGATAGTCGTAGAGTCGACTGATCGCCTGGGAGTAGATTCTCTCTCGGCCGAGAGGCCATCCATCCTTCTTTATGAGAGAATAGAGCTTATCGAATGCCTGGCTTTTGAAACCCTTCACCTTGAAGATAGAGGCATACTTTCTCGTAACTTGGCCAAGTCCGTCAATCTCAGCTTTCAACGACTTATCCTGAGTCTCTTTCTTGATAGTGCGAAGAATCTCTTGAAGACCCTCGCATCTTATGAGAGTAAGGACCCGGATTCCGGTGGGGAATGACTTGTCAGCGTATTCAGCCGTCGCGGCCTGAATCGCTCGGACTGCGTTACGGGTGAGATTTCGTAGATGACTTGGAATTATTCCCTCTTTGATCAAGTAGCCGAAGAATGCACTCAATATGTTCTCAGCAATGCTTTGAGGCTCGGCAAGCGTGTTTGCGGCTGAAAGAGAATCTAGGAGCTTGAGTTGAGAACGGTTCTCGGCCCTGAGCCGTAGTTCTTCGACGCGATGGGAGAATCTTTCCAGGTTCCGCCTCGATGG
>WNGK01003233.1_pt1 | contig 17672 bp, 10 predicted proteins | sample 5400601 | NCBI WGS metagenome assembly WNGK01 (sample SAMN13153376, study PRJNA577476) | soil metagenome | isolation source: 60 cm soil or saprolite under Garry oak tree replicate 1 | place: USA:California | collected 2016-06-15
TTTCAACGCATCTCGCCCTCTCCGAGAGGCGGTCTTGTGGCTGTGTTTCGAGCGATTTTTGCAAAGCGCTCATGGCCAATTCGCGGCTCACATAGACTTGGCCGCGCAGAACATCGCGGACGGCGATGAGCATCTCCTTTCGCGTTGCCTTTTTCATCAGGTAACCGTTTGCGCCCGCGCGCAGGGCTCGTTCGGCGAGAATGGCTTCCTCGAAGGCGGAGTAGACCAGGATGAGTAGCTTCGGGTACTGCGCCTTGAGCCCCTTGACAAATTCCAAGCTGTCACCAGTGCCCGGCCGTAACCCAATTAAAAGGAGGTCCGGCGGGCATTCTGCGACCTTACTTAGCGTGCTCGGGATGTCGTCGGCTTCGCCGCAGACAACCACCACGAGGACGCGGATTTTTAAGGCGTGGTTTCCTGGAACGCTCATGGCGTGTCGAGTGCTCTTTGGGATCTTGGGATCAGAACCTTTCAGTGGAGGCATTTTGGTGTTCTGAGGGGAACAGCTTGACTGGTGTTATCAGCATCCGTGCCAAGTCTCGGGAAACGTGCATTATTCACGATGCTTCGCCGTACTTGTCATTAAACGATAGGCGCTTACAAAGCGCGGCTTTTTTCAGAAATAACTATTTAATATCATTAAAGATTGAGACGGACGGGCTCATTCTAAGGCCGGGCTGGCCTATTTTTTAGACCACGTGCTGTAATTTGGTGCGTGAGGTAACCACGAATAAGGCTTCGCCTCACGTGACTAGTAAACCGTTACATCGTTACATCGAATCACGATTCGATTCACGATTTGCCGATCCTCCTGGCCTCATTCGTGGTTCTTGGTGCCCTTTCGCGGTTAAAGCCGAAGGAAAAGTCCGCGATCGCGAGGGGCGATCACCAGCACGCGAGGTGCGCTCACCATCCAAATAAATATTGACATCCTAAACGGCTGCCCGCATAAGACTCCGCTTTCGTTCAACCTGAAATAAAATTACAAAACAAAAAAATATCATGAAATCAATCACAACCATTCTCGCAACCACATCACTTATCCTGTCACCTGTTGCATTCGTTCAGGCTCAGGGCTCATCAAAGTCCACGGCAAGTGAAAAAGCCGCGCCTGCCGGAGCTGGCAAACGAACCGACGTTTACCATGTCCATTTCACCAAGGCTGCTCTCGGCAAAGCCGCGCAGTTGGGCGATTGGCTCAAAACCCCGGATCCCAAGGCGCCCATGCCAGGACATTTTCTTGTCCTCCGCCATCAGGATGGTGACGCGTGGGATTACGTTGTCATCGAGCATCTCGGCACAAAAGCCACCGTGGAAGCCGCCGGCACTGCTGTGCCTCCGGACAAGCGCGACTTGAGCGAGTGGCACAACGATACTTTTGTCAACGGCCCATCGTGGGAGGAGTTTACTCGCGCCATGGGGATTGAGGGCGACGCGGCAGCGAAGAATTCGGGCTCGGTTTATGTCGTTTCGGTTTATCGTCCTGCTCCAGGTCATCGCGAGCTATTGGAGAAATTTCTCAGCGAGGTACCAGGGGCAAACGACACGAGCGCGGGCAACGTATTGATGCAGCACCTGGAAGGCGGCCCCTGGACGTTTCTCACCATCGCCCGTTACAATTCATGGGAAGACTTTGCCACCGGCGAGAAAACTAGTGTGGCACAAACCGCGAAAAAGGACAGTGGTTGGCTCCGTTTGCGCGACCACATCGCCTTCCATAACGATACACTCACGGACCGCATCGGGCCATAAGAGTTCTGGAGAGAGCGCCCGTCTCGGGTGCTGGCGAAGGTGTCTCGCCTTCGCGAACTCTTATCTCGAAGAGAATCAGAGAAGAATGTTGCGGCGAGGCGCCGCAACCAACACGCGGGACGGGTGTGCTCCCCAATCCAAAAACGCGCGGCGCAGCTAGCTACGAATTAATACGAATGGAGGTTGAGGTCTTTGATCTCTTCTTCTGTAGAGGCAGCTGTGCCAGCTGCGATTCTTTAACGCTTGCTGGCGATACGCCTGCCGCTACAACTCTGAGGAGCGCACCCGTCTCGGGTGCTGGTGGTGTTGTCTCGACAGCACGAACTTCTGACGAACAGCGAATCCGCGAATAGAAAGTCCGTCGTCGCGAGACGCAACGACCAATACGCGAGACGTGTATGCGCCCCGATCCAATGCGCACGGTGCGGTGGAATCTCGCGCGGCCGGGATCATCGATCCCGGCTACAACTGGCAGTTTGGACGACGCCACGATGTAACGGTGTAACCAATCAGGTGAGGCCAAGGCCTCATCCGTGTGCATTTGTCGCGCCGTCGTGCGATTCGCGATCAAAGTAAGAGTAGGAATCGGAGCAGGAAGAGCCAACACATCTACATATCATGATGCGTCAATTTGTTGCTTGATCCCCTTAAAGAAACGCCGTTTAGTTACCGCACAATCATGTCGTCCGATTTGCATCCTCTGGAATCCCTTCTGCGCCAACGCATCGTCGTGCTCGATGGCGCCATGGGCACCATGATCCAGCGCTACAAACTTTCCGAGGAAGATTACCGAGGGAAACGGTTTCGCGATTGGAAGGGAAAAGATCTCAAAGGCAGCCTCGAGCTCCTTCTTCTAACCAAACCCGAAATCATCGAGGAAATTCATACTCAATACCTCGAAGCCGGCGCGGATATCATCGAAACGAACACGTTCAGCGCCACCACGATGGGGCTGCACGATTTTCTTTTTGCCGGAGAACCGCCGGCCGCTCGCAAGGATCAAAAATTCTTTCAGCGCGTGATCGACGATGCTGATCTTCGCGCACTCGTGCACGAGATGAACGTAGCAGCGGCTAAAATTGCCCGCCGCGCTGCGGAGCGCGTCGCGAATCAAACAGGAACCCGGCGGTTTGTTGCCGGGTCGATCGGTCCTCTCCCCGTGACCGCGTCGATTTCACCCGATGTAAACGATCCCGCATTCCGCGCTGTCACCTTCGATCAGCTCAAACAAACTTACTTCGATCAGGCAAAGGCTCTGGTGGAAGGAGGTGTCGATTTTTTGCTGGTCGAAACCATCTTCGACACGCTCAACGCCAAAGCCGCGCTTTTCGCCATTGCGGAAGTGTTTGAAAAGACGGGGAAGAAAGTCCCATTGATGATTTCCGGGACGGTCACGGACCGGTCCGGGCGAACACTGAGCGGTCAAACCGTGGAAGCGTTTCTCGTTTCAATCGCGCACGCGCAGCCGCTTATTGTCGGGCTGAATTGCTCGTTAGGCCCGGATGAGATGGAACCGTACGTCGAGGAGCTCGCGCGCATTTCGCCCTACTTCGTGAGCGCGTATCCGAACGCGGGCTTGCCCGATCCGTTATCGGAGACCGGTTTTCCAGAAACTCCGGAAACATTTGCGCCCAAACTTGTGACGTGGGCGGAGAACGGATGGTTGAATCTGGCCGGCGGCTGTTGCGGCACAACACCCGAACACATTCGCGCAATTGCAAAAGCAGTGCGGGGCTGCAAACCGCGACGCGTGGAATCGCACGTTCCAGGGAGCGCACGCGAGGCGCGTGCGCTCGCCGGAGCAGATGTGATCGCGAATAGCGATCAAGACTCGAGGAGTCCCTCAATGCTTCAGCTCTCGGGCCTTGAGCCGCTCAACATCACGCCAGATTTCGGCTTTGCGGTGATTGGCGAGCGCACCAATATCACAGGCTCGCCAAAGTTCTCGAAGCTAATTCTGGCGGGCGATTTCGAAGGCGCGCTGACCGTGGCCCGTCAGCAGGTGCAAGGCGGGGCGAACCTTCTCGACGTGAACATGGATGAGGGAATGATCGATTCCGAAGCGGCCATGACGCGCTTTCTGAACTTGATCGGCAGCGAACCGGAAATTGCGCGCATCCCGGTGGTGATCGACAGCTCGAAGTGGAGCGTAATCGAATCGGGGCTCAAGTGCGTGCAAGGCAAGGCAGTCGTCAATTCTATCAGCCTGAAAAACGGCGAAGAGGAGTTTCTCCGGCAAGCGCGACTGATTCGGCGTTATGGGGCGGCCGTTATCGTGATGGCGTTCGACGAGCGCGGCCAGGCCGACTCGTTCGAGCGCAAGATCGAGATCTGCGCGCGCGCTTACGATCTCTTAAGGAAACAGGCAAACGTCCCAGCAAACGATATTATCTTCGATCCAAACATTCTGACCGTCGCCACGGGTCTCGAGGAGCATCGTAATTACGCGGTTGATTTCATCCAAGCGACGCGCTGGATCAAAAGCAAGCTTCCGGGCGCGCGTGTGAGCGGCGGGGTAAGCAACATTTCGTTTTCGTTTCGCGGCAACAACACCGTGCGCGAAGCGATGCACGCTGCGTTTCTTTTTCATGCCATTCGCGCCGGTCTCGACATGGGAATCGTCAACGCCGGACAGCTCGCGGTTTACGAAGAGATCGAGCCGGAGCTGCGTGAGCGCGTTCAAGACGTGCTGTTGAACCGGCAGGACGACGCGACCGAACGACTGGTCGATTTCGCGGAAAGGGTAAAGGCGAAAGGCAAGACGCCGGTCAAAGACGAAGCGTGGCGGGCGGAACCTGTGGAAGAGCGCCTGAAACACGCGCTGGTCAAAGGCATCATCGATTACATCGACATCGACACGGAAGAGGCGCGTCAAAGATGCAGGCGGCCACTCGAAGTGATCGAGGGTCCTCTCATGGCCGGGATGGGTGTGGTGGGGGACTTGTTTGGCGCTGGCAAGATGTTTCTGCCGCAGGTGGTGAAGAGCGCGCGGGTGATGAAAAAAGCTGTCGCCTACCTGATGCCGTTCATGGATGCGGAGAAATCTGCCGGCGCAAAACCGCAGGGGCGCATCGTGATGGCAACGGTCAAAGGCGACGTGCATGACATCGGCAAAAACATCGTGGGCGTCGTGCTGCAATGTAATAATTACGAAGTGATCGATCTCGGCGTGATGGTGCCGGCCGCGAAAATTCTTGAAACGGCGCGGGCAAAAAAAGCGGATGCAATCGGCTTGAGTGGCCTGATCACACCGTCGCTGGATGAAATGGTGCATGTGGCGCAGGAAATGGAGCGCGAGCGATTTGAGCTGCCGTTGTTGATCGGCGGCGCAACGACCAGCCGGGCGCACACGGCGGTAAAAATTGCGCCTCATTATGGGGCCAGCACCGTGCATGTGGTCGATGCGTCGCGCGCGGTAGGCGTGGTCAATTCGCTACTCAACGAGCAACTGCGCCCCGAATTCGACGCAAACACACGCGCCGAATACGCGCAATTGCGCGACCGACACGCGGCCAGAGCGCGCGAGAAAAAACTGCTCACGCTGGGAGAAGCGCGCGCAAATCCGACGCCGATTGATTGGAGCGCATACGTCCCACCGAGACCAGACTTTCTCGGCGTGCGCGTGTACGCGAGTGATGGAAGGACGATCTCCGTGTCGTCCCAAATATCAGGGAACCGACGGAGCGCTCCCTCCCAGTTATCAGACTTCGACCCGCTTAAGATTGCACAGGACGAGTCTTCGAGGGGGACGTCGAAGACTGCACGCGAGGCGCGTGCGCTCCCCAGAGAAGACGCCTGCGCTTCCCGGCAGGTCGCAATCGCGCTACGCGACATTGCTTCCTACATCGATTGGTCGCCCTTCTTTCATGTATGGGAACTACGCGGCCGTTACCCTGCGATCTTCGATGATCCGGTGATCGGCAAACAGGCACGCGAACTTTTTGATGACGCGCAGAAACTTCTCGATGAGATCACCGCGAAGAATTTATTAACCGCGCGAGGCGTTTATGCTTTTTGGCCGGCAAACTCAGTTGGCGATGATGTCGATCTTTACGTTGACGACAAGCGCGCGGAAAAACTTGCCACGTTTTATTTTTTGCGTCAGCAAATGCAAAAACCGGCCGCCCAGTTCAATCATTGCCTGGCCGATTACGTCGCACCTGCATCAAATCCGCAATCGGATGATTATCTGGGCGGATTTGCCGTTTCGATTCACGGCGCGAATGACCTTGCGAAGAGGTTTACCGCGGAGCACGACGATTACAGCGCGATTTTAGCGAAGGCCCTGGCAGACCGGTTAGCCGAGGCGTTCGCTGAATACTTGCACAAACAGGCCCGCATCGTGTGGGGTTTTGGCTGGGACGAACAATTGTCGGATGTCGATCTTATCCGCGAAAAATATCGCGGCATCCGACCGGCGGCGGGTTATCCCGCCTGCCCCGATCACGCAGAGAAGCGAACGTTGTTCGATTTGCTCGATGCGGAGAAGAACGCGGGAATAACACTGACGGAATCGTTTGCGATGCATCCCGGCGCGAGCGTGAGCGGGCTTTATTTTTCGTATCCCGACGCAAAATATTTCGGCGTCGGCCAAATCAGGCGTGATCAGGTTGTCGATTATGCGACGCGACGAAGCGAATCCGTCGCGGCAATCGAGAAGCGATTGGCTCCGAATTTAGGCTACGAGGCTTGATGTAGCCGCATCGCTGCGCGCGGCAGACAGTGAGGCGGCTACAACGACCTTGTCGCGCCGAAGGTCGCGGCGGCGACCGAAGCCGGATGCGGCGTGTGAACCGGCCGCAGGCCGGTTGCCAAAGAAACCTTTGCAGGCCAGACGACCTGCCAAGCGAGGCCAAACTTTTCCAGGACCCAGATGACATAGCGCGTCAGATCAAATTCCCACCACCGCAGTCCATGTGCTGCGCAGCGGGGTTGGGCGTGATGGTTATTGTGATATCCCTCGCCAAAACCGGCGGCGCCGACCCAAAAGTTGTTCCGGCTGTGATCGGATGTGTCGAAACTGCGATAACCCAGTTTCGGCATGTGGCAGATCGAATTGACCGACCACGTGACATTATAGATCACCAGCATCGGCACGTAGAGGCACCAAAGCATTCCGGCTAATCCAAGCGTGAAGTAAAGTGTGGTGGCGACAGCGAGATGCGGCAGGATGTAGAGCCAAGAGTGCTCCCACAAACGGCAGTACCAAATTTTGCGCACATCGGCCGCGTAACGTTTCGACCGCTCACGAAATCCGGGCGGCTTCCGGATCAGCCACATCATGTGGGCATAGGGAAACCCGTGCAACGGACTGTGAATGTCCTCGTCGGTATCGGATTTCAAATGATGGTAACGATGGTCCCCTACCCAGGTCACGGGATCGCCGGCAAGCACCACGGCCGAACCGCTCGCGAAAAGAAATTTGAGCCACTCGCGCATTTCGAAGCCGCGATGGGTCAGGTAACGATGCAGATAAAGTGTCGTGCTCATTCCGCCCCAGAAAAAGAGCGTCAGCATGATAGGCAGATAAGAAAGCTGGAAGCGCGTCAGGAGCCCGATCACCCCGAGCAATTGTAGTGCGACTAGGACAATGAAAATGAGAAGATTAAGTTTTTCGTGCTTGAACATGCGGCGAGGTAGGGCGAGGACGAAGCAGCCAACCGGCCGCGATTAAATCCAGACGCGCGAGTATCGCACGATAGTGGAGGCGCCACAAACCGTTATTTGGGGGAGCGCACGCATGCTGGTTTTGGGGGTTCGCCAAAGCGAGCTTCAGAGGAACGCGATGCTGGCCGCAGCGACAGGCCGATCGTAAGACGCAGATCACGCTCGATCAAATTCCGCCTCAAAAGGGCTGGTAAGGAATCATATGTTTCATGTCTATGTTCTGATGAGCGCGACGATACGTCACCGGTATGTTTGGTTCTCTGAAAATCTCGATGATCGTTTCCGCCGCCACAACGCTGGCGAATCAAAACCCACGACACGGAGCTCCATTGATTTTGCTTCACACGGAGAGATTTTCAAAGCGAGGCGGAGCAATGGCACGGGAGCGGTATTAGAAAACGGGGGCGGTCGCGATGAACTCGATCGGCTCCATGTGACTGTCGTGGGACGGCAATATTAACTTTCTGGATGCACCGGATTGGAGCGCGTGATATGCATCAGCACAAATTCGGGGCGTAGCTTAGCTTGGTAGAGCGCGTGGTTTGGGACCACGAGGTCGGAGGTTCAAATCCTCTCGCCCCGATTTACCAAAAGCACGAGGCCGGTCGCCGCGGCGACTCGCCCCGATCATTGCGCAGCTGACGGGTATCCATATTTTCTAGATGAAGAACGGCCGGTGAATTCAACCCGGCCACACACACGAGAATGAAATCAATAGGACTGCTTCTCCTGGGAACACTGGGCGGCGTGGCGCTGACGCTGGAGGGGCAGGTTGCCGCGCCACCGTCTGTCGATCTTTACTCAGGAGAGAAACAACCGGAGGTTACGGCCACACCCTCGGCGGAACCGAACGGCCCCAACGTACCGGAGTTGTCGCAGCTTGACGAGGCCTTTAAACGGACGACCTCGCTGGGCAAGGAAGGCGATGAACGCCGGGTGCATATCGAATGGCGGCAATTGAAAAACCGAGTGGTCAACGATCCAGAGGTGCGCGCGGCAAAGGCAACCGCTCAAGCTGCCCGGACGGATCTGGAAAAGCGGAATCTACTCCGCGATTACTACAACGTTTATTACCAGCGAATGTCGGCCTTGGCTTCTAGCCCCGAAATGAAGTTAGCGTTACATGCATTGGAGACTTCACACGTAGCTGATACATCTCAACCACATGAGCGGCACGAAACGGACAGCTCATTGGCAACGCCAACGCCCAAGCCCGGGCATAAACAAAAAAAACATAAAAAATAGGATTTGCGCGGCTGCCTTGCCAGCCCGCGCACAATGGAGTTATTTTGCCCATTCGACTTATGGCGCGTTCGTCTAGTGGTTAGGACACAGCCCTCTCAAGGCTGGTGCACGGGTTCGACTCCCGTACGCGCTGCAGATTTTCTGGCCCTCCACCCGAACAAACAGCGGACACAGTGCATTTTATTTTGCGTCACTGAAATTATTCGGATGAATTGTCTGGTGCGATTTCCCGCACTCATTTCTTTCTTCCTGCTTTGCTGCGGCCTGACAAGTTGCTACCGGGACGGCATCACACGGCAAGTGGCGGCCCGAGTGCTTTCCATGCATGGGCCGGTCGTTTTCGGAATTGACGAACAAAGCGATTTTCGGCCGGTGACGCCTGAAAGCCGGATCCACGACGGCGATATCGTGCGAACATCAGACGGCGCGTTGCTCAACCTTGCGTTAATTCCGGCCGCTCTCACACAAATGTCGAGCAATTCTGAAATCAAGGTTGAAGAATTAAGGATATCGAAGGACGGAAACCAGACGGAAGGTGGCATGCGCGATCGGAGCGCGCGGATACGATTTAACCGGGGACAAATCACGGTCCTATTCAGTCGTCAGAATAAAAGCGGATCGCAATTTGCGATCAGTGCGCCATCGGTAACTATTACGGCGGACCGGGACTGCTTGTTTCGCGTTCAGAGTGACGGGACAGCGACCCGCTTAACCTGCGTGCAAGGCAAAATGTACGCGTCGCACAGCGCACAGTCGCCGGTTGCAGTCGGTGCCGGCTACTTCCAACAATGGCCGTCGGTTTATCTCGAGCCCATCGCCGCCGCCGAGGATGCGGCGGCGCAAATCGATGTTGCGGATTCGCTCAAAATTGGAAACCAGTTGCGGGAGTTGCAGTCTGGTTGGCAGGGTCGCGGCCCGTTTTAACGACGCCGTGTCAGGCAAGAATTTTGCGTTGACGGGTTTGTCGGCAGCACCGTATTCTCCGCGCCATGCAATGGCACTCCTGTCCATTTCCCACCCGAACCTTTACTGGAAAGTTTGCTCGGTCGACCGGCGTCGGCCTAGCGTTAATCGCCGGAATTTTTATCGCATCCACTTTTGCTGCGCGAGGGGAAAATCCCGTTCCTGAGGAGCCGTTACCTTCTTCGGCCGACTACACGTCAGCGCAGACCGACCTTGTTCCACCGCCACCCACGCCGACAAATCCTTTCGGTACGCTCGACTTGAAGAACCTGACGATCGGTGGTGAGAATGTTTCCAATGTTTCCTCAGCGGAACCGCGTCGTTTTCACTACAGTCTGCGGCTGACAGTTCGAGGAGTTTACGACGACAATATCTTTATCACCAATACGAATCGCATCTCCGATTACTATTTTGCGATTGAACCGATGATTACGGTTGGGTTCGGCGACATCGAGGGCCGCGGGGGAAACTATATCCGTCTGGATTACCTGCCGAGTATTATTCTGTTCGTCGATCACTCGAACGAGGATGCCATCAGCAATCTGATCCACCTCGAAGGCCGATACCAGTTCAGCCGTTTGACGCTGACTCTGAGCCAGGATGTGGATATACTCGACGGGGCAAACCTTAACAGCACGCTCGACACGACCGGACTGCTGGCAAATGTCGATGTGAGCACGCCCACGCGGCTGAATCTTTTTGTCACACGTCTGAGAGCAAATTATGACCTGACGGGGAAAGTGTTTCTAACCGGGGAATTTGATGCCTCAATTTATGACTATCCCGATTTCATCAGCTCCGAAATCATTTCGGGAGGTGTTTACATAAATTATATTTGGACGCCAAAGGTGACCGTCGGTATCGGCGGCACCGCCGGCTATGATTTTGTGGACAATCCAAATCCGGATCAAACCTTCGAGCAAGTGAATGTGCGCCTCAGCTACCAGGCAACAGGCAAGCTGAACCTCTACGCTTCGGCGGGCGTTGAGTTCCGTCAATTCGATGGCAACCGGAGTGAACGCACTTCCCCTACCTTTGAGCTCGGCGCCATGTACCGCCCGTTCGACGGCACGACTATCACCCTATCGGCGGGCACCCCGATCCTTAATTCCGGATTCTTCCCCGCTCAAGATTTCCAGGCGACAAACGTCGTGCTCCGGATTCAGCAGCGTTTGCTCCAGCGCATTTACCTCGGTCTCGCAGCGGGATATGAGAACTCAGATTATTTCGCCACATCCACTGGAGTGAATGCAACGCGAAACGATGACTACTATTTTGTTGAACCTTCTATTGACGTGTTAATCACCAGATTCTTGAGCGCCGGTGTCTACTATCTCCACCGCCGGGATGACAGTTCGATCGCTTTTTTCAGTTTCTATGATAATCAGGTCGGCGTTCGGGCTACGGTTAGATTTTAGCGAGGGTTTGAATCGCCTCCGAACTGAAGCGCGCTGGCGATGGTTGCCGGTTGCGCTCGCATTCTACTTGCTCCCAGACTTTTTGTTAGCGCAAATCGCTCCAGGAACCTCCGCGTCACAGCCTGCCGAACCCGCCTCCATATTGCCGTCGCCCGCTGTTTCCGCGTTCACCCCAAACAGCGTCAGCGCGCCGCCTGGTTACATTTTGAGCGCCAACGACCAGGTGGCGGTCGAGGTTTTCGGCGAGGACGATCTGCGCACGAATGGACGATTGAACCCCGAAGGCAACCTGAGCGTGCCGTTGCTTGGGTCGATCCATTTGGCGGGATTGACCCTGACCCAGGCAGCTTCAAAACTCACAGAGCTTTATGGTCGCGATTACCTGGTAAATCCAAAAGTAAACGTCATGCTCCTCGGGTATGCGAAACGACGCTTCTCGATGTTGGGTCAGGTAAATCGGCCCGGCAGTTACGAAATGCCGGAGAGCAGTCCTGGCGGTATTGATCTCTTGGAAGCCATCGCGATGGCCGGGGGATACACGCGCATTGCCGCGCCGGAGCGCGTGACCGTGCGACGACATACCGCAGCGGGTGGCGACCAGATTTTCAAGGTCAATGCGAAGCGGTTCACGAAGGGGAGCGGCGGGGGATTTCACGTCGAGCCGGGCGATACCATCACCGTCGGGGAAAGTATTTTTTAACCAAAAAGTTCTTGCGACTGCACCTTTTCGAGCGCACCGCTCGGGTGTAGAATCTCGTTCCAGTTACGATTCCTCCTGTGGTTAATCCATCCTTGCCTGCAGCAACAGCCGCCACTGCGCCGAATCCGGGTAACAGGGCGTTATCGCATTTGCCGGGAGAGTTCACAGAACTGAAGGGCGGGTTCGATTTTCGGCGTCTCTGGCATTCTCTGGTCGAACGGATCTGGATCGTCGCCCTTTGTGTACTGGCTGGTTTCTTCCTCGCGCTGGGTTATCTCGCGCGAACGCCAAAGCTCTATCAAGGACATACGGTGCTTGAAGTGGAGTTTCAGGAGCCGACTCTGGTCACTACGGAAGACTCCACGGCGCGCATGCGCTCGACGTTTCTGGCCAGCCAGGAGGCGCTGCGAACGATTGAGCAAAACCTCACCAACCAAACCCTTCTTGCCCGAGTGATACGGTCCGAAGGCCTGGCCGAAGATGGTGGAGGCGCGCTTCTCGGGAACCAAAATATTGCAAGCCGTAGCAAATCCAACGCGACGCCGGGCGCCGGCCCATCGCCGGGCGCGATCGAAACTCAGAGCGCTGTTGGTGTGGGGACTTTTACGCCGCTCGAAGAAGCATTGGGCCGCGCTCTTGCAGGCATGGTAAACCCGGTGATTCGTCGCGGGACGCGTCTGATCGATTTGTACGTAACGAACCGTGACCCAGCCATGGCCCAACGCCTCGCCGAGGCGGTCGGACGCGAGTACATCCGCAATTCCATCGAACGCCGCGCTTCGCTCAGCGAGGAGTCATTGCGTTATTTGCTTGAGGAAGAAGAGCGATTGAAGGTCAATCTGCAAAAAAGCGAGGCGGCCGTCGCGGAATACAAAGCGAAAAATCCCGACGCCTTGCAACTTGGTGGCGGCACTGCCGCAACAGGGTCACAGCAGGGATCGGGCGCGGGGGCCGGTGGACCCCGGGGTGGCTTGGTCGAGGACAAGCTGCAAGAATTAAGCAGCAAATTGACTGCGGCAAAAGCCGACCAGCTTCGCCTCGAGGGCGAGCTCAAGCAAATCGAGCAGGCCGGCGAAAATATCAATGCTTTGCTTGCGATTCCGAGCATCTCAACGGCAGGATTGGTGACGGACGCGCAACGCACTGTCACGCAGGTAGAAGCTTCAATCGCCACTTTGGCTTTACGATACAAAGAAAAGCATCCCAAGATGATGGCGGCGCGGGCCGCTCTGGCAGAGGCGAAGGAAAAGCTTCGTCAAGCAGCCATGGCGCAACCTCCCATTCTGCGTAACGCCATTGAGCAAACCAAGGCCACCGAAGCCAGTTTGCAAGGGGCGCTGCAAGACCAGCAGGGCGTTGCTGTCGCGCTCAACCGCACAGCGATCGGATACCAGGAATTGGCCCGGCAAGCTGAGACCGATCGCGCGCTTTACGAAAGCGTTCTGCGCCAGATCAAAGACACAAGTTTAACAAAAGACGTAAAGACGAATGCGGTCAGTGTGATCGAGCATTCGCCGCTTTCGCATTCGCCTGTTAGTCCCAGCCCCACGAAGGCGATCGTCCTGGGTCTGCTGGGCGGGTTGGCCGTCGGATTCGTGTTTGTTCTCGGCGCCGATGCGCTTGATCGCTCCATCAAAACTGTCGATCACGCGGAAGGAGCATTCGGACTGCCCGTCTTTGCGGCCGTTCCGGAAACAACAGAGGAAGGCACGGTAACTCGGTTAAAGCGGCAAAGCAGAGATTGGGGAAGTTCGAACTACCGCGTTGTTGTGGAAACACCCGAGAGCCCGGCCGCGGAAGCTTTTCGCAATTTGCGCGCGGCGCTTTCACTTTTGGGACCGGAAGTCGAACGCAAGGTTTCACTTTTTACAAGCGCTCTGCCCAATGAAGGAAAAAGTTTCACCAGCGCCAATTATTCGCTCGCGCTCGCGCAACAAGGTTATCGTGTTCTGCTCATAGACGGCGATCTGCGCCGGCCGAACATGCATAGAATTTTCCACTTCCCAGAGCCCGCGAAAAAAAATAATTCAGGGGAAGATGGGGCTTCGGGGGTCATAGACTGTCTGGTGGGAGAGGCAGATCTCAGTTCAGCGGCGCGCCCGATTCCAGCCGGAGAAATCGATGTTGTCACTGGTAAAGTTGCCGCGGAGGGAAACTTTCTCACTGCGACCGGAGGGCAACTCTCCGTGCTTGCAGGGGGACGACGCGCGCCGAATCCAGCGGAGATCCTGGCCGGCCCTTTCTTTGGTCAATTAGTCGGTGAATCCGCACGACTTTTTGATCGAGTGGTAATCGACAGCGCACCGATACTCGCAGTCAGTGACACGCTGCTCATGATGCCGTATGTGCAGACCGTGTGCATTGTTCTTCGGGCGGGGAAAACGCCGCGCCAGGCGGTTCGCCGTGCAATTTCCTTGTTAACGAGTGCAGGGATTCGCCCCGCCGGCCTGGTTCTGAATCGATTGCGCCGGAGCGGCGGCGCTGGCCACTATTACTATTACGCTTGGCACGGCTACGGGGCCGACGAAGGGTCGTATTCTCGCAGCTACAGTTCTCGATCGAGATCGGGTCACAAAGATAATGGCGCATCGTAGGGCAGATCCGGGTGATCAGTGATCCACGGGTCAATGGTCGATACCCTATTTCCGCCGCCGCTGCACTGGCGGGCGTGTCGCCTGCGGAAATCAAGGAATAGCAGCCGACACGGCTGCCTCTACATGGGAAAGCTGTAATCGCCAGCCGCTATTCACTCCTTCCAAAAACTGCTTCCCCAGCAGAGGCCAAGATAGGTCGCCACATACAGTTGGATGGAGGCAATCTGAAGGGGAAAATCGACCAGCGCATGCAGCGCCACTCCAACCAACGCAATAAAAACGAAAGGCTGAAGCAGGCGGCTCCGCGGTGTCCAGCCTCGCGCGCCATATTTTTTATAATTGCGAATCCCCACTGCAATTCCTCCGAAAAAGAGCAGCGCCCACAAAGTACTGCCCACCCAACCCCATTCCAGCGCGGTTTGCAGATAATCTTCGTGCAGGAACCTCCACGTCCCGGGAACTTGGTTGATCGACACGCTATTGAAACAGGGAAATACAGCGCGAAAAGTTCCCGGCCCGAACCCGAAAAGGCCGATGTTAGGAAGGGCGCCAATTGCTACGCGCGCGGCCATCCAACGAGCGTCTTTGGGCACGTTTTGGGTCAACGTTTGCCAGCGGTTGAGCGGTTGATCCAGATGAGTCGCCTGCGCGAGCGCAATCAGAGTTAGGAGAATCGCGATCGCACCCGCAAAAACGACGCCTTTTCCCATGCACGAAAGCTTTTGCAGAAGCGCCGGTCCAAACTGTAGGCAGGTCGCAATCAGTAACAATAGCGCGATCAACTGGGCCATCCGCGACGTATTGGCCAGCACTGCGGCAACGGTCAAAACAAAAACGCTTATCCACATTGCACCACCGACAGGATGACCTCGCGTGGCAAAGGCGCGGATAGCGAGGCCGGCAGTTAATGGCCAGACCAGATTCAGGAATGCTCCGGCATTGGCGTGGTAATAGTACGTTGCAAAAAAAGTAGTTGCTCCCCAGGGAGGCGCCGTCTGCCAGAAGATCATCCGCGCGCCCGTCGCTTTCTGGAGCAAACCAAGAAAGGCAATTGAGCCGGCGACGAGACCAATCGTGTACCACAGACGAAGTAACCACCGATTGCTCTGAGAAAGATCGGCAACGAATAAAATTGCAAAAAGCAGCAGCGCCCCTCGCATCATCCATGCGGCACTGATCGCGTAGTCAACAGAACCAGTAAGATGTGGAGCGAAATTCCGCAGCGGCACAAACGTATAAAAATCCGAGTCGTAGATCGACTTCGCGTTGAGAGCCATCCAGCCGCCGATCCCTATCAGAGCGCATGTTAAGAAAACCAAAAGGCGCGGACGCACCGGGCTTCGCGCGCTAACAACCAACTCGATGATCCAAAGAATGAACACGGCAAGCAACAGCCAGTTGATTATTTGGATGCTCGCCGACGTGGTGCCACCGTATGCCCACGGAGCGTAAACGAGGGCAGCGAGAAAAATCCAGCGAGCTGCGGCGCGAAGCAAAGGCATGAATGGTTATCAGTTATGGGTTATTGGCTCCACTACGGAGACCGTTTTTTGCGCCCGCTTTAAGTAATTCATGTATCCATCTAAAAGCTTCACTACGTGAGCCCCGAGATCTCTTCCCCGGCTAAGTAATGCGGCGAAGAGAAACCCTTCGTCGTGCCCGGTTATCAAATGATCGAGAATTTCCCAACACGATCCGCGCGTTACTACAAAACTTCGCATTGTCAAAAAAATGAAATCGTCCGTATCCCTCAGCGATGTTCGCCGTGGTTGAGCGTGCCGCCCGCAATAGCTGATCGCCTAATCGGTAGCGCTCATCTTTTGGCAAAACAGGGATAGCCTCTTTCGCGATAAACCATCGGAGAGTTCGGCACTCCTTCCAACATTCCAAGTCTGCAAAAGTTCTGATGACGGTCTGGTCATCTGGATTCATTTGCTCAGCGTATCAAAGACACCGAATGACAGGTAACAGAATCAGCGATGATGATTCACCAATAACTATCAACGCTTAACTAATAACCCGCTGAGCTTCGTTCAGCGCCCTTTGCCGAAGAGCATCGTATGAACTGTTTTCAACACAATCATCGCATCGAGCTTCAGCGAGTAATGGCGGATGTAGTAGAGATCGTACTGAAGCTTCTCGACTGCGTCCTCGTCGCTCTCGCCGTAAGGATAATTCACCTGCGCCCAGCCGGTGATCCCCGGTTTCACCAAGTGCCGGAAATGATAAAATGGAATCTTTTTCTGATACCGTTCGGCGCACCTGATCCACTCCGCGCGCGGACCGATCAGACTCATGTCGCCCTTGAAGACATTCCAAAGTTGCGGCAACTCATCGAGCCGCAGTTTCCGCAGCCATCGCCCGGTATGCGTTACGCGGGGATCATCCTTCCGCGTGTAAAGATCGGTCGTCTCCTCGTTCAGGTCGCGCATGAACATCGTGCGGAACTTGTATGCCGTAAAAATATGGCCTTCGCGCCCGAGACGCGATTGCCGGAAGATTGCGGGACGGCCGCTCTCCATCCAAATCAGTAAGAGAATCAGCGGAAAGAGCGGGACGGAAATCAAAAGGAGAACGGCCGAAAAAATCACATCAAAGAGGCGCTTCAAGTAGTGGTATGGGGAAATACGCGCCAGTTGAAAACCCATCTGCAGCGGCCAGAACGGATCAATCGTGTGTATCGGCACATGACGCCAATGCGCCTCGTGAAATGATTCGAGGGTATAAACGCGCGTCCGCTGAAATTGAGTTCGCACTAAGCGCTCGAGCAGTTCGGGGCCGAGCCCATCAATGCTCTCGGCTAAGATCACGCCGCTGTAACGTCCATCAAGTTGCGCAAGCCTGGCCGCGATGCCGCCTTGAACAATTGGCGACCCTGCGCCTGCGATTGCCGATCCGACACGCGCGACATCGTTGTCCACGAATTCCAGTTGCTGCTGATTCGGCGATTGTTTGTAAGCCTCATAGAAACGCGTCGCAAGCTCACCGCTGCCGATTACGAGAAATGCCCGCTGCGCGGCCGAAGCGGCAAAGAGCTGCCGGAAAAATCGCCGGTAAGTAAGGGATATTGGTAGGAAAAAGATGAAACTGATCAACAACACACCACGGCTGGGCTTCATTCCTGCGTCGAATGTCGCCGCTGAATAAATCAACAGCGAACTGATCGCTGCCGCTGCTGCGACCGCAAGAATATGCTCGGTCGTATAGATCAGACCTCGCATTTCGGTACTTCGGTTGTAACCGCCGATGATGTAAAGTGCTTGTAGAATAACGGCAAGCACCACGCAATCAACAAGCACAAACTCAAAGGGGCTGACAAAGAATTGGTCGCGG
>WNGK01004874.1_pt1 | contig 17669 bp, 6 predicted proteins | sample 5400601 | NCBI WGS metagenome assembly WNGK01 (sample SAMN13153376, study PRJNA577476) | soil metagenome | isolation source: 60 cm soil or saprolite under Garry oak tree replicate 1 | place: USA:California | collected 2016-06-15
TGCCAGTTTGCGCACCTGCTTCTCTTCCTTCTCATCGCGTGGCGCTCGCACGCGCAAGATCTTTGGCATGTCCTTGCTCCTTTCCCTGAGTTGACCTCCTTTCTTATTTTATCACACTTAACGAACGGAGCACTAGTGATACGAAATGGGGGTTGATCTGTGTTGATTGCTAAACACATGTTAGTAGAGTATCCAGGTGATTACCATCTGGAGGGAGTTGACATGAGTGGAACCGATCTCAGCGAGGCCAAGCTGGGTCCCGTAGCAGGTAGACAGGAATCAACGGTAAGATGAAGAAGCAGCTTGTAGAGGCAATGCATGGATATGAGTCCCAACCGTAGAGAGTGTTTGAGTCGTCTTTTTCTCTCTGTGTCTCCAATAATCTGAAACAGCCTGTAGAGCCGATAGAGAGCATGTATATTCTCAATGATATATTCCTCACGTTGATTCCTGTCCACCTGCTACGGGAACCCCAGGCTGGCACAATGACCGAGCTCCCGTTGGAGGGTAGGAGATAATGTGGGAGTAGAATGGGGAGAGCGGGGTCCAGCATTTGTAGAGGCGCTCGTTTTGCCGTGAGTGCTGGTGTTTCCCACCTCGACAGGTGAGTCACCGTGCCTGTTCGTGGTCGCAGCCCTCGCGCAGAATCCAGCAGGAGGGAGAAAAGAGGGGCCAGCAGCCAGGCTGAGTGGCCACCGTTCTGTGAGAGCGGTGTTCAGAGCTGGACTTGGCTCACGGGGGTGAGGCCTGAGAAGGCGCTTAGGCCACCTTACCCAGCTTGGGGGTGAGCAAGGAGGCATTGATGGCCCGCGCTCGCTGGAGGGCTTTGAGATTGATGGTAATGTAGATCAAGGTATTGAGGTGGCGCACCGAGCGGATGTTGCGCGCTTTGGGCCGCTCAATGCCGAAGTCCTTGGCCTGGCTGTTGATGCGTTCGCACGAGGTACGGCTCTCGTGTAGACCGCCTTGTAGAGGGGGCTGTCGCGATCCAGGGTGACGCGCATCAGCCCGCCAGCTTCGATGTTGATGTCTTTGACGCAGCCCTTGCCTTGGGCAAACTGCTCATGATCGCAGGTCTGGCCGGTGCGCGCTGGATAGAGCAGCGGACAGCGGTAGCGTTGGGCGTGGTAGCCGTTGGTATGCTCAAAGGCATACGTGGGGTGCATACGCAAGCCTGCCGGGCAGCGCGGGATGCCATCGGCATCGCGGGCGTAAACGGGATGGGCATGTTGGTTCTTGGGGATGGCAGCGATGCCCCGCCGAAAGGCGCAGGTCTGATAGGCATACCAGGCATCGAAGGCGGCATCAGCGGTGATATGCACAGGAAAGGCGTCCAGGATGGCCACGGTCTGGATGTAGAGCGGGATGAAATAGGTGACGTCATTTTCATTGAAAGGTTGGGTGAACTCGGCCAGCACGACATCGCCATAGTCCGGGGTGATGGCGGCTGCCACACCAGAGCCGTAGCCCCACAGCAGTTCCTTTTTTTCTTTGATGGAGCCATCGGGCTGCTCCTGATTGGTACTTTTTTTGACGCCCAGACGGCAATCGGGGTCACCCGTGGGCTGCTGATCTTTCTTGAAGCGTTCGAGGACGTAGGCCCGGAAGTTGTTTTCTTTGACGTTGGCGTAGATGTGCTTGACGTCGAAAGCCACCACCTCGCCCAGGCCGGGGATCTCCTGCTGGAGCGCACCAACGGTTTGCTCCAACAGATCGGCGAGCCGTCTGGGATCCAGGGTGCGCAGGATGGTGTTCAGGTGGCGGACGCTGGGCACCGTTGTGGCCACATCGAAACCGTAGGGCTGTCTGAGATCGAGGTGGGGACGAAAGCCCAGTTCGAGCACCAACAGCGGATGATCCAGCAGGTAGGCGCGCCAGCGTGGCGTGGAGAGGAGATGTTCGTCGATGCGCACCAGCGCGGCTTTGAGGTAGGCGCTGCTGGGATGGCCGGGACGGCCTGGCCCGCGCTTGGGGGGCGGATCGATGTCGCTCCAATCAAAAAGAGCGAAGCGAGCACGGTAGCGCTGCACGATGGGATCGATGTCACGCAGACGCTGCAAGGTGGACTGGTCAAATGCTGGCAAAACAGGTATCATAGTGGTCATGAGGAGCACTCCGGGCAACGTAGGTGGATAATTCTACTCCTACTGTGCCTGGGAGCGGGCCTCTCTGTCAAGTCCCAAGAAATACGGCTCGCTTGCTTCTAGGAATTATCTCCCGCCCTCCCGTTGGAGATTGAAACGAATAATGTAAAACAGTAAAACCCGATTTTCCTTTGCTCGGAATGACGACTACTCTCCGTCGATGGCCAGGAAATATCCTCGGCAAGGATGTCTCTAATATGGCACTACAAACACAAAATTTAGTCATGGTTGGATTGGGCATCCTCAAAGATACACCGCCTAATCCTGTACAGCCGCCTCTCAAAGACGGCATCCATCTACGCTGGGCATTCCGACGCCAGTTGGGGTTTCCTTGGCATGGCTTCTACCTCTTTCGACGTCTACATCGGGATGCCCCGCCGATCTGCCTGAGCAACGCCATCGGCGCGTTGCAGAAGGGCCCGTTGCCGAGCAATCAGCTCAACACGCCACGCGGAGGGATTAGCAGCGATCGCGCCCTTTTCCTGACCAATGACTTCCCGGCGAGCAATATCGTTGAGTTCGACCTGGCCGGCCGCAAGAGCCTCCGATTCACGCTGCCACCTGGTGAAGCTGCATATCAGGTGGAGTTGCGCATCGGCTTCCGCGACAAAGCTGAGATTGAGGTCATGGCGCTGTCGGGCACCACACCGGTCGCCCGGGCCCTGGTAACGGGCAAATCAGGTGACGTAGTCGTAGTGACGCTGGCATTCGATGCTATTACCTCAGTGAAGATCGGGACGGGGCCCGCTGCACTCATTGATCTGTGCTATGCGCCCGTCTCAAGGGACGCGACGCGGGGGTGGGAAGCCGTGCCAAATTTCCCCTACCCGCTCTGCCTGCCCGTCACCCATCGTGATTACCCATGCAGCGGGAACGCACCGGTAAACCGGGCAGCCGCCGAGGCGCTCGCGCTGGGGCGTGTGATCTATGGGCCACCGGTCGCGTGGGCAGGCGCGCCGTTCTCCGGATTACACGAACAGCTCATCAAGCTCGTCGTGGGTGGTCCTGCCAGCATACCGATGGCCGACCGTAGCACGCCGGTGGCCGGTGTGCCAGTCCCGCCCGACCCCGGCCTGACACCACCCAGGATGTTGAGACAATATCCGCTCGACCTGGTGCTCTTCGGCACGCTGCACCCGGCCATCGCCCAGATGGTGGGTTTGTACTGGGCCGACCAGAAGGTTGAGCCCGGTGTCCCGTTTGACTATCTGATCCTGTCCGACTATACTGGTGAGCTAGGTGGTAAACCCAACGATGCCTTGAAGTTCCTTGCCACGTTCGGCTTTGCGAACATGGACGGCTACATCGTCTTCGACAAGCGCATGGCGTCGGCGCCCGCCCTCGCGGCTCCGAAGGATCTCAGGGCCTACGCCTTGCCCGGCGCGATTGTCCGCACCCAGGATGGCGGCACGCAAGATGCCAGCAACAACGCGGGCCTGCGCTGGGACCGCGGTGTCTTCAAACTTGGCACTGAGGTATTGCTGCCGGATCGAGCCGCCGGGGAAGTCGCCCCAACGCTCGCTCGATTGGCCGCCCTTCCCCCTCCACGCCATCGACGGCAAGTTGCGGGAAGGTTGGTACAGCTACCGGGTGAGCGGCATCGACATCTTCGGACGCCACAGCCCGAACAGCAGCTCGGGGCAATGGTTCGAGTGGGCGCCCACACCTAAGCCACCTCCCTGGTACTACCAGGATCCAGCTGGCGACCGTGAGATTCATCCGTTCGCAGTGCGGCTGCTGGACAAAATCCCGCCGCCCCCACCGACGGCCATCGAAGCCTACGCGCTCGACCCGGCTGATCCGACCGTGGTGAGAGACGTGGCCTACAACAACTGGCGAGTCACGCTCAGCCCGGCCGAACGCGACACGGTTATCGGCCTGCGCGTGCAATGGATATGGACGGAAGCGCACATGCGACAGGCACCCGACACCCGCGAGTTCCGCATCTACTTCCATCCTGGCACAGACCTGCCGGTTCCCGATCACAGTCTGTCGGCTGACTGGCAAGAGCGCTACTATGTGGTGGGCTTCGACGAGCACGTGATGGTGACGACCGATGCCACCGGCCGCCCGCTGCGCAAGTACGAAGTCTTCCTGCCCGCTGACAATGATGACTTTCGGGATGGTCTGCCGCTGCTCCCTTCGCCGGCCGAGCCGATCACCTATGCCCACATCGGCGTGAGCGCGGCCGACGACAAAACGCATACCCTGGACGATCCCAAGTGGGCTAGCGGCCGTTGGGGTGGGCGCTTCGGCAATGAAGGCCGGATCGGCGCGCCGGCCAAGATCTTTCGCGTACTGCGGACGCCACCCGCGCCACCGGTTTCGACGCCGGACGCCGAGCGTATCTTCGCCACCGCGGCCGACTACCACAGTCACTCGTTCTACACCTACCGTTGGCGGCCGGTGGCGCACCTGAAAACCCACATCTTCCGCGCCCTGGACGACACTTTGTTCAAGGTCGACTGGTCGCGGCGACCACGTTCGCCGCTCAGCGCCGTACAGCGTCAGTTCTTCCCAGATCCGGCTGCCGAGCCGCGCTGGAACATCACCAAACGGCAACAAGTGGCGAACGAGCTTAACACACTGAACGGCCTCAGCCACGACGAAGCAGGCACGGCGCAAGCAATGACGCGCTATCAGGCGCTGTCGAACGACGGCCTGCGCGTGCTGGCTGGTCTGACAGGCAACGAGCGTGCCTTCACCCAACTCACCATCCAGCCGCTCGACCCGGACGTTCCGGCCAACGCCGACCGCATCGGCCCAGATAATCCGCCGGACTTTGCCGTTGACCCGGCTCTGCGGGCCTATATCGACACGCTCGACGGGCGCTCGACAAATCGCTACTTTTACCGCGCGGCCTACGTCGACGGCGCACACAACCGCAGTGCGCTTGGCCTGTCCAGCGCGCCGGTCTACCTGCCGGATGTGGTGCCTCCACGGGCCCCAGTCATCACCAAAGTACTTGGCGGCGACCGCCAAATCACGCTTCGTTGGGCATCCAACCGGGAGCCGGATCTAAGAGAGTACCACGTGTACCGCGCGGACAGTCCGGAGGCCGCCCGTGACTTGCGGTTGATGCCGTTGGTGCACACAGAAACCGTGCCCACTGGCGATCCGAGGGTGCGGCCGGCCGAGGTCGAGTGGACGGATAAGTCAATCCCCACTTTGATCCCTGTACACTATCGGCTGGTAGCGGTCGACGAGGCCGGGAACGCATCGACTCCAGCTTCCTCTGTTGTTGCTCAAGCCTTCGATGATAGTCGGCCGATGCCACCGGCCTGGGGCACGCCGACAAACGTGGGGGAGGGCCTGGAACTGCGTTGGACTCCGGCGGATCCTTCCTATCATCCACTGGTTCAGCGGCGTGATCCCTTTGTGTACCCGCCGCGTTGGGACAACATCACCTCCTGGTTGCTAGCCGCAACGGATCATGTGGTTGACACCACGCGCGAAAGCGGACAGACCTACCTGTATCGCATCCGCGTGCAAGACGAACACGGCAGGGTCAACCGCGACTTCAACGAACTGGAGGCCTGAAGCACATGGCAATGTTCTCAATGTTTGTGGCTACACCCTCCGCTAGTACACCCGTGAACACGGTGTACCGTGAAAAACAGGCGTTTGGCCCGTTTGGCCAGGCCGCCGGAGAGGTTTCACCGGACAGTGGATACTCCCAGGCTTTGTGGCTGGAAGTCGCCCAATCCGCTCCAGAGAAGTTTCGCGGATTGTACATTATCTGTGATGGTGCAATACGAATTGCCGGCGTGGAAAAGGGGTTTCCCGATGATGTACCTGACTCCCCGCTGGTGGTCGAGCTGACACCGAGCCCTAGGGTAATGAATGAACTTGATCGCCTCTGTCACACGGCACAGATCGAAACACCACGTCGCATTCTGTATCATGGCGTAGACCCGAACTCACTCAAGCAGAGTCTAGCGCAGTACTTTGCCTCCCTAGCGGCAGCAAGCGGAGTGTTACGGGTGATCGATGAACAGGGGAATGTCGTAGAGGTTGAGGAAGTCGCCACCGGGGCGTTGCAGGATGGATTTCTCAAAGGCGAACTCGAGATTTACCTTAGGGAAGCCGGCCTAGGACCAGGACTTCCGCTTGGGAATGTAAGCAATAAAAACCTGAGCGCTGGGCATTTCGCATTCGGGATCGAAGTCCGGACTACCCCTCCCATTGTGCCTTCATTAACTGACCCTCTCCCACGAGAAAACTATCTTGATCCAATTGTTCTCTTCCAAGCGTTGGCTTCTTCCAAGTTGTCCGATGGCACGGAAGCCATTACACCCGCCCAGAAGGCAAACTCCTGGATGGGGGTCGCTAGAAAGAATCGTGTCCTGATTACCTTTCGCAATGAATGGAACGCTGCCCTCAATTCTGGTGAAAACGCTATCGTTGAGGGGCCGGGTGCTGGTCAGGTTGTTGTCAAGCTACTCAATGATCAGCAGGTGGGAACCGTCGTTGCTCCAGACGGGTGGGGCCAATATACCTGCCAAGTCAGTGTGCCCTCTAGTCGCAGGCTCTCACGCATTCCATCTGAGGAGGGCGCTTCGGACACGCTGACCATCACAGCCACTGCCCCGGCTCACACTGTAATTGGCTCTATCCGACCGGAAGACTGGTTCAGCCCTACCGACCCGCCAGTCGCTGAGGGATCGGAGCCGCTGGCGCTTCCTTTGTTCACGAACAATAACATCGTCACTCCGCTGATTGACGGTTTTGAGGCATTTGCCCATCTCGCCAAGGATCTGAAGCCGTTGGACGATTCCTCTACCCCCGGCGGCCCCCATCTACCCGGCGGCTTCCTGCCACCCGATCACTTCGTACTATTAGTCGACTGGTGGATGGATGTAGAGTTTGCCCTGATTCCTGACCAGAAGGATTCGACCGTTCGTGATCTTCTGCGAAAAGCCGTTCTGAGCAAACATAGCGTCATCGTCCGTGCCCTAGCGTGGGCTGGAGGGGGGGATATTGGTGTGGTGGTGAACAACACTGCCCCCATCCTAGCGCTAGACACCATGGATGCAGGTACGCCGAGTCCTGACCTGACGAGTGCGTTTCTGGATGACCTAGGCTCGATCCTTAGAGCCCTTCACTCGAAAATGAGTGTCGTGCGCAACCGCTACGGGACGTTCGTCCAGCTCGGAGGTATCGACCTGAATCCAAACCGGCTAGACGGCCCCGAACACAAGCCAGATGGGAGGCGCTATCACGATGTCCATTGCCGCATTCAGGGGCCTGCCGTTGCCGACGTCACCGAAGCATTCTTGCAGCATTACGACCAGAAGGGGTTGGGCGACCCGATAACTGATTCTATCCGACCGACTATCGACACACCTGCCGATATCCCAGCAACACAAATGGTTCAGATCGCGAGAACTAGCCAACGGGGTATATACAGTTGGGTGCCTGAGGGAGACCGCACGATCTGGGCTACTCTCAAAAAGGCCATCCGACACGCCAAGCGATACATCTACATCGAGGACCAATATATGGTGGCACCGATGTTAAGGGACGAGCTGCTGTCCGCGCTTTCAATCCCCGATCTTGAGATCATTTTGGTCATTACACAGGCGTGTAACTTGGGCGAGGGCAATCCCCTGGCCTTTCCGATGTCCGCGCTGGATCAATGCAGCCGCGCTCGCGCCATATTTTTCAAGTCTCTGATCGACCATCCCCGAGTGCAAGTGTTCGAGATCGGCGCCTATTACGTGCATGCTAAGGTAGTCATTATTGATGACGTCTTTGCTGCCATTGGCTCGGCCAACATAAACCGGAGGAGCTTGACGCTGGATAGCGAGATCCATGCCTTTGTCTTGGATGGTCGTGTCGAGGAAGGGACGCGAAAGTTCGCCCGAGATTTGCGAACCCATCTTTGGGCGGAGCACCTGGGCATGCGGCTCACGCAGCTTTCTTTTAGAGCGCTCAACCCTGTTGAGCGGGCTATTGAGCTGATGCGCAAAAGTCAGCCACGGGCTTCCCGCCTGATCCCATACCACCTGCAAAACCTTGGGGACGACTATCCGCCCGGTTGGGACATTGTTGACCCCGATGGATCCGGAGGTTGAGATGGAAAAGACCTACCACGTACTTGTCCCGATTACTGAGCTTGCGCCACCGGAATCTTGGTCGGCCGACGTGGCAGCTGCCGATGGTCGAGCGATTCAGGACGTTCTTTCAGAGGTCTACTTCACTGACTACGAGCTAGGCTCGATCCATGACGGCATTCAATTCGGGATCACCATCGTCGTCACTCGTGAGATCAGCTTTGACATCCCGGGTCTGCAGGGCATGGCGCTGGTCTTGGGGGGCGCTAGCGGCGCTGGTATAACCAGTTTTCGCCTTACTGCCTTCATAGACAAAAACGGCTTCGAGCTGCGCGCCGACGAGATCGAAATTGCGCTCCGCTTCCCTCCGTCCATCCTCAAACCCGTCTCCAAGGTTGCGAGCAGCCCTTCGCCACCCTATGCTGAAATTGTCCTCACCGGCACCCTATCTCTCGACCAGAACCTCGACTTCAGGATCGAAGGGTTCGATCGCGTTTCACTTCCGCCCGTCATGATCGGCAACTCGGGCGTTGTGGTCTCGGCCGACGACGTCCTCTTCGACTTCTCACGGACCGATACACTGCCAGAAGTGATCGCGGCCGGTTTCGACGAGAGCTTCGTGGGCGTCTTTATCGGTGAGGCGCGGGTTAAGCTACCGCCAGGGTTCCCCGACCTGGCGCCGGACACCCTGATCCTGCACAATGCCGCCATCGGCTCCGGCGGTGTCAGTGGCCGATTGGAAGCTGCTTACACGTTCCAGTACGACAGCACCCACAAGACCTTCACTGGCGATGGCGCCGGAGAGCTGTTCGGCATCCCGTTCGGCGTGGGCAGCGTGACGCTGGGCTTCAAACAAAATGCCTTCCAGGAGTCGCGCATCGCCGGGCAGGTGGTGCTGCCTTTCTTCGACAAACGGGTCAATATCGAGATCGGCATCAACCTCGACGGCAGCGTCGCGGCAAGGATCACTGGCGTCGTCGAAGCGGGTGACTTGGCCAGCGTTGATAGCGGCCTGTTCACGCTGAAGAAAGACAGTATCCTCAAGCTCGAGGTGGAGAGCATCGCTTTCGACGTGGATGGTAATGGCCTCACCACCAAGCTCAGCGGCAAGATCACCCCCCTCATCGGCGGCCTGGATTGGCCCAGCTTCAAAGTCAAAGAACTGGCGATTGATTCTGACGGCAACGTCCACCTGGAAGGCGGCTGGTTGGACCTGCGCGACCAATATAGTCTGGACTTCCACGGCTTCCAAATGGAGATTACCAAGCTTGGCTTTGGCAAAACCGAGGACGGCGGCAAGTGGATCGGGTTCTCCGGCGGTCTCAAGTTGGTGGACGGATTTTCGGCCGGCGCATCTGTGGAGGGGCTGCGAGTGACCTGGTACGACGACGGCCACACCGACATCTCCTTCAACGGCGTCGGCGTCGAGTTCGAGGTGCCGGAAGTGCTGCGCTTCAAAGGCGCTGTCTCCTATAATGGGGATTCTGACGAGTTCAGCGGCGACATCAAGCTCGACCTCATGACCCTGGATATGCAGGTAGACGGCCGTCTGGTCTTTGGCTCGCGGGGCGGTCAGACCTACATGGCCATTTATCTGGCAGCCGAGTTGCCAGCTGGCATACCGCTCTTTGGCACTGGTCTTGCCCTGTACGGTATGGCTGGTCTCTTTGCCTTGGACATGGAGCCGGACAAACGATCTGACCAGCACTGGTATGCCATTGAAGGTGGCGACTGGTACCACCAAGGCGCGCCGGGTGTGACAGATCTGACCAAATGGCGGCCGGCAGCGGACGCCCTGGCCCTAGGCGCCGGGGTGACCGTCGGCACCCTATCTGATAATGGCTATGACTTTTCCGGACGGGTGTTGCTGGCCATCGTCTTCCCCGGCCCGGTAGTGTTGCTGGAGGGTGGCGCCAACCTACTGCAAGAGCGATCCAAGCTTGCCGGAGGTCATGAACCCAATTTCCGTGCCCTTGCAGTACTGGACAAACAGGCCAGCACCCTCCTCATCGGTTTGGATGCCCAGTACAAATACAACGATAAAGGGAAGCTGATCGATATCCGCGGGAGCGCAGAAGCCTTCTTCGATTTTCATGATTATGACGCCTGGCACCTCTACCTGGGTGAACAGGAGCCGCGCGAGAAGCGCATCCGCGCCAAGCTCTTCCAACTGTTCGAAGCCGATACCTACTTCAAGCTGGAACCCCACCAACTGTCCATGGGCGCATGGGTGGGCTTCGAAGAGGATTGGCATTTCGGGCCGCTCCACGCGGCGCTCGAGGCATGGATCGAGGGCAATGCCGCGGTCAGCGCGAAGCCCAATCACTTCCACGGCGACCTGTGGCTGCATGGCAAGGCAGAGTTGGAGGCCTTCGGTTTCGGCGCGAGCCTGACTGTAGACGCCCGCATCGCCGCAGATGTCTTTGAGCCGTTCCATGTGCTGGGCCAGTTCACGGTTGGCATCGGCTTACCCTGGCCACTGCCCGACCTGGAAGGGGACATCACGCTGGAGTGGGGCCCCGAGCTGAACCCACCACCCCTGCCCCTGCCGCTCAAAGAGATCGCCGTCGAGCATTTCAAAGTGACTACCAGTTGGCCCCTGCCCAGGGCGACTTTGCTGCTCCCTAACTACGACAAAGACGCGGATGGCTTTCTGGGGAAGCCCGAACCAGCCGTCGCACTCCAAGAGGCAAAAGGGCCTCCACCCAACACACCTATTGTGCCCCTCGACTGCCGGCCCCACATTACCTTTGGGCGACCGGTCAACGATGACGCATTGGTCGGGATCAACCCGCAGCCGAACCAGCCAGCGGCACAGCCGCCGGGATGGGAATGGATCGGCGATCCCGCAGTCAACGCCGGTCCCATGCGAGCCCGCTATGGCCTGAGGGAAATCGCGCTCCACAAGTTCACCCCCGCAGGTTGGGTGCCGGTCGCGCGCAAAGTCGGGCCCGATCACCCGTCACAGAATCCGCCCGGCCTCCCGGAACTGTTCGGGTCGTGGGCGCCCGTGCCGCAACTGCCGGCCGGAACCAGAGCACCGGGCACTGACGCGCCCGTAGCCAACACCAAGCTCTGGCTGTGGTCCAAGACGCCATTCGACTACACCCGTCATAGCGGCAGCGCCTGGGATGAAGGGTTCACCGAGCATTTTGCCGATTATCCCTGTGTGCCTGTTCCACCGGATCAAGAGACCTGTTGCGACTTTGAGGATATCGGCGCGGGTCAGGAGATCATCTCCCCTTGGCGTTGCGCTGCATTGCCCCAGCTCGAGCTATCGTGGTTGTGGCCCGATGTACAGACGGTGATGGTCTCGGATCAGCCTGTGAAGGGCCTTACCCATGCCTTGTGCTTTCCGCACCAGATACCCGATACTCACCTGGTGAACAAGATTACGATCAGCCTGTCCGAGTCGGCGAAAGAAGTCAGGATTATCCTGAAAGACAAGCCGGAGGCCCGCGCCTTCGGCTTTGACAGTCGGGGAAACGCCTATGGACCGTTTGACGGGGGGGATTCGCAACCGGTCATCGACGTCGTCGGCGAAGATCTGGTCCGGGTTGTCACGCAGGTGAGCACCCAGGCCTGCGTCTTCGGCATCTGCGTGGTCACCGGCCTCAACGCGGATGAGATCACGCGGCTCCAGGAAATGGAGCAGCACCTGCGGGACGAGTTGGTCCGCTGGTCTCAGACCGGCGAGATACTCGAACCTCATACCGCCTACCGTTTGCAGGTGGTGACGACGATTGAGACGAAAGGATCGCCGCCGCCGCCTGATGAGCCTGATGAGCCCGATTATTCAACTAACCCTGATTTCAACGTCCCGAAGGAACAGACCGAGTTCGCCTACTTCCGCACTGAGGGGCCGCCCGGTCTGGTCGGACTCTCGAAGCCCATCGGCCATCCCGACTCAGCCGAGTTCGACAGTGGCCTGGACGACCTGACCCGCTACGTGCGCCAGACGATCCCGGCTACGGTGTCCGCAGTCGGCCAGAAGCCGCCCCTGCCGCGGCCGGTTTACCGCGCCTACGATGTAGGCGTGGAGTTCAACGAAGATTACGTCGATCTGATGTACCGCCTGGAGCGCCGCGACCTGGGACTTTATCTCTACGACAACAACAACCGGCCTGTGCGCGATGCCCAGGGCCGATTGATCGTGCTGAGCAATCGATGGGGCGTCACCGAGACATTCACGCTGACCGAAAGCGATGAGCGCTGGATCACCGTTGTGAATGCGAGCATCTGCGCTGTCGTGGACACCACCGTTATTCCCCATGACAAGACGCTGGCCGCAACTCAAGCAGGCCAGGTGCTGGACCCGGACACCGTCTACGAAGCCCGCCTGGTCCCGCTGCTCCTCCACGAGGACTTTGCCGCCTATGCGGCCGGCGCGAGCGCCAGCGGTCCTTCGGGAATCCTGGATCGGTGGAAGATTGTAGATGAGGGTACGAACGATGCGCCGTCCCGCTGGGAGATCCGCGAGGAAGGTATGCCGCCGGGTCGTCACATCGTACAAACCAGGAACATCTGGGGAGGAACGCTCAGCGCCCAGGATGCAGTGAAGCCCGGAACGCTGTTGCTGCGTTCCGACAATCCTGCCTTGCCTGGCACCCACCCGGAACAACCAGGCAACTGGACCGATTACCGTCTGAGTGTCTACATCCGCTCGGCCGACAACGGCGCCATCGGCGTGGTTTTTCGCTATACCGACTCGCGCCACTACTACCGCTTTTCCATGGACAGGGAGCGCGGGTATCGCCGGCTGGTGCGAGTGGTGCAAAGGGTAACTACCATCCTGGCCGAGGACAACTTCGTGTACCGTCGGGACCAGGACTACCTGATTACAACCGAGGCCATGGGGTCCACGCTGCGCATCTACCAGGATGGGATGCTGGTGTTCGACGTGACCGACGATTCGGTCAGCCGCGGGACCATCGGCCTCTACAGCTGGGGCAGCATCGGCGTGCGCTTCACCGACGTGCGCGTGGACGATTTCCGGCAGGTGGCGCCGGTCGTTTACCGCTTCAAATTTACCACGTCGCAATTCGCCAACTTCTTCCACCACCTCCACAGCTTCCAGGATGAGACCTGGCGGGTGGCACTGGCGGCAGGGGCGCCTCCGGATATGGACCTCGCTACCCTGATCGCGACGGCAGCAGCCCCCGGAGCCGCACTCTCGGACGCCGAAAATCGGGCCTACGAGACGCTGGCTGGGCTAGAACTGGGCCGGGCGGCGCAGCAGAACCCGCCCGAGGTGCAGATGACGCGTGTCGAACGCGACGGCTTGGCGCTGGCTCTCCTGGTTCAGAGCCCTGAGCCAATTGACTGGCGGCGGACAGATCTGGAGGTGTTGCGCGCCGATCGTGCGATGCCGGCACCGGAGATCCCTGGCGCGGTCAAGCTGACAGACGTGACCTTTGGGACCGCTCAGCCCAACGAGGAGTCGGTGACGCTGCTGCTGCGCGAGGCGACCGACCTGGACGGCCACCGCATCGAGTATCGCCGCTTGCCCGGTCCCCTGGCTGAGCCAAGCGGTGACCCCGTCCTGTTCCTGGACATGTTCGAGGCCGGGGAGAGCGGTTTGCTCTTTCAGGAAGCCTTTGGACCAAATGTCCTGGATCACTACACCATCGTGGACGAAGGGATGAGCCTCGGCCCGTCCTCCTGGGCGGTGGCCGGGGGACACATCGTCCAGACGAGCAGTGTCTTCGGAGGGAGCGTGTCGGGAACCGAGCCGGACATGCCAGGAACGCTCGCGCTGACCGGCTCGGCGGATTGGACCGATGTCCGCATCAGCGCTACCCTGCGCTCCCAGGACGAGGATGCTATCGGCATCGTCTTCCGTTATCAGGACGGTGACAACTACTACCGCTTTTCCATGGATCGCGCGCGCAGCTTCCGGCGCCTGGTCAAGAAGGTCAAGGGCAGGTTCAGTGTGCTTTGGGAAGATAACCAGGTCTACACTCTGGGCCACTCCTACCGGCTCGTCATCAATGCTTTTGGCGGCCAGTTGCTTGGATATCTGGATGACATCCTGGCATTCAGCATTGGAGACTCGGATTTTGGGAGCGGACGGGTCGGGCTCTACTGCTGGGCGAATGCCGGTGCCACCTTCGAGAGCTTGGCGGTGGAAGCACGAGAAGTGGCGCCGATCTTGTGGCAGCCGGTCTTCGAGGACTTGCGTGAAGTTGAGATCATCGATGAGCCGGGAGCCATCAATGGGCCATCGTCGTGGTCGGTAGTCGGCGGCGTGCTCACCCAGTCGTCCGACATCCAAGTGCCGGACGACTCGCCCCACCGCCCTGGTACCTATGCTGTAGGCGGCAACCCCCAATGGCAGGATGTGGGGATCTCGGTGCGGCTGCGCTCGGGCGATGACGACGCCATCGGCGTGATGTTCCGCTACCAGGACAGGGACAATTACTATCGCTTTTCCATGGATCGCAGGCGCCGGTTCCGGCGGCTGGTGAAGAAGGCCGGGGGGATGGTACAGGTATTGTGGCAGGATGCGGTCCAATACAACGTGGGACAAACCTACGACCTAACGTTGCGCGCGGTCGACGGCGAACTGCGGGGCTACCTGGACGGCGTCCTCCTCTTTACAGTGTTCGACGGCACCCTGAAGCGCGGGCGGGTGGGGTTCTACTGCTGGGCGAATACCGACGCGCGTTTCGAGCGGGTGCTGGTCGCCGATCTAACGCGGCGAGTGGGAGAGTGGACCGTCCACGATGAAGGCACCACGGGCAGGCCCTCGGCCTGGCGCGCGGGGAGCGGCGCACTTGTGCAAACGTCCCCTATCCAGGGAGGGTCGGTAGACGGCACCGATCCAGCCAAGCCAGGTACATGCGTGACCGCCGGCAGCCCGGACTGGGCCGACTATCGGCTGGTCGCGAGGATGCGTTCCGATGACGACGAAGCCATCGGCGTAATGTTCCGCTACGTGGACGACGACAACTACTATCGGCTCTCGCTAGATGCACAACGTAGCTATCGGCGCCTGGTCAAGAAGGAGAAAGGCGTGATCACCGTGCTATGGGAGGCCGCCACTGGCTATGTGGTGGGCGAACCGTTTTCCCTGTCGATCGACGCCATTGGGTCGAAACTGGTGGGCTACCTGAACGATGTGCGCCTGTTCGAGGTGCACGACAGCGCTCATGCCGCGGGCAAAGTGGGGCTCTACTGCTGGGCGAACCCGAACGCACGTTTCGAGCGAGTCGAAGTACGCCGTCCCCCACCGGAGGCCTATACCTTGCTGCACGACCGCTTCGCCAGGGGGGACACGTCCGGCTGGAGCTTCGTGGACGAGGGCACCCTGGACAAGCCGTCGAAATGGAGTGTCTTTGAAGGCGGACTGCGCCAGACCAGCGACATCTACAGCCCGCCCAATGACCGCGATACGTTAAGCAAGTTGGGCACCCAGGCGATCGCAGGTGATCCAGCGTGGAGCGACGTGATCATGAGCGCACGCTTGCGTTCGCTTGACGATGACGCGATCGGCCTGTTGTTCCGCTATGCCGATGCCGGCCACTATTATCGCTTCTCCATGGATCGCCAGCGCGGGTATCGCCGGCTGATCAGGAACGTCGGCGGCGTATTCACATTGCTGTGGGAAGATACCTTCGCTTTTGAAGCCGGCCGCGTGTATGAGCTGGTCGTGGCAGCCATCGGAGGTATGCTGCGGGGCTATGTGGATGGAATCCCGGTGTTCGTGGTGGAGGATGGTGACCTCCCAGCTGGTCGCATCGGCCTCTACTGCTGGGGAAATTCAGATGCCCAGTTCTCGGACGTGAGCGTTTATCCTGCCTCACAAGCCTCCAATGATTGGCTGCTCGATGAAACGTTCGCCTTTTTGATCGACAATCGCTGGACATTTGTCGACGAGGGAGACGAGCAAGGGCCTTCGCAGTGGGGAGTGAACGATGGCGAGTTGCGGCAGATCAGCGATGTGAGCGGCGGCAGCACCAGCCGCGAGGTCCCCGACAAGCCGGGGACGTATGCGTTGGCCGGCGACGTAGCCTGGCATGATTATCGCCTCAGTGTAAGGTTGCGCTCGGATGACGATGATGCGATCGGCGTGATGTTCCGCTATGTGGACGGGAACAACTACTACCGCTTCTCCATGGACAGGGAGCGCGGGTATCGCCGACTGACGAAGAAAGTGGCCGGTGTGACCAGCGTGCTGTGGGAAGACGCCGGTCTGTATGTTCTGGGGAGAGAGTACGTGCTGACCATCGATTGTACGGGCGAACGACTCGCCGGTTACCTAGATGGCGTACAGCTCTTCGCGCTAGATGATCGTGATCTGGCCGCTGGACGCATCGGGCTTTACTGCTGGGCAAACACGGGGGCACGCTTCACAGAGGTTCGCGTCGCTGCGCCTGCCTGGGCGCCCTACTACATCTTCGAGCGAGGATCGAAGCTGCCGGCAGGGAGCCGTCTCCGGGTGTTCGCGGGCAACCGGACGGACGCGCTATCAGACGAGCCAGGCGTCATTCCGCATTTCGTAGCCCAGCTCGACGAGCGCGGCCGGTTGCGGCTGTCCGAGGACGGCGCACAACTACAGGTGCGCGCTCGTGGGTTAACCGGCGGCCACAACCGTGGCTTTCTGCCCGCGGACGAGTATGTTTCCCTGGACGTGCGGGTGTTGCGTAAGGCAGACGGCACAGGCTTCTTTGTCTTGGCGCCTGGGGCGGCTCCGCCAGGATCCGAGCTTCTCGCTGGCCAGTATCGTCTGAAACTGGCGTATCGCCGTGACAATCGGGCCACAGAGCAGAATAGCCAGGTGTTCGGACAAGCAGGAGATAGCCATCCGGAAAGTACGACGCTTGACATTCCATGGTAGAAATACAACTCGCAAGAACTTTAAGCCAGCCGAACAACTGTGGCCGTTCACGAATGTGTGTACTGCATAAACGGAGACCATTCCACAGCAAGGGATCAGTGTGCCCCCGAAATGGAATGGTCTCCTACTTTAGGCAAAATTTAGCTACTTAAGAAATCCTCTAAGAATAGGAGTGAAATGTAATGATAGGCCCTAAGGATATTTTCGAACTGATTCAAGCTTTGGTCTGGCCCATTGTGGTTCTAGTAGCTATTGTTGCATTCCGTCGGCCTTTCTCCAATCTCCTTCAAAAGGCAACCACAAACTTCCAAACCGTCAAGGTATCTATTCTTCAATTCTCGCTGGAGCTATCCCAGGCTTCCGAGTTCAAGCCGACCTGGGTAGTGGATCAATTCGGCTCAGATTTGCGGCAGCTCACTCCTGCTGATCATCCCTTGAGTGAAGCAGCCGCACTCTTCGAGGAATTCAAGGGAGACAAACACCTTGACTACTTACCTAAATTTGGCCCCAATTAGTGGCAGAGAACCACAAGAAAGGACCTTGCCGAAAGAGTGATGATGAGCCATACCTATCGAAGAGTCTCAACTTTACGATAGGAGGAACATCATCATGAACGAATCTACCACATCG
>WNGK01007075.1_pt1 | contig 17667 bp, 17 predicted proteins | sample 5400601 | NCBI WGS metagenome assembly WNGK01 (sample SAMN13153376, study PRJNA577476) | soil metagenome | isolation source: 60 cm soil or saprolite under Garry oak tree replicate 1 | place: USA:California | collected 2016-06-15
TGAGGAATTGAATCATTGAATCATCGGATCATCGGAACGCTAGTTCACCGTGCGCTGTTGTTTCTTCAATGATTCAATCGGTCAATGATTCAACGATTCAATGATTCAATTTCTCACCCCTGTGTCAGGGGGATGCTCTGCCGGTTGTTGCTCAATACATCGAGTATTTCTACGGCGCTCTGCGAGATCCGCACTACTTTATATCGCCGGTCCACGATGTCGCCTTCTTTAGCGACGAAGATATCTTCTCCCTGCGCCAGGAAGATACGTTTCGACTCACCCGTGGGAGTTGCGAACCCATAAAATTTTAGATTGATGGGCGGCGGAGGGGGCGGTGGCGGCGGGCCGCTATCGGCGACTTTATTTGGCTGGACTGGCGGCGTGACGACTTTTGGAATCTCTACGAACACCCGGAAAATGTTCCGCCCCGTGCCCTCATATTTCGTGTCTTCGCTGATTTTCAAGACATCTGTGCGCAGAGTCGGATCCAGCGACTGCGTGGCATTCTGCTGTCTGCCGCCCCGGGCCTTTGCCTGAGCCTTCGGCGCTGGCTGTAGTACAGGGTCCTGCGTCACGCTGACGTTTGTCGGCGCAGGCGCAGCTGCACTCGACGAGCCGACTCCGAAAACTCCCACAAAGCGCACGACCAGAACCAGAGCCAGAATTCCCAGCGAAACAGCCGCAATCAGCTTCGTCCGATTTTCAGCGCCTACTTTCACTACATGGCCCTCTGATAAGTCTCCGCTTTGATCTGCAGCTTCACCGTTCCGCTCTGTTCACCGCCCAGTTGCAGGTCATCCACAATGAAAAAGAGTTTGTTGCGCTCGAGAGCATTGATAAACCGCACCAGCTGAAGATAGTCGCCAGAAAGATCAGCGGAAATTTCGATTCTCTCGATCCCTTCAATGGGGGCCTCTTTTTCGCTGTACTTCACTCCCGATATACGGACCCCGGCCTCGGAGGCCAATTTGCCAAAATCGGCAGAGATGGCCGACTGCTCGGCAGGGAAGCGGTCCCGGTAAAAGTCATTGATCTCCTGCTTGGCGCGAGGAATTTTCGTCTCTAACCCGCGCCACGGCGCCGACTCGCGCGACTTGAGGTCGACCCAAAGCTGACGCAGTTCTTGCTGACGCGTTTCCTGCATTCCCGCCAGCGGCGTCACCAACATCGCGATTGCGGCAATATCCACCACGACCAGCGCCGCAATAGCAATCTTCAGACGGTTACGAGTTCGCTTGAGGTCAGGCATCAGTGCATGCCCCCGCTGATTTCGGTTTTGTCTGTAGACGGGATGTAAAACGCATTGATATCAAACTGTACGCGGTCACCCATGCTGGAATTCTCGGCAGCAAATTTCTCGGTGTCGATGCGGGTCTGTTTAAAACGCTGCGAACTCTCCATTTTGCGGACCAGATCAAGCGCCTGCTCCCGCGTCTCCCCACCTACGACTAACTTGATCTGCATATTGTTTTCGTTCTTGTCGGGCGACAGGTCGGGACGAATTGAAATCACGTGCAGGTGCGCCGGCATCACCCGCTCCAGGTCCTCGAAGACGCGCGTCCAGGAGAATGCCTTGCGTTGAAACAGTTCGTTCAAAAACCGCGAGCGGTCGCGGATGACCCGGTTCTGGGGCTGGTTCAGCATGGATTCCGCATGGTTCTTTTCCTGAGAGAACGCGCTAAGCTTCGACTCGAGATTGGAAATCTGCTCACGGTCGCTGCGAGCATTCATGTACCCAGTCATCGCCAAAAACACCAGCATTGCCGTGGCTATCACCAGTAGCGCCAGCCCGGTCCCCCAGTACGTCCAAAAACGCCTGGAATCTTCGTAAGGCTGAGTCGCGAGATTTATGTCGATACGCATATGTCAGTTAGCCGAGAGCAGAGCGCCGACAACGCCCGCCATCCGCCATTTCGGAATCGAGCCGCCGCCTAGGCCGAGCTGCGATGAGCTCACGAGTTCGCGAACCTCTGCTCCGGTTTGCGAGTGCAAAGCTGGGGCTGCGCCTACCGTGTCTGAAATACCGGCCACAAAAATCTGCTCGATATTGGTGTTGTAAGTGTCCTGGAAGAACACGACGGAAGGATATACATCTTCCGCCAGTTGCTCTCCGCTGATGGTAACTCCGCGCGTGTTCTCCAGAGTTCGGAACAAAAGAAGCTGCTGCTTGTCGAGGATAGCAATGCTGGTCGTGCGCGCGTCCACTTTAACGACCAGGGTACCGCGATCGCCAGGCGTGCCGCCCAACGCCGCGAGCATCGACGGCAGCACGACGCCGGGACTGAATCCTGCTTCTCGAAACGCGCCTTCGTAATCTTGAACGACGCTATTCAGCGCGACGGCGGCAACCACGCGCAATCCGTTTCCGGAGTTCTGCACCTGGTACGAGACGGTGGCTTTATCGACATCAAACGGCAAGGATTTGCGCAACCGGAAACGCACAACCCCTTCCGCCTCGACCCGGTTTTCGGGCAGGGTTTCAAAATCCAGCAGCACAACCCGTACAGCGGCGTCGGGCAATACCGCTACCAGGTCGCGTGAGCGTGCGCCAACGTGCCCAAGAGCCTCCCGCAAGGCACTTACAACCGCATCCCGCTGCAGCAGATTGCCTTCCGTCAAATCGGGCACGACGCACCCCGGCGCAAGTTCGCTGGTAGAACAAAGTTCGAGCACTTGCCCGGAGTCTGCCGCGCGGGCTGCAATTACCCGGTCAGGGGCAATCTCGCAGGCCAGCTTCGGCCTGGCTGATTGAGTATGACGGACCATTTGTGCGTGAAAGTCTATTTAATCAAAAAAACAGTGGTTAGTAGTCAGTGGTCAGCGAAATACGGCACAAGTCCCTGGGCCATTCTGATCACTGGTAACTGACTACTGGGCACTCGCTCTACCTCATCGTCTCAATAAACGTTACCTTGTTTATTTCCTTCAGCGTGGTCATCCCCAGGCGCACCTTGTCCAGAGCCGATTCACGCAGAAAACGCATGCCTTCTTCGCGAGCTGCCCGCCGGATTTCCGACGTTGGTTTTCTTCCGAGAATCATCTCGCGAATGCGGTCGCTGAGATCAAGCAATTCGTGAATTGCTGAGCGCCCGCGGAAGCCGGTACCGGCGCACTCAATGCAGCCCTGGCCTTCGTAGAAGGAAACCTTCGACCATTGCTCGGGATCCAGTCCGCTTGCCTCTAGGACCTCCGGCGGATAGTGCACCACCGTCCGGCAGGAATTGCAGATCAGCCTCACCAGTCGCTGCGCCAGGATGCAGTTCAGCGCCGAAACGAAGTTATATGGCTCGACGCCCATGTTCAGGAAGCGGCCAAGTACATCCACCACATTGTTCGCGTGGACGGTTGTAAATACCAAGTGCCCGGTCAGCGCTGCCTGAATTGCAATCTGCGCAGTTTCGGTATCGCGAATTTCACCGACCATGATCTTGTCAGGATCGTGGCGAAGAATAGACCGCAATCCTCGCGCAAAGGTTAGTCCCTTCTTTTCGTTCACCGGAATCTGCGTAATACCGCGAATCTGGTACTCGACTGGATCTTCGATGGTGATGATCTTGTCTTCTTCGGTCTTGATTTCGTTTACCCCGGCATAAAGCGTGGTCGTTTTGCCGCTGCCGGTCGGTCCGGTCACCAGCACCATGCCGTAAGGCTCTTTAATGTAACGTCGGAACTTGCGCAAATCGTCTTCGTCAAAGCCCACGACTTCCAGCGTGAGCGAGCGAAACTTTTCGCTCATCGACTCTTTGTCGAGTACGCGCAGCACCGCATCTTCGCCATGAATCGAAGGCATGATCGATACGCGGAAATCAATTGGGCGCTCCGGCTGGCCATACTTAACGCGAAATCGTCCATCTTGCGGGACGCGGCGCTCCGAGATATCCAGTTCGCTCATGACCTTGATGCGCGAAATGATTGTTGAATGGTGCTCCTTCGCGATGGGCGGCATGGCTTGTGTCAGCACGCCATCAATACGGAACTTGATCGAAACCGAATCGTCGCGAGTCTCGATATGAATGTCGCTGGCACGCCGCTGCAGCGCTGTGAAGATAGTCGTGTCCACGAGCCGGATAATCGGGCTCATGTCACCCTGAGCAGTCAGCTTGTCGATCGAGATGCTCTCGTCGCCGCCTTCTTCCTCACGCACAAGGTCCAGCGTGAAGCCTTCGCTAGCGTCCTCGAGCACACGCTTGGACTGTTCTGTCTTCTTGAGAATTTCGCTGATCTGCGCCAGCGTGGCGACTTTGGTGACGATCCGCTTGCCGAGAAGCAAGCTGATCTCGTCGATCATCATCAGCTGGCTGGGGTCGGCAATCGCGATTGCCAAGCGTCCATCATGCGTTTCTTCGAGCGGGACAAAGTTGTAGCGAAACATCAGACGCGGATCAATCTTCGCGAACAACTCGTGGTGCAGCTGAAATTCCTTAAGGTCCACGAATTCGCAGCGATACCGCCGCGCCACATCCCGCGCGCGCGCCATCTCATCGGAATGGGGGACGGGAACCGCTTGTCCATTTCCGCCATTCACCAGAACAGTTTTCTTTTCCGCCATACTCCCCATTTCCAACCTGCCTTAATGCCTCAATGGATGCTCGATCCCAAGCTGAATATCGGCAAATATAGCGAAATCAGGATGCCGCCCACGAAGATCGCCATAATTACCAGAATGACCGGTTCAATCAGCGCCATGGCCGCAGAGAGCGCGGTTTGTACGTCCTCTTCATAAAACTCCGCCACCGAAGTCAACATCGCCGGTAAAGCTCCGGTAGACTCGCCAACTTCGATCATTTCGACCGAAAGATCAGGAAACATCTTCTGTTCTTCCAGGCTACGCGCTAGCGATTGGCCTTCTCTCACCCGCACTGCTGCACTCTGAAGTCCATTCAGGATCTTGCGGCTGGTCATCGATGCCCCCGCGGTTTCAAGCGACGGAACCAATGGCATGCCCCCGGTTAAGAGAGTCGCGAGCATCCGCGAAAACGTCGAAACGTGGTATTTGAGCCAGATCTCCCCAACCACCGGGAGCTTGTGCGTTGCCCGGTCAATGGTATCGGCGCCGCGGTCAGTGGCTTTCCACCGCCAAATTGCGAATAGCGCTACAACCAGCACTACCGCGCCCACCGGCGCATAGTTCTGAGCGTGCGTTCCTACTGCCATCATGAAAAGGGTGATCGATGGCAGTTGCGCATTTAAGTCCGAATAAAGCTTGGCAAACTGCGGAACCACGTAGGTCACCAGGAACACCAGCATTACCAAAACAACGGCCACCAGCAGCGCCGGATAAATCAGCGATACGGCCAGTTTTTTCTTGAAACTCAGCGTCATGCGCTGGAAGCTGATGTAGCGGCCCAAAACCTCATCCATGCTTCCGCTTTTCTCGCCGGCCATCAACGTGGTTGTGTAGATTTTTGGAAACACGTTTTGCGCAGAAAAGGCCTCCGAAAGCAGCTCTCCTCCCCTGACCCTTTCGCGAACATTCTGCAATAGGGTGCGGAAATAACCGTCCTTCTGGCGCTTGATGAGCAAATCGAGCGCTGCCAAAACCGGCAGTCCAGCCTTGAGCAGCGTTAGCATCTGCTGGTTAAACACCAGAAAGGTGGCCGGCTTTACCCGCCGGCCGCGCCTGATCTTACCGCCGCTCAGGACTCCTTTGGGCTTGACCCAATAGACTAGAAATCCCTGCTTAGCGAACCGCTCGCGGACCTCTGCTTCCGAATAGCCATTTTCCACCTGCTGTGTCAGGTGGCCACGCTCGTCCGCGACTTTGATCAAAAACTCAGCCATTTTTCCTCAAAAACTCGGCTGCCCATCTCAGTCTAGCATTGAAAAAATGCCGTTAATACAGCTACTTAGCACCGAGGTGTATCGGCGGTAACGTTAGAGAAGTTTAATTCGCCAATATCAATTCGATAGCCCGGTTTCATCCACAACTTCGATGCCCGGCGGCGCGGCAAACCGGAATTGCTTGTCCGGAACTTCAACATTCTCCTTTTGGTCGCTAAACCTGTATTCCGTAATTGAATCATCGACCCCATGAATCAGGATACGGGCGATGACATGGTCCGGCGTCACCTCCAGCAGCAACTGATTCACCCGGTCTTCGAGGCCCTTCGGAACCCCTCGCAACATTACATTCTCGGGCTTCGAGGGCCTGGCGTCCGGCGCGAACGAAAGCAGGTTCAACTCCTTTTCCAGCCTGGCTTTGCCTAGAAGGAATGCAAGTGGAGATCGAAGATCTTCCATCTGCCTCATCGACGACTTGCGCACTTGTTTTTCCTCGGGCAAATAAAGCCAAGCGGTCTTCCCGTCGCCGATAAACAGCTTCTCCTCAGGAGAACGGTACTCCCACCGCATCTTGCCAGGTTTTTTCAACCAGAGCGTGCCCGTTTCGGTGCGTTCAGTCCCAGAGCCCTGGTAAATTTCCGTGAAATCCGCCTGTAGGGTTTGGAGATGGTTGTAATGCTCATCGACGGCGCGCGCCAGGGAATCTACATCGGGAAGCGCATTCGCAGCCTTGCCAGCAAATATAAACACAGCTATGCCAAGAGCAATAATGCGTCTGATCATTAAAGCTTCGGGTGTCACTTATGGAAGAGTTGCGGTGTTCCTGACCTGTTCTCTTATTCGATGCGCTGGTACTACATCCGATATGTTTTCATAAGGTCTTTACCTTATACCTGAAGCTCGGTTTTAGCCTCAATAGTACAAATTGTACTGTATCGAACAAATGCAGCACTTTCTGGCATCGTTACAGATACGTGACGTGGTGATGAACTCGGGGACCAAATTTCCTATCGAACGAAGGCGGCGCGAGTCTTCGTACCGGTATTTTGCGGTGGATTCCGCCCTGCGAGACACAAACCACACACGCCGCGAGAGCGACCTGATAAAAGCACGCCTACAGCGCTGGGTTGAGCTGGCCGACACCGCGTTAGGACACCCGCATCGCGACCCAGATTCCCACAAGCATTCATTCCGGCGTTAGCTCACTTCCAGAAGCCATCGTGCCGCATCTTCCTCCATTTGGAAAACTCTGATCCGCGGGTCTTCATTTTGGAGCAATTGGTACATGCGCGCAACCCCAAACGCAACTTTCTTGGTTGGAATGACGAACGCTCGCTTCGAACTTGCCGAAAACGGATCCATTTGCGCGAGACGTTTGACCTCTTCGTACCCTAGCGGCACATCCTCAACCTGACTCACATCAACCACTTCGGAGAAGCGTGGATCAAAACTTGGGTCTGCGCGCAACTTTGCGATGTGAGTTACCAGGTCATCGAAAATCAAAATTCCGGTAATCGAGGTGCGCACTAGGCGTTGATCAACATCGATAAAGTAGTGCGCGGGCATCTGCGACTCCGTGGAGTCTTACCCGACACGTTCTGCGTACCTAGCCATGGCTCCGACAACCGCGGAACATTCGTGCCCGGCGAAGCAATTTCGGGGACTCATTCTACTCCCGGTGATTGCGGAAGGTGACGGAATAATGCGTACTGATGCGTTCCCCCAATCTTTGTGAACAGGGAGCTGTTCTTGATGATCTCTTCCCAGACGGGATTTGCATACACAACATAAGCCTCGCGCGGCTCTCGGCACAGCGACGCTTCCAGATTGCGGATCACCGTTACCAATTCTGCTTTCGGGAGCGGATTAAATAAGAACACAACCAGTGGCTCCGTGGGGAAGACAAACTCGGTAGCGTCTCCGCAGAGCGCTTCGGACGTCGCACCCACGTCGTGCGACTCGGCGAACTGGCGAATATTGAGCCGCGCGATCTCATTCAGTTCCGGGAGCAGCTCAATTCCCGCAATTCGACGGAACGGATACTCGCTGGCAAGAAGCAGGGCGCGGCCCTTACCCGATCCAATGTCGATGAACGTGAACAGGCGCAAATCAATCTTCAGCGCCGCAATCATCTCGCGGAACAACTCGGCTTCGATCGGTTGATAGTCCGTATGCAGCAGGCCGAGGAGACGCGAGCGCCCTCCGACAGTCGCGCTGGTTGTGTCGACCCGGTGCGCCCAGTCATAATCGATGTCGCCGTAGCGTTGCCGCTTGCGCTCGGGCATCGAGTCAAGCACGAACTCCCATGCGAGAGAGGCTAGTCTCCGCGACGAGGCAACCACACCTGCGTCTGCCCGGGCGCTTCGCCACCATTGCTGGATGGATTTTCGGATGCTAGGTTTAGAACCCATCACTTGCGGTCTGCAGACGCAATTCACAAATCACGCAATTGCCAAATCACAAAGATAGCGCATGGAGAGATCGCAGGAGGGAACCCTCAAGATCCTAATCGGCGGGTAGTATCCTCGGACGGTCAGGTGCAACATATCCTGGTGGCAGCCCCTTTTGAGCAAACGGCACCGAGTCCGGATCACTCAGCAAGACATGCCCATCCGTCGTAAGCTCGTAAGGCTTCCCTAATGGATCGACGGGAACCCCGCGCAAGTATCCAGCCGCCGCCATCTCAGCTAAGCTGCCAGGCACGTGTCCCGCCCCCTGGCGATAAGTCTCAACCAGACGCTCTAGCTGAGGCACTTCCTCATCTACTTGCACGGCACGCAGGTGCGCAGCGGCATTGGCCCGAATGTTCTTGTCATGGCTGGTCTGGTAGGTGGCTGCCCACAGCATCCGTGCCGTTTCCAGGTCGCCGCCATGCTCCGCCATTTGCGCCGCAAGAATTTTCAGAAACGGATGCGCATTGGGCACCTGACTGCCCCGGCGGAAAGCATCGGAGGCCCCACGATAATCTTTCAGATCGTAGTAAACGAAGCCCAGGTCATAATAGAGATGCCAGTCGTTGGGATTGTTGCGGATTCCGTACTCAACTAACTCAATCGCCTTGTCCGGAGCACCTGGGCCTAGCGGAGGTTTCAACGATAGAAAAGTTCCGCCGAACGCGTATGCTGGAATCAGATGCGGGTCGAGCTGGGTCGCGATGTTCAGCAACGGCCATAATAGCTGGTACCTCGTTTCGCGCGTCTGATGCTTCCCGCCGAAATACTGCACGGCGCGTGTCCAGTACACATTCGCAAGCAGACCGTCATACCCGAGGCTAATGCGTTTCAGCAGTTTGGGCGAAGAGACATAGAGGACATCCTCGAGCGTTGCTCCGCTACGCACTCGGTCCACTTGGCGGAGAAGCAGCATCGCTCCCGCCATGCAGAAGACTAAAACAAATGCGAATGCCCGAGTGATGTGTCGCGAACTTATCATTTCAAGTTGCGGCGCTCAAAAATCAGCACCGCTCCGCTGAGCACCGCCGTCGCATAGAACAGCGCATAAGCTGTGTTGTACGTGATCAGCTGCAAACTGACCGCCTGCCCATGCGCTGCCTGGTTAATGACGTTCAGCGCGGAAAAGTTCGGGACCAGGTAAGCCGCTCCGGTCGCCAGCCAACGGGCGAGTCCGTGCGCCATTCTGGCAAAGCCCCGCAGGTCCTCGGCGAAAGTGCCAATCACAAACAAAGAAAATGCAAAGACCGCCGAGAGCAGCGGGGAAGAGAACGAGGAAAAAAGCAGGGCGAGCGCGGTGATGATCACAAATTGCAACACAATGAAGTAAAGCGCGACCACTACCGATGCGTCGGATTTCTCGAAATGCCCTGCCGCATAGGCCAAGGCAGCAAATACGCCTATTGCCATAAAGGCTGTGTTCGCTATCAACGTCCCTGCCAGACCAAAGAATTTTCCCGCGATAAATTCCCAACGCCTCACCGGACGCGACAACACCGTATACAGCGTTCGCTTCTCAATTTCCTTAGAGACCAAGCCGATCCCAATGAAGATCGCGATTACTACGCCGAACAGCGAGACCACAGTCAGTCCGAGATTGATGACCACCAGTTTCTCGATATCGATCGAGATCTGCCCCACGAGCACCGCCGCTCCGGTCATCAGCAGGGCAAACGCAATCAGGTTGTAGAGCACGCGATCGCGTACTGCCTCGCGAAAAGTGTTCGTAGCGATATAAAAAATTCGCGTAGTCATGATCTCTTACCTGCTTGCGTAGACTCGAAATCGCTCGTGTAAGGGCGGGTGTCCACGCCCGTCCCCCGGGCGTCGACGCCCGGGTCTACACCTTCGGCAACTTGCGCGACAAAATAATCCTCTAGAGAAACTCGCACTGGCGTGACTGAAATCAGCCGCATCCCTTCCCGGCGTAAACCATCGAGCACCATATCCTGGCTTTCTTCCGGAACAACGAGTCGCATCGTGTCGCCGGCAACATGGTACTCGGCTCCTAACGACTTTATGCCCGGAGGAACGGTGGCGCCCTGCCACACAATTTCCACTTTGCTGTGAACGCTGGCAGTCAACTCGGCGACGGCGCCCACGCGCCGCAACTCTCCGAGATGTATGATCGCTACCCGGTCGCAAAGCGCCTCAGCGTCCGACAGAATGTGAGTGGAGAAGAAAACAGTCTTGCCTTCGTATTTCAATTCTTCGATCAGATTGCGGACTTCGCGCCGCCCCATCGGGTCGAGCCCAGACATTGGCTCGTCCAGGAACACGATTTTCGGATCATGCAAAATGGCCTGCGCAATACCCGCCCGTTGCAGCATTCCCTTCGAAAATTTTCGCAGCTGCAGATTGGCGGCTTCCTTCAACCCGACGCGGTCGAGGACCGCATCCACTTTGCGCCCAAGCTGTTTTGGATCAACTCCGGAGAGATGTCCGTAATACTGCAGAAGCTCGCGCGCTGTCAGATAATCATAGAAGTAGGGCTGCTCAGGCAGAAACCCGATCTGCGCTTTCATTCGGGGATCGTCCAATTCCATTCCCAGAATGCGGGCAGTTCCGCTGGTAGGAAACACCAGCCCCATAAGCATCTTCAGCGTCGTAGTTTTGCCGGCGCCATTAGGTCCCAAAAAGCCGAAGATCTCGCCATCTTCAACCGTGAGATTCAAAGGCCGCAAGGCCTGCTTCGGCCGCTTGCGCCAGAAGCCCACTCTGTAGATTTTTTCCAGGCCAAGAATTTCGATTGCCGTCATGGAAGTCAGGAGTTTCTCACAAAATTATATAAAAACGGCTGCAAAGCAGAAATGGCACACAGGGTACGGGAGATTACGGAAGTGACTTTTAGTGGTGGGCTTTAGCTGAGACAAGTCACGTAGCGGCGGGATTCCCTTCAGAGCGAAACTACGTTCAGCTCTGCCTCAAAACAATCACATGAGCGGATAGGCCACGCACGTGGGCACATCCGGAGCAGGCGGAACGCCCGAAGCTGCGGGCTTGGCTCGCAAAACGCCATCGTCTGTGGCTATACAAAACATCCGCACTCCAGTGCTGTTGAATACCTGCGGTGCCGAACTGGCAACAAATGTCGTGTTCGTAATTCCACCCAGGAAACCTGCAGCGAAGAATTGATAACCGTTCTTACTCCCAGCGCTGACCACACTATCGAGAATGCACGCATGTGACTGGCTCGGTGAGCATCCAGCCGCCGGGCCGCCGAGGGTGGCCAGGTCAGGAGCGAACCCCACGGATGAGTACGTCATGTGATAAGTCATGTCTGCCAGTGAGATTTGGCGGATCGTGCCCGCCGCCGAGGCTTCATTCGCTGCTATTTTGGACCATATTAGATTCGGAATGGCAATGGCAACGATGATCAGAATCACCGCCACTACGATTAGCAGCTCGATAAGTGAGAATCCATTTCGACGGCGCATCCAATTTACTCCTGGTGCTAACTTCTTAGTTGCAGTTCAAGGGCCATCAGGCCTGTCGGGCTAGAGATTGTGTAGCGGCGGGCGTCCACGCCCGCCCTGAGCGGAGCCGAAGGGATGTTTCCATCCGGCGCTTCCGGCTTTTACCCTCCCCCAGGTAATTGCCTAAGTTAACTTACTGTAGAACGATCCAAGGGGTCACGGTGCAAGTCGTCGCCCAGGGATCGAAGTCGGTCCCGCCCGCGATACCGCCGGCAATGTTCGGGTTCTGACGCAGAACGCCGTCATCGCCCGCGCAGAACGCGCGCACACCGGTCTGGTTATACTTGACCGGAGCAGTGGAAGCGGTGAAGCCGGTGAGCGCAACAATACCCGTAGTGGGATCCGCAGGGCTGGGGTTATCGCCTGTCGCTACAAACATATATCCGCTCTTGGTGCTTGTCTTACCGGAAGCCAGAGCTGAGTCAAGCAAGCAAGCGCCCTTCGTCGGGTCTGGACCGCCAGACGGGCAAGCCAGTAGCGTAGCGCCGGGCCCAAGCAGGTCGAGCGATACGGCAAAGCCATACTGCGGATAGCTGGAATTGTAAGAAGTTTCAGCGGTGACAATGTTGCGAACGGAGCCGACGGCCGAAGATTCATTAGCGCTAATCTTGGCGCGCAGCAGGTTCGGGATCGCGATTGCAGCGATGATCAGGATGATCGCCACCACAATCAGCAGCTCAATTAATGAGAAACCCTTCTGTTTACGCATGTTTGTTTTTCCCCTTCTTCGTTTTCGAATCTCGGTCTCAGCGACCCGATGCCAGGTATATTCGCATTTGGCTCGCCATCGCAGGTAATTACCAAAGTCTTCGGCTTCGGGACAGCACCTCTAATAATTCCAACGACTTACATCAGAAACTCCCGCGCACAGCTCCCCAAAACCGGTCCTTTCCAGCCACATTTTGTCGCTTTCGCTGACAATTTGTGTCAGTTTGGGACGCGCGGTGAGACCGCACTCCTGAACGGGGAACGTCTGTCCCCAACCACTCTTGCAAGGGATTGCCGCAGGAAATCACTGCCTCTGGTGAGAACCGCTACGCCTATAATTTTAACACGCCCGGCGGGGCGTGACCGAAGTCATGTTGCCGAAGTCCGAGTACAAAAACTGAGATGTGCCCCACGTTAAGATCGCTTGGGACGCTAACCATGATGACTTCCGCCGCAGTCGGCCCCTCTCCGCTCGGATTGCAGCTTACTTCGACTGCCTTCTTTTCCTCGAGCGGAAAGCGTAGCTTCATTCTTTCCCTAGCGCTCATTTTGTTCACAGTTTTGGTTTACAGCCGGATCGGGCAAAACTCTTTCATCAATGTTGATGACGGCCAGTACATAACCCAAAACCCGCAGATCGTTTCCGGTCTGCATTGGGGAACCCTAAACTGGGCTCTTGCTACTGAGGACGCCGCAAACTGGCATCCGCTGACGTGGATCTCGCACGCAATGGACTGTCAGCTGTTTGGTTTGAATCCGGCCGGCCACCATTTCATGGGCGTTCTCCTGCACTCAGCTAATGCCGTGCTTTTGTTCCTCCTTCTGCAGAGCATCACTGGTTTTGCCTGGCGGAGCCTAATGGTTGCCGCTTTGTTTGCCGTCCACCCATTGAACGTTGAATCCGTGGCCTGGGCTGCGGAACGCAAGAACTTGTTGAGCATGTTCTTTTTTCTGCTTGCCCTTTGGGCCTACAGGTCGTACATGCGAAGCCCCGCCATGGGAAGGTATCTCGCCGTGGCTGGTCTATTCGCGTGTGCTCTGATGGCAAAACCTCAAGTGGTGACCCTCCCCTTGGTTCTTTTGCTACTCGATTACTGGCCTTTGCATAGGGCTCGACTTTTCGGTGCCCCAAATTCGAGTTTACCCGGAGCGCCAGCGCCGAGATCGATCCCCTGGCTGGTAGCCGAGAAAGTCCCTCTTCTACTGCTTTCCGCCTTGAGCGCAATGCTCACCCTCCAGGTGCAGCGCGAGGGCCATGCAGTGCGCACGACGGTTGAGTATTCGGTTAGCGCTCGCATCGAGAATGCAATCTTCTCGTATTTCCGGTATTTGGTAGACTGTCTCTTCCCTCGGCATCTCGCCCCCATGTACCCGCATCCGGCAAATTCTCTGGATGTATGGAAAGTCGCGACCACCGGCGCAACGCTGCTCGCAATCTCGGCCCTCGTCGTCATTTTCCGGCGCCGGCAGTACTTGCCTGTGGGATGGCTATGGTTTCTCGGAATCCTGGTGCCCATGATCGGGTTAGTCCAGGTCGGTATGCAAGCAAGGGCTGATCGCTACACCTATCTGCCGATGATCGGTATCTTCGTGATATTGGTGTGGGGCATTGCCGATTTGGCAACGCAGTACAGGGTTTCAATGGCGTGGGTTTCTGGTGTTTCTGGCCTCGTCTTGGCAGCGCTAGGTGCCGCTACTTTCAACCAGGTCGGCCACTGGCGAAATAGCGAAACTCTGTGGACCTACACTCTTCGAGTCACAGACCGTAACTTCATGGCCGAAGATAACCTTGCACAAGAGCTCGCGCACCAGGGGCGGGTGCGCGAGGCACTCGTCCATTTTCATAACACATTGAGTCTCTATGATTGGGGGCCGACAGATCTCGTCATCTTTGGCACATATGAACAGCACCATGGATATTCGGCAGACGCGATCGCACAGTTCGAGCGGGCTTTGCAAAACACCGCGGACTCAGACTTACGCATGATTGCACTGAATGGTATGGGTTCCGCTTATTTGGACTTAAAAGATGAGGAACACTCGAGGCAAAGCTTTGAAAACGCATTGCAGCTCAATGCAAAGAATGTCTCCGCGTTAGTCGGTCTCGGCGTGATCGCGCACAGACAAGGAGACATGGACTTGGCAATCCGCCAGTATGGCAACGCAGTCTCCATCGCCCCCAGCGATCTTGCGTACCTCCTGCTCGGACAAGCATTGCAGCAGAGCGGAAGATCTGCGGAGGCGCAAAGGGCTTACCAGCAGGCTCAGCGTCTTACGTCAAATCTTGAGCAAACGCGGTTACTCGCCGAGCATATGTTAGCGCATTGACAGCCGTCCCTGACAATGAGGGATTGGACCTACACAACATTTCTCAGCACCAGCGCCGAATTCTTCGACCCGAACGCAATGCAATTGCACACTGCGTGCTCAATCTTCTTCTTTCTGCCAGCCTGAGGGACGTAGTCTAGGTCGCACTCAGGCGAGGCCTTCTCCAGATTAATGGTCGGCGGGATTTGACTGTACTTCATTGCGACCAGCGTTGCCGCCATTCCCGCGGCGCCGCAAGCTCCCTGTGGATGCCCAATTTGCGACTTCAACGCCGACATCGGCACCTGCCGCGCCCGCTCCTCGCCGAGCGCCAGCTTCAGCGCCCGCGTCTCGATTCGGTCATTCAGTTGTGTCGATGTCCCGTGCAGATTCACGTAGTCAACGTTCTCAGGTCCAATTCCGGCTTGCTGCATTGCCAATGCAATTGCCCGCGCCGGCTCCTCACCACATTCCATGAGCCGTACGCGGTGATAGGCCTCGCACGTTGATCCGTATCCACACACCTCGGCAAGAATCTTTGCGCCCCGTGACTTCGCGTGCTCGTAGTCTTCGAGAACAAACATCCACGCGCCCTCAGCCAAAACAAATCCATCGCGGTCGGCGGAAAATGGACGCGACCCCTTTTCCGGCACCTGGTTCCATTTCTCAGTGAGGATTCTCATGAGGATGAATCCACGCACTGTACCCAGCGAGATGGGGGCGTCGGCCCCGCCTGTCAGTACCGCATCCAGACGCCCGGACTCGATCTGCCGCATCGCATAAGCCATTGCGTCGGTCGAAGATGTACAGCCGGTCGTGACCACGTGACTAGGCCCTCGCAGATTGAACCGGACGTTCAGCTCGCTAGAGATGCTTCCCATCACTCCTGTCGGAATGCAGAACAGACTCATCTTGCTGAGCTGTCCGTGGAAGTAGAGCCGGTATTGCTCTTCGGTGAATTCCTGCGATCCGCCGCCGGTCCCAATAATCACGCCAAAGCGCCGCAACTGCTCGATAGGCAGAGAAGCCGTATCGAATCCAGCGCTTTCTAGTGCCTCAGTGGCAGCGCAGAAAGCCAGCGGCAATATTCGAGAAACATGTTTACGTTCTTTTTTCTCCACCCAGGCAAGTTCGTCGAAGCCGGAAACCTCGCCGGCAATCTGGACTTCGATAGCGGAGGAGTCAAAGCGCGAAATGCGACGCACGCCGCTGCGTCCTTCAAGCACCGCCTGCGAGAAGGCCGCCGTCCCGGTCCCGTTAGGACTGACCACTCCCATTCCGGTAATTACGCAGCGTCGTTTCATAAGTGTGTGCGGCGGGCGCCCTCACCCGCCATCCTAATTATCAGCAAGTTGAGCCTCCGTCAGGTCTCGAACCAGTCAAAACCTTGTCAAGCCCCTCCAAGGGCCTGTTTTCGTCCAAGCTATAGATTCCATTCCAGAAATAAAGTTCTCAATTCTGTCACAATTGCCCTGGCAGAAATGCTACTCTGGAAGTAGAGGCGTAGAAATCGCGCAGCAAGCTCATTCGATTCCCAATTCTTTCGCCAGCGTGTTCCATTTACTGTCCACAAGTGATTTAGTTTTTTCGTCCATCAGGATTTCGCCCGGCCATGGCCGAGCAAAGCCTTCGCTCGACCACTTGCGGGTCGCGTCAATGCCCATTTTGGAACCGTAATTTGGCAGACGCGAGGCATGGTCGAGCGAATCGACGGGTCCCAGCGTGAACTGAATATCGCGCTCGGGGTCGATGTGATTCAAAACTTTTAGCGTAACCTGGCCGAGGTCCTGTACGTCAACGTCTTCGTCCACAACAATGATGCACTTGGTGAACATAGCTTGGCCGAGTGACCAGATAGCGTTCATCACCTTGCGCGCCTGGCCTGGATAGGACTTCCGAATAGAAACGATCATTAAGTTATGAAATACACCCTCGATCGGAAGGTTGATGTCCACGAGTTCGGGAATGGTCAGCTTCATGAGCGGGAGGAAAATTCGCTCCACTGCTTTACCCATATAAGCATCTTCTTGCGGCGGCTTGCCCACGATCGTGGTCGCATAAATAGGATTATTGCGATGAGTTACGCAGGTGACGTGAAAAACAGGATAAAGATCGGCAAGAGAATAGAAGCCGGTATGGTCGCCGAAGGGGCCCTCGGTGCGCAATTCATCTAAATTCACATAGCCTTCGAGAACAATTTCTGAAGAGGCGGGCACTTCCAGGTCAAGGGTTTCGCACTTCACCAGCTCAACCGGCTTCTGTCGAAGGAAGCCGGCGATCAGATACTCCTCGACATCGGGAGGCGCGGGAACGATAGCAGAAAACGTAAGCGCCGGATCAGTGCCAACTGCAACGGCGACATCCATTTTGCCTGAAGGTAGATTTTCCGCGCCATGATGTCTACCGCAGCACGGGCGGGGACGCCCGTGCCTCCAAAATCCCTGTCCGATGGAGGCACGGGCGTCCCCGCCCGTGCTGCACCACGTCTTAGCATCTCCCGGTAATGTTCTGCCCCGACTTTTTGGCGCTGCCAATGCATTCCGACAGTTTGTCCATCGAAAACTTGCATGCGGTACATGCCCACATTTCGCTTGCCCGTTTTCGGATCGCGTGTGACCACGCACGGCAGAGTGATAAACCGCCCGGCGTCTTGGGGCCAGCATTTCAGAACCGGCAAGGAGTTCAAATCAAATCCGTCCTTGTGAATGTTCTCTTTACACGGCCCGCTCGAAACGGTCTTCGGGAAGAACTTGCCCATCTCGGCCAGCATGGGCAGCATTTTCACTTTGTCGAGAAATCCCTGCGGAGACTTCACGTCCATAAATTGCCGGATGCGATCGGCAACTTCATCGAGGGAATCCACTTCCAGCGCCATACGCATGCGGCGCTCGGAGCCGAATTGATTGATGAGCACCGGAATGTCGGTGCCCTTGGGATTCTCAAAC
>WNGK01009749.1_pt1 | contig 17667 bp, 13 predicted proteins | sample 5400601 | NCBI WGS metagenome assembly WNGK01 (sample SAMN13153376, study PRJNA577476) | soil metagenome | isolation source: 60 cm soil or saprolite under Garry oak tree replicate 1 | place: USA:California | collected 2016-06-15
TGCTGTCTCCGACCGGATCCGGATGCTGGCCGACTGCCGCACCGTGTTCGCCGACGCCGACGCCCTGCCCACGAGCGTGCTAATCGAACGGCTCCGCTCCGATCCCGAGGCGCCCTGGTCCGACCACGGCCCGGCTGGGCTCACCGCGATGAAGCTCGGAACCATGCTGCGCGAGTACGACATCCGGTCCGCCAACATCCGGTTCGGCGAGCCGATCGGTCAGGTCAAGGGCTACTTTCGGGCCGACTTCGCCGACGCCTGGGACCGCTACTGCATCGCGTCGGAGGGGGAGCCGTCCCAGCCGTCCCAGCCGTCCCAGCCCAGGTCAACGCCGGGACGGCTGGACACTTGGGACGGCTCAAGCCGTCCCAAAGATCAACTTCCAAGCGATCCCCGGGACGGCTCAAGCCGTCCCACCGAAGGAGCCGTCCGGGGGCTGACCTGCAACGCGACGGCTGGGACGGCTGGGACGCCTACCTCCCGCCTGAGTGTCATCGACGGAGGCGCGGCATGACGCCCACCGTCCCCGAATCCCTGGTGCTGTACCGCGTTCCCGAGGTCATGCGGATGCTCAAGATGAGCCGCAGCGTCATCTACGAGCAGCTCCGATCAGGACGACTGCGCTCAGTCCACCAGGGCCGCACCCGCCTCGTCCCCGCCGCGGCGATCACCGACTACATCGCGCTGCTCGAAACCGAAGCCGAAGGGGCAGCCTGAGATGACCAAGCGCCGCAGCAAGGGCGACGGCGGCCTGCACTGGGATGAGACACGGCATCGCTGGATCGCCACAGTCACAGTTGGATACGACGGGCGCGGGAAACGCATCACACGCAAGGCCAGCGACAGAACCAAGAGCGGCGCCCTGGCCAAGCTCAAGGAGACGATGCGCGATAGCGAAGACGGCCTGGCTATAGGTCCGCATAATTACACGGTCGCGGATGCGGTGCGGAACTGGCTCGAATTCGGATTGAGCCATCGGGACGAGGCGACTGCCCGGAAATGCCGAGTCCTGGCTTCCAAGCACATCATTCCCGCGCTTGGCGCCCGCAAGCTGCGAGAGTTGTCGGCCGATGATGTAGATCGGTGGATGATGAGCAAGTCAAGAGCGTTGAGCACGGATACTCTGCGTCAGCTTCGGTCGATTCTCAAGCGATCGGAGACCGGGGCGCAGGCGCATGACAAGGTGAAGCGAAACGTAGTCCTGCTTTGCGACGTGCCTAAGGGCAGGGATGGACGACCATCGAAGGCACTGACCCTCGATCAGGCTGAGGCGGTTCTGAGCGCCGCGAGAGGCACGGCGATGGACGCCTACGTTGTTCTTTCGATTCTCATAGGAGCGCGGACGGAAGAACTTCGGGCTCTCACTTGGGATCATGTAGACCTGCAAGGTGACCCGGCTGCAAATCGCCCTGTACCGCCTTCAATCATGGTGTGGCGCTCTGTTCGTGCCGGAGGGGATACCAAGACGAGGAAATCACGCCGTACGCTCGCATTGCCAAAGAGATGCGTGGACGCGCTACGGTTCCAGCGCGAGTTTCAGGAGAAACAACGACAGGCTGTCGGTAACAGGTGGCGGGAACACGGCCTGGTGTTTGCGTCTTCCGTAGGCACGGAGCGCAACGCAAATAATGTTCTGAGATCTTTCCGGAGCATCGTGGGGAGGACGGATCTAAAGCCTGAGGAATGGACGCCTCGTGAAATGCGGCACAGTTTCGTGTCGCTGCTCTCCGACTCCGGAGTCCCGCTAGAGAACATCTCGCGGCTGGTGGGCCATGCAGGCACTGAGGTAACGGAGACCGTCTACCGCAAACAGATCCGCCCGGTGCTCCTCAAAGGGGCCGAGGCGATGGACGAGATATTTCCGTCCTAGCTCGACCAGTAATAGTCGTGTGAAGTACGGATCGCGCCTACGGGGAGGGGCTTTACAGACCGCTGACGGCCAAGGTCGGCTTACCTAGTTTCACCTGGAGCGATGGCGGAGAGCTAGGCAGCCGACCTGGCGGTATCCCACGTATGTCTCACGCGCGGGATACGTCCGTGCGGTTGTTTGATTCTCCTCGCCCACCGAATCGCCTAAGCGCAGGTCGCCAACTAGCGTAGCCTCGTGGTCACAGCTGTGCTCGGGCTCCGGGGTCGGGTAGGAGCACAGTTGCCCAGCCGCTGGCGTCACTGCTGCCGACCCACGCCGTACTGGACTGGGATGCCTTCATGATCCCCGCGTCAGCTCTCGCGGGACGGGAGATCGCGAAGTCCCCGGAGACCTGGCCCGCCTACCGTCAGCTCGTCCATGCGGCGCGCAGGCTTGCTGTCACGGGACCGGGCTTGGTACCTGCTGCCAGCTGGTGCCGTTCCATTTCTCGACGAGAGCGATGGGCCGGTCGTTCCGGTTACGGGCGTAACCGACCACCCAGGCGTAACCGGGTTGAACCGCGGCGACTCCGGATAGGGTCGGATCGGTCACTCCCGGCTGGAGCCGGATCGGCATGACCGTCCAGCGGACGCCATCCCAGCGCTCGATCAGCGGGATCGATCCGCGACTGCCCCAAGCGCTTCCGACTGCAAAGGCGCTGGTAGGGCTCAGGGCCGCGATCGCGTCGAGGCCAGTTTCGCCATGGGCGCCGGTAGGGTTCGGACTCGGCTGCAGTTGCCATCTTCTGCCGTCCCAGTGCTCGACCAGCGGGCTGATGTCTAGGCCGGTCGGGCCAGACTGATAATGGCCCACGGCCCAGACGTTGCTGCTAGACGAGCCGCCGACAGCGGACAGGCCGATGTTCGGTTTCCGGCCCTTGACCACATACGGCGCAGGCACGATCGCCCATTTCGAGCCGTTCCAGTGCTCGACCAGGGTGCGATACTTCGGCACGGACTTTGTCGCCCCTTGCTCTCCCACCAGCCAGATGTCGCGAGCGGATATCACTCCCAGGCCGCCGGTGGTCGTGCCGACAGGTCTGGGCAGGTACCGCCATCTGGTGCCGTCCCAGCCCATGAAGACCGGGACGAAGTGTCCGCCGGCGACGCCTTCGCCGATGGCCCAGGCCGCCGTAGGGGAGACCGCCGCGACTGCGGTCAGGTCTAGGTCCGTGACGTGACCGCCTGAACTCGGGGCGGGCACGATGCTCCAGGCAGCCCCGTTCCAGTGCTCGATCAGCGGATACCTCCGCGCATTATGTTCTATTGGCGACCACCTGCCCACCGCCCAGCCGTCGCCTGGCGCGTCGATGGCCACCGCTTCCAAGCTGCTGCGGGTTGGGTCTGCGGTACCCCCCGGGCTCGGGCACGGCACCGCCCTCCAGCGCTGGCCGTCCCAGTGCTCGATCAAGGGGTAAATCCCCCTGCGCAACGGTGTATGCGTTCCGACGGCCCAGGCGTCAGAATCGGCTAGAGCCGCGACCGCACTGAGGCTCCCGGCGCCTCCAGATGGTGCGAACCCAGCGTCAGTCGCGGCCGGAGAAGGAGCCGGAGCCGGGGGTTGCCTGGAGACCGCGCAAGCCGAGACGGCGAGCATCAGCATGCCCGCTGCCAGCGGATAGCGCATCGATCGCACAGTGATCACCACTCACGGCTGCGTACATCAGACGGTAGCGGCCCAGCGGGTCGCTGCCCAGCGGCCCAAGCACCTGAGGCTGCGCAGCGGTCGGAGCGCTATGTCCAGCCGTGTGGTCTCCCGGGGGCCGGGTGAATGTTGGGCTCGAGAATACGGCACCCTACCAAGCCGCCGCTGGCGCGGCTCCTCTGTGATCTGATGTGAGACATAGACCCCCGCCCGACGAAGAGGACCCGCGTCCATGCGATACGCGATGTCCGGCAATTGGTGGCCAGAACGCTTGACGATCTCAGACGATGCCGGGAGCCCTCGGTTCGAGGTCCGCAACCGTCCGGGGTTCGGAGCGATGCTGTCGGTCAACGTGGCTGGTGGCGAGCAGGTCGCCACGATAGAACGGCGGAGGGGTGGACAATTCCAGGTCGTCGTCGGCAAAAAGGACGCCGGGCTGGTCCGGCGGCAGGCGGATCGCTACGACATCCTGGGCACAGCCTGGTCGCTGGCTGCGGCCAGCAGCGTGCGGTACGGCCGGTATTCGATCACCCGCGACGACCTGGCGCTGGCGACGGTCTCACGCCAGATCACCGAGGGCGTGCGGCCAATGCAGACGATCAGCGTGGACATCGGCGCCGGGGACGCGGTAACGCTCCTCGCCACGGTGCTGGCCGTCGAGGCAGTGCGATACGAGCATGCTGGAGCCCAATTCAACCCTCGCGCACTGCTAGACCTGCCACGGCAGCTGCTGCCAACCTGCTCAACCCGCTCAACTGGTTGGGAGGATAGGTGGACTGATGACGCCCAATCGTGGCACCCGTTGCGGGTCCTGCCAACTCTGCTCCCGTCTCCTCGATAGGCGCCGGATCCATGGGAGTGGTCGCTGGGTCAAGGGTCTGCGCGAAGCGACGGCCCGCAGGGACGCCCTTGACGCGGTGGCCGCGAGCTGGACACTCGGGCGGCGAGGAAGACGTTCCGATGCGGTACCGACTGAGTGCCGGGTGAGCCGGGCTGGTCTGCGGGAGCTGAGGCGTGGGCCCCGCGCAGCGGCGCCGCTTGATCGTAGACACGGGCCAACTCGGCAACGCACTGCGTGCCCCGTGATCGCTTGAGGCAAAGCCAGATTGCGGCACGATCTTCGGCGGCGTCAGCCTAGTCACCCAGTTAGTCGCTCACAGCCTTGCCAGTGCCTGCACAGAAGGTCTGACAGGTCTCTGACCTGGAGCCGCCTGTCGGAATCGAACCGACGACCTGTTCATTACGAGAAACACGCTTGCCTGCACCAGACGCGCTAGCTGCACAAATAGCACGCCCGAACGCACACATTGCACACAGCGCACTCGTTGAGCACTCGACCCGGTCCACGACCCGTTCCACGGTCCCGGCGGTCGGCCAGCCCTGACCTCGTAACCGTCAGTAGCCAATCTCATGCCGTCCCGGCCGCGTGCCCGGGCCCGCGCGACCCGGTCGCTGGCGCGGCATCAGCTGGGCGTGCCCAGGCTGGCTGCGAGCACCGGGCGGGCCCGGCACGGCCGGGAACCCGGTGATGCGCTGGGCCGGCGGCTGGAATGGGACCAGCTGTGCCTTTCTGACCTGGCCGCCGCCGCGCGCACAAGCCGCCCGCAGCGATGCCCGGGCCCTTCAGAACCCGCGCACCGCACCGCTGGCCGCTTTACCAGCCAGGTCATGAGCTTCCGCATACGCCGCGCCTTTCCCAACCCAAAGCCGACGCCATCAGCTGCCAGCGGCCCCGTGCCGTCTCCATCCAAACAGACGCGACAGGCACCCAGATGTTGCACAGGGCAAGCTCACAACACCGATCACAAGCCGGACAAGAAGCGCAACCCGGATTGCGCGGATCGCCGGCTATGCACTGATCATGCAGGTACTGCGCTGGTGTTCGGCGGCGTCCCTATCGTACTGATATAAGCTGGCTGGCGACGCATTCACTGCACTGTTGCCTGGATGAGTGAAAAGGGCGTGCCGGTCTGGCGTATTTCGATGCCGGTGAATCCTGCGCCTTGGAGGAGTTCATGCCATTCGGGTCCGGTGCGTTCCTTGCCGCCCATCATGGCCAGCATGTTCAGGTCGGAGATCTTGGACATGTGCGGGGAGTCGCCTGGCGGCACCACGAAGTCGAGCACCATCAGCCGTGCGCCGCGGCCAGCCGCGGCGATATTGGCCAGGATGCGCTGGGCCTGCCGGTCGGGCCACGCCGCCCACGCATTCGGCGCGGTCCTCGACGCCCTGCCTGGCCAGGGTCTGGGGGGCGGCGGTGATGACGTGGGGGAGGTCGAACAGCATGCCGCGCAGGTTAGTGTGTGCCGCCAGGATGGCCGCGAGCACCGTGCCGTCGGCGCCGCCGACGTCCACGATCATCTCGGCGTCATCGAGTTGAGGGCGGGAACGCCGGCGTCGGCTCGGTGTCGTGCGCCTCGCCGGGCACCTGCGCGGCCGGCGGGTCCTACGCGGACCGCTCCGGCCGCTACAACCGCCTCCAGGGTTTCGTCACCTAGGACGGCACGGGCATGCTCGCCGCGTCCCTGCTGCCGGCCCGCCTGGCGAGATAGCGGCCCCGCGCCAACCGGCAGGCCGCAGCGCGTGACGGCAGCCGGCAGCCGCTCCCGCCTAGCCGGCAGCCCGAACGGCTAATCCCGGGTCCACCGCGGCAAACTCGCCCTCCCCTATCACCACAGATGATCATGAATGCCTGATGAATACTAGAGCGGCGAATTATCTGCGGCCGCCCCGGGCAGGCACGCGGATAATCAGCTCACCGAGCCGGGCAGCAGGAATACCGCTCAGATGGCTGACCGAACGCTGCGCAGGACGCCAGCCCGCGCACCCGCCGGACCGCAAGCGCAATCCGTCACGACCACCAGCATCGTCAGCCTTGTCATTGCTGCCCTTCATAACAGGACGATCGGGATGACCAACCACGTCGAGCACGCGCGCCCCAGAACCGCCCGTAATCGGCGATCTCCGCGCTTCGGACTGCATGTAGTAACCAGAGACTCCTGACGCTCAGTGACGGCCCGTGCTAGCGACGACCACGGCCACTCCACCAGCGCGCCTGGCATGCACGGGATCAGCACTTTATATCGGGCATAATCTTTCGAATGCTTGCTGAGCAAAAGCGCGGCGATGTCGAGGCCAGCCGTGTGGAGGGCGGTGCGGCTGGCTGGCCCGGCCGCCCGCCCGGTTTCCGTGTGGCGTTGCGAGCCAGACCGGGTCAACCGGGCGGGGCCGCAGCGCGTCAGATGGGCGGAGATGCCGGGTACCTGGCCCGAGCGATGCCGGGTACCGGGCCCGGCTGACTTGGCGGACGGGTGCGTGAGGGCGATGGGCGCAACGCGGCGCGGTGTGACGGCAGCATGCGGCCTGGCGGGATGCGTGCTGGTAGCCGTTTCCTCCGTCGGCGGCCTGACCCCCGCGGCCGGCGCGGTGGGCGCTGTGCGCGCGGTGGGGCCGGCGGACTGGCCGGCCTACCTGGCGGGTCCGGCGCATACGTCCGACAACCGGGCGCAGGTCGCGATCACGCCGGGCAATGCCGGCTCCCTCGCCCGGAAGTGGCATTTCGTCGGTGACCCGCCGACGCAGCCGGGCCAGCCGAGGCCGGCCTTTGACGCCAGCCCGACGGTGGCGGACGGCGCGGTGTTCATCGGCTCGCGGACCGGCTGGTTCTACAAGCTCGGCGAGCGCACCGGCAAGGTGCTGGCCAAGGTGTTCTTCGGGTTCCAGCCGCACCTGACCTGCCCGGCCCGGGGCCTCATCGCGACCGCGACGGTCGCCAGGGATCCCGCAGACGGCCAGGATACGGTCTATGTCGGAGCGCCGGACGGCTACCTGTACGCGCTGCGGGTCTCTGACCTGTCGCGCAAGTGGCGGTCACCGATAGCGATCCCGTCCGCGACGGTGAGCAACTACTTCCAGTGGTCATCGCCGACGGTCTCCAACGGCAGGATCTACATCGGGGTGTCCTCGCACTGCGACAACCCGCTGGTCCGCGGCGGGGTGATCGGCTACCGGCAGGGGACCGGCAAGATCATCGCCACGTACCATGACGTACCCGAGGGCGTGGTCGGCGGTTCGGTCTGGTCCAGCGTCGCGGCCGGCCGCCGGTATGTCTTTGCCTCGACCGGGAACGGAGTGAACGGCGCTACGCACCCGTACGACACCGTCTCGGTCGTCGAGCTCCGGGCGCGAACCCTGGCCCGCGTCGCCGCTTTCCGTCCGCCGCCGTCCCAGCAGTTTTTCGACGCCGACTTCGGCGCGTCGCCGGTGGAGTTCGGATCTCTGGTCGGCGCCTGCAACAAGAACGGCATCTTCTATGCGCTGCATGTGCCGGGCATGAGGCTCGCCTGGGAGCGCAGGGTCGCTATCAGCCCGGGCAATACCAAGAGGCCCCAGTGCCTCGCGTCCTCCGCTTACGACGGCAAGTTCCTCTATCTAGCCGCAGCCTCCACGGTGATCGGCGGGAAGACCTACCACGGCTCGATCCGCCGGCTCGATCCGGCCACCGGCAAGGTGCTGTGGCAGACCGGGCTGCCGAACCGCGTCCTGGGCTCGCCGAGCCTAGACGGCGCCGGCGTGATCGCGGTGGGGACGAACGGCGCTACCCCAACTCCGAACGCCGTGTACCTGGTCAGCGCGCGGACCGGCCACATCCTGCGCACCCTGATCACCGGGAGCAGGGACTTCGCCCAGAGCACGTTCGCCGGCGGCTGGCTGTTCACGGCGAACGGAAACGGCGTGTACGCCTGGGGGCCCTAGCGATCCGGATGGCCAGGGCGCGAGCATCGGATCGACGACGAGCTTGACCACTGCTGCCGGCCGGTCAGCCGGCGGCCGCTCAGCACGACCGCCACCACGCACGCTTCTGCCGCAGCCCGCTTCCTGAGTCGCGGCGGGCTACCAGCCAGGATCCGCGGAGTGTGCTGCGCCCGCGCTCAACCGCCGGCAGTGACGCGGACGCCGAACTCGACCGTGACTTCGTCGCTGAGCCTGAGCGCGCCGAAGAACGCCGTGTACGGCCGGATTCCCCACCGGGTCTACACGATGGCCGCCGAGCCCTCCGCGCGGCCTGCGGTCAGCCGACCGTGCGGCGTGACCGGCCAGGTGGTGCCGGTGATGGTCAGATCGCCGTCGATGCTGAATGACTCAGCCGTCCCCCCGACCCTGACCGACCCGATGGTGATCGCCGGGTGCTGCCCGGTGTGCAGGATCTTCTCGCGGATCGTCTTGTTGATCTCCGCGCGGTCGGAGTCGGTGAGCGGCTTGACGCCGCCGCTGCCCTCCCGGACCTCGAGCGAGCCGGCGTCGGCGTGCCTGCGGATGCGGATGCTGACCGGCACGCCGCCGATGGCCTCGGCGACGATGCGATGTGGTGGCGGCCGCTGCGGGCTGACCGGGCCATCCGGGACAACGTTGCGGTCTGCGGTGCTGGCCGCGCCGGATCGGGAGCGCCGGGGTGGCCTTGGCGGCTGATTCCGGGCAACGCGCGGGGAGCATGGTTAACCGGATTATCACTGGTGCCGGAACTGCCAGAGTTGCCGTGGTCCGTTGCCATCCGGAGTGCCGTGCCCGGCGTCTTAACGGTGTGGCCATCTGGCTTTTCCGCTGAGCGCACCTGACCACCTCCGTATCACCCTGGCTCGGCGGCGCGGCGGCGCGTGCAGCGGCCGGGCGGGAGGATGTCAGATGGTCCTGGGAGCGGATAGGGGCGCGGAGCCTGCCGCGTTCGGCGGCTACGCGCCCGGTGGCGGCGTCCCGGCGCGGCCCCTGCCGCCGTGGCGGCGCACCCGGGTCAGGGTGATCACCGGGATCGTCATCGCCGTGCTCGCGGTGCTCGGCTTCGTTCTCCAGTACCTCGCCGGCACTGGCGCGAAGGGCAGCGTCACGTTGCCCGGCACGCTGCTGGGTATCAGGGAGAACACCAGCCCCGCAGCCCGGGCATTCGACCGCGCGTGGGTCAGGCAAGTCAGGGCTGGCGCGCAGGCCAAGATCCTCCACCCTGTGGCCGGCTACTACGGCCAGCCAGGCGCCGGGTTCGTGGTGGCCGGCGGCGGAGCCTGCGGCACCTGCGAGGTCAGGTCAGCTGCCGCCACGCTCCGACGGTACCGCCCGCGGTTCCCTGGGGCCCGGCTGTTCCCGCCGGGCCTCAACGGCGGGACCCTGCTCTGCGCCGCCCTGCCTGCGCAGGGCGCACCGCCTGCCTGCTGGTGGTACGACGAGAAGACCTTCGGGAATGTCGTCTACTTCGGAGGGTCGGCGTCCGGCCTTGCCGGCGCGGCGGCGAAAACCAAACAGATCCGCGCCGCCGTCGAGCATTAAGACACGCACCGCCGGCCGGGGCGCGGGACCAGCTCGCCGCGTTGCTGCCGTCCGCGAGCGGGTTTCCGGCCCGGAGCACGCGCATACCCTGACGACCCGCCGGAACCTGGATACTGCACCCGGAAAGCGCAGAACAGGAGTTAAGGCCCGACATGTCTCATCTGGGAGGAGCAGCCGAGACACGAACCCGCCCAACCTCGCAGACGCCCCATGTCTCACGCAGGCCGGCCGCGACGTCGGGCTCATGCGAGACACTGTCCGCGTGGCGATGACCGGCTGGCACGGGTATCTACCCTGGACCAGAACCCTGAGACGCAGGCCTCCCGGCTACGTGAGCACGGGTGCGCGCAGGTGTTCGCTGACCACGACGTATCCGGCCGGCTGACTAGCCGACCAGCCGCAGCGACTGCCACGCCGGCAAAACGGTCACCAGGCCGTGCCAACTCGACGCCGGATCGGGAAGCGCAGTGATTAGCGGGCGCAGAACATTTGATATGTATCCAGGAAGCAGCAATAAGCAATTAGATTATGGGAACTCCTAATCGGCGATCCGTCGTTTCCGTCCGGCTTTGGCTGTGTCACGCGCCGTGACAGCCGTTCCATGTTTGGGGTGCATCCGCGCCGTTAGGCGCGGCCGTTCTGAGAATCAGCGATCTGGGGAAGGGCGCGCAGATGGATCGTTGCTGCGCGCGCCCTGGCAGCGTGCGAGCGGGTGCCGTCGGCCGGTCACGACGGCTCGTGCAGCGATTGGGACTGCGCGGCCGGCGACCGATGTCTTTGCCCATCTCTACTTGAGTGAGGAGGATGCCGATCGTGCCGTCCGGGTCGGCGAAGAAGTCTGTACCCAATCCGCCGGACCAGCCGATGCGGCCGTGGTGCGGTCACTGTGTATGCACGGCCATGCCAAACCCGATCCCATGCCGTCCCAGAACCCTGGGAAGAAGCTGTCCGCGGTCTTGCACGCCGCCGGCACTTGGTCGCTGGTCATCTGCTGCAGGTGCGATCTGCACGAGTCCCTCGTCGCCGAGCCGGTACGCTGCCGGCGGCCGGTCCAGCTTGCCTTCCGGCACCGCATCGAGCGGGAGGCCCATCACCCGCGAGTTGAGGATGCCGAGCATGGCAAACGAATGATGGTAGCGCCATCCTTCACCCGGCTGGAGTGCCAGCGGAACTGGCTGGCGGCGCCCGCTAGCGATCCTTGGTCGCTAGGGCCATAGGGCTCGCTACGGCGTCGGCTATGGCGCTGGGCCTGGGAAGGTGGCAAGCTAGCTGATAAGGCAAACAACGGTAGGCATCGGGCCCCTGCCGTTGGCTGTCGGCCGCGCATCCAAAGCCCGCGTGAAGGCGGACCCGGGCTCATGCCAGGACGCCGCCCTGCGGAATTCCCTGGAGGTGTTGCATGGCGGCAGACATTACCGGCAACGAACGCGTCATGATCTCTGAAGAGGTGGCTCCTACTCTCGTCGGAAGGGTCCTGAACTCCTTCGACCTAGTGGTCATCTTCGTCGCTCTGGTCCTGTTCATTCCGAACGCATCAACCGTGCAGTTCGCTGGATCGGCGTCCTATGTGTTCTGGGTGCTCGGATTCCTAACATTCCTGATCCCCGGGGCCTTCGTCACTGCCCAGCTCGGACGCATGTTCCCCGAGGAAGGCTCGCTGTACGTCTGGACACACAAAGCCCTGGGCTCGTTCTGGGGATTCTTCGCGGGATTCGCGGCGTGGTGGCCCGGCGTCCTCGTCATGATCCTGGCGGGGTCGCTTGTCGTGTCACTCTCGCAGGCGATCAATCCCACCCTGTTCACGAGGCCGTGGCAAGCGGGGCTCATCGTGCTGGCCGTGCTGTGGATCTCGTGCCTGTTTGGGGTGCTGCGCTTCCGGCTGACCCAGAACTACGTGAACGTCCAGTTCCTGCTCTACTCGTTCTGCCTCCTCATGATTGGCATCTCGGGCTTCGTCTGGCTGGCCGGGGGGCATCACGCCGCCAACTCGTTGGCTCTGCACGGCTCGTCGCTGACCGGATGGGGCCAGTGGACGTTCTTCTCGACCGTGATCCTCGCCCTGCTGGGCATCGAGGTGCCGCTGAACATGGGCGTCGAGATCAAGAGCGAGAACGCCATTAAGAAGTACCTGTTCTGGGGCTGCCTGGTCGTGATCGTCGCCTACCTGTGGGCCACCTACGCGAACATGCTGGTCGTGCCCGTAGGCAAGAACAACGCCACCTACGGCGTCATCCAGACCATTCAGATCGCGCTTAGCCACACGCTCGGCTCGTGGGTGGCGTTCATTCTCGTGCTGATCTTCGTGTCCGACACCATCGTGTACAACTACTCGTTCGCGCGCCTCATGTTCGTGTCCGGCCTGGAGCACCGCCTTCCGCACCAGTTCGGGCGGGTCAACAGGAACAAGGTGCCTGCCAATGCCGTACTCGCCCAGACCGTGATCGCGTCGGTGGCGACCGCGATCATCTACTTCCCCGTCCAGTCGGCCACCTCGAACTACGCAACGAAGGTCTACCTGGTGCTGCTCGCCGCAGTGACCGTGGTCTGGTGCACGTCGATGGTGCTGCTCTTCGCCGATATCTTCTTCGTGCGGCGCGAGTTCCCCGCGAAGTTCAGGGAAGCTCAGCGCGCTCCTTGGGGCCTGCTCGCCGCGTGCGGTGTCGTCGGGGTGATCGCGGACGCGGCCGCGGTCGTCCTGCTGTTCTGGGCCCCGTGGGCGCCCATCTTCACCAAGGCCGGGTGGGACCTGGCCGTCGGCGCGATCACCGTGGTGTCGCTCGGGGCCGGGCTCCTCATCTTCTTCATCTCGGAGCGGACCCGGCGCCAGCTGCGGCCAGCGGTGGCGAAGGCGGAACCCGCGTAGCGTCTGGGCGCACGCCGCGGCCCGGCACGCCGACTAGCCAGGTGAGCGGGCCGCTGGCTGGCGTGGCAGCGCGGAGTCCGGCTGCCGGCGCGCAGTCGGCGCGGGGATTGCGTTAATCCCGCGCCGGGATGCGGGATGGCGCCGTCCGCGGTCACACTTGCTCGTCAACGTGTCCCGTGACGATGATGGCGCCCCGAGCGCACTGAAAGGATCGGGACGTACCGAGCGAGCCAGGTGCGCCGAATCGAGTGACTTATCGATTGGCTACGGACAGTGAGCAGGTCCGAGGCGGTCGGCAGAGTCCGTCTGCGCCGGATCGGCTCCGCTCTGTCAAGAGGCCGTTTGCGGTGTCAGATGACTTCGGCAGCTTGGAGAAGGTCACCGTGAAGATGACGGGACGCCTCGAGGATCTAAATGCCGACCAGGCGGTCGTCCAGTCAAGTGCGATGAACTCGTCGGTGCCAGGCGGCATGGGGCCTGGATGGTGGTGCGGCCCGGCTGACCCTGTCGCTGGTGAGGTGGATGTAGACCGCGTTAGCGGCGGGTCGTAGGTGATCCGCACGGTCTGATTGTGCCGCGCCGGTCGGCGACGAGCTACCAGTAGACCAGGTCAGACAGCCGCCGTTTGAGGCAGCGCAGCGCCGACTCGGCGCGTCGTCAATCTAGCCGGCGCTGGCGATGCCGGGGCGACCATAACTGCGGATTCGGTGTCGGCGTCTAGGTGCACGCGGGTAGCTGCGATCTGGCTCTCAGGGCATCGGCCGGCGGGTTGCATGCGAGGTGGCCGGTTACGGCTGACAGCGAGCGGCTGGTATAGGCCCGGCTTGGCCCGGGGGTCGCACGCCTGAACCCGCGCCTGACTCGGTGGGTCAGTCAGCCTTCCGCCTGACCCCGACCAGGAACCCCTCAAGCGCTCGATGGCCGTCGTCAAGACCCGGGCAAGCCAGCACGACACCTCCCTCCGCCAGTTCCTGATCGGGCCGGCCGGGATCACCCTCGCGGACCCGGTCCAGCCACCAGGAGATCTTCGCACCGCGCATCGTGACCCTGACCTGCCCTACGCCCCGGCGCATGAGGGCACCGCAGAGCCCTTCACGGATCCCGCGGTCGGCAACAGGTAAAGGCTGCCAGCGGCTCCACCGGCGCAGAACCGACGCAGCAGTCGCCATTCCGGCCCGGGCAGGGCCCGAAACATGCGCCGACCGCCGCCGTGAGGATGGTTACCAAGAACGCCTCTCACACCATGGACGTCCGGTCATCTCCCCCTACCCTATGCCGCCGGGGTGATCTCGCACAGCACGGCGTGCAGGCGGCCTGGGTGCGCAGCGAGGAGAGCCGGCAGTGGCGGCGGGACCAGACCCGCAACACAACCGCGTGCTCATCCGGCGGCGACCTGGTGGCAGGCAGGCGAGCGCGGCGCGGCGACCGCGACCGAGCGCGTCATCGGAGTCGTTGTTATCCGGCGTTCGCTGTCGGCCTCGGCGGGCCGCCATTTCGTTGTACCCGCGATCGCGGCGTCAATGACGACCGGGACGCGATTCCAGACACTCTTGGTCCTTTCTCTCGCGGCAATCACTTCCGGTACCCCTGTGCGGCGCTATGGCTAAATGTACCGCCGTGACGTGCAGGCCCGGTTGCGTCGCCCGAGGGCGGGGCCCGACCGGCCGTGCCCTGGTTCCCCGCGTCGCCCGGCGTTTAGCGGCCGAGGGCCGGGTAGCCCTACTGCCAGCCCTCGCAATATGGAAAATCCATGCTTGTAATAGTTCTCGCACTTCTGGCCGTTCTCATACTGTTCGGCCTGGATTCACGGGGCATGTCCTATGCTGGATCGCGGTCGCCGCATTCGTTATCTGGCTTCTTGCCTTCCTGTTCCGAGGTGGCGGGACGGCCATCGAGCCGCGGCGCCGGTGGTATCACTGGTAGATCCCAGGAGGCAGGGCTGAGCACTAGCGAGCAGCGATCCGGAAGGAATGCTTCATGCAGATGAGGCGGCTGCTCGTCGCGGTCCACCTGGACCGTCAAGCCTGGGTGCTTGCGAGCATGGTGGCGGCGGCGATCGGGCTGGAGACAGCCGCTGCCATCGGGCTGGTGTACATCGCGGGATTCGGGCGGATGCGCGCCGTACTGACCGGATTCCAGCCAGGCTGGCTAATGGCGCTGACCGGTTCACTGCTGCTCTCGTTCGCTGGATACGTCTACGGATACCGAGGGATCTTCGCGGCGGAAGATGACTCATCGCCAGCCGACCGAGAACTCCGCGCGGTGGTTGTGGCCGGCTTCGGCGGATTCCTCGCTCATGGCACGAGCGCCCTCGAAGAGTACGCCTTGCGAGCCGACGGGACCGATGGACGCGAGGCGAAGGTACGCGTCGCAGCTCTTGGCGGCCTCGAGCAAGGCGTGCTAGCCCTCGCCAGCTGCGGCGCGGCCATCGGGGTACTCGCGGCAGGGATCGCGCAGCCGCCGCTCAGCTTCACGGTGCCGTGGGCGGTCCTTCCCGTCCCCGGGTTCATTGTGGCTTTCTGGCTGGCGGAGCGGTCCCGCGGCAGGTTCGCTGGCCCATCGGCCTGGCGGCCTTGGCCGCGGCCCGCACCCAGCCGGCGGCGAGCGGAGCCGAGCAGGTCCCACACCGACGCGGGGCCGAAGGCGGGGTGGGACGAAAGTCCCCCGCCGCCGGGACCTCCGCCCCTGCCGGGGGCGGGATGCGCGGAGAAGAAAGGAAGTGCGCTTTCGCGCAGGGCCGACGACTTGCCGACGGGTGCTCGCCCGCGGGATGGGCGCCCGGCAGTGGTCCCTTCCGGGAAGGGGATACTCCTGATGAGCCGTCGTACACTGTTAGCCGCACGGCGGCCGGCGTAAGCGCGGGGGTCGGCGGCGGCTCTGCGGCGTTGGCCGGAGGCCGCGCGGGCCGAACCGCCTCCACAGCGTCATGGAAGATCGTCAAGGCGGTGCCGGGCACGAACTTGCCGCATTTCACCGCGATCACGGCGACCAGCCGCCACGGTGCATGGGCGTTCGAGGCGACCGCATCGTCCACGGGGATCCTCAAGCCGGCCGCGTGGCGGCGGCACGGTTGCCGGTGGACCCGGGCATCGTTTCCGGGCAAACGTGGCGAGCATGTCGTCTCCGCCGGCTCGACCTCTCCCGGTGACGTCTGGGCGCTGCTGACCAGCCCACAGGGGTCGCGGGTGCTGCGGTGGAACGGCCGCGACTGGGCGCTGACCGGCGCGTTCCGCGAGCCGCATGGTGATGTCGTGGCCCTCAGCCGCCGCGATGCCTGGCTGTTCGGCAAGGGTGCCTGGCACTTCGACGGCCGCCGCTGGTCGCATCCCCGGTCCGGCCATGGCCTGCTGGGCGGCAGCGCGCTGCTGCGGGACGGCATCTGGGCCTTCGGTTCCACCGTGGTAGCCCACTGGAACGGGCGCACCTGGGCCAGAACGTCGGTCAACGGCCTGCTGCCCCCCAAGGGCCAGCTCAATGACCCGCGGCTGACGAGCATCTTCGCCGAATCGGCCCGCAGCGTCTGGGCGGTCGGCACCACCGGGCAGGAATCTCAGGGCGGCCCGGTGGTGCTGCTGCACTTCAATGGCCACCGCTGGCGGCGGGCCGCACTGGCGGACGTGGGGGCCGGCTTCCCGGGCCAGGTCATCCCGGATGGCTCAGACGGCCTGTGGATTCCCTTCGGCTTCTACTTCAAGCCGTTCACCATGCTCCACTACACCGGCGGGGAGCTGCGGCGGGTGGCACTGCCGGCCCAGCCCGGCACGGTGCTGCAAGTGGCAGACGCAGACGCCGTCCCCGGCGCCACCGGGGCCTTCGCCGCCGGCGGGGCCTGGCCGGCCAAAGCGATCGGCGACTACACCCGCGCCGTGATCCTCGGCTACGGCCAGCATGCTCCACTGCAACCCTGCGCCTCTGATGATCATCGTCTGCAGAATGGCACCGTGACCACTAACTCAGCTACTTCGCACTGAAGAGTCCTCCGGGCAGAAGCCTGGCCGTGGCGCTGGCTGTCCGGTGCCCCGCGCCGCTCGGTCCAGAACGGCGGTGGCGTGCCGTGCAAAGCAGGCCGGATTGGCGGCCCACAGCAGTCCGAGATCGATCGCGGGAGGCACCGCCGGGCCATTCCAACTATCTCGCGGTCACATGCCGCAACCGGGAAGGATCAAGGCAATGCGCACACTGAGTAGAAAATCCATCGTGCTGCCGGTGTTGGCAGCAGCGCTAGCGGGCGGGGCAGGCGCCGCCGCGACAGCGGCAGCTGCGGCGCCGGCGTCTTCCGCTACCACCGTGAGCAGTCCGTGGAGCCAGGCGGACTTCAACAGCGCGCACAGCAGGGCCAATCTCAGCGAGCAGACGCTGACCCGCGCCACCCTGCCCCAAGTGCGGTACCTGCGCAGCGTGGTCACCCCGCTCGACAACCGGGCCAGCCAAACCTGCGCCTTCAACTCCATGGTCGCCCCCGTTCTGACTGGCGGCAGCCTCTATGCCATCGCGAACGGCCGGCTGACCAAGTACAACCCGGCAACCGGTCACGTCATCTGGCGGCGCCACATCTCCGCTGGCATCGGCCAGGGAACGTCACTGGGCTTCGTCACGTCACTGGGCGCCATCGGGTTGTCGGTGGCTAACGGCCTGGTGATCGTGGGCATGCTCGGCTGCGACTCAGTGAGCGACCCGAACGGCTTCGTGCAGGCATACAACGCCACGACCGGGGCGCTTGTGTGGTCGAAGCCCCCCACGCCAGCTGGCGGCCCGCTCGATCAGATGGTCGTCTCCGGTGCCTTTGTCGCGGCGGCGGGCGATTCGCAGGACGCCGGCGGCGTGATGTCGGTGCGCCGCCTCTCCAGCGGGGCCGCGGTCTGGGATAGGTTCACGGCTTGCGGATCGGGCGCGGTGGCGATCACGGCTGGCCTGGTAATATCGGCTCGCTGCGATC
>WNGK01003235.1_pt1 | contig 17663 bp, 18 predicted proteins | sample 5400601 | NCBI WGS metagenome assembly WNGK01 (sample SAMN13153376, study PRJNA577476) | soil metagenome | isolation source: 60 cm soil or saprolite under Garry oak tree replicate 1 | place: USA:California | collected 2016-06-15
TTTCGCGAGTGCGGTACGATGCTTGGTTCAGAACCATCGTATTAGAGTTTGAGCAACTGAAACGTTGAGTGAAGCTTCGGGTCAATGAAAGACCTTACTCAAGGCTCGGTCGTCAGGCATCTGCAGCACTTCCGCGGGCCGATTTCTGGTTAGACATGCAACTGCCTCGCTTCCCACCGATTAATCTTGCACAACGCTGCACCTACTTTCTGGAAAAGCTAGCCTCAGAGGAAGGAGCGTGCGAACTTCGCGTTACCGTGTTCCTTTTCTTTTGATTAACGAAGCAAGCTTTATCAGAGCCTCTCGAATTTGTGCTCGTGACCAGGCTGCGAAGCCGAAGATCAGCGCCGGATCCAGCTGCGCCTTGATACAAAAAAATGAGAGCGGCAAAGGCCTGATTCCCATTTCGGCGCTGGCCTGCGTGACTATTCGCAAATCTTCCTTGCACCGGAGCCACGCAACGAAGTGCAACCCGGCTTCCGGAACCTGAAGAATCAAGCGATCACCAAGGAGTTTGTTGAATTGTTCGATGAAGAATTCTCTCCGATCGGCATAGAGTTGCCGCATCCGCTTGAGGTGACTGAGAAAAAATCCCTCCGCTAGGAATCGTGCGAGCGTCGCCTGATCAATCGTCGAGGAGTGTTGATCCATGACATGCCGGATTTTTACCATCGAATCAACCAACGGCTCCGGCACGAGAACATATCCCAGGCGCAAGGATGGATATAGAATCTTGCTCATGGTGCCCGTGTAGATGACACGCCCGGCATTGTCGAGCCCCTGCAAACATGGCAGCGGGGCACCGTTGAACCGGAACTCCGAGTTGTAATCGCCTTCGAAAATGAAAGCGTCGTGTGTGCCCGCGAAATCGATCAAGGCAATTCTTCGCTCGAGGCTCATCGTCATGCCGAGCGGAAATTGATTGGAGGGAGTCACGAAAATAATCTTTGGCAAGGCTTCTTTAGGCGATCGGTTGATCACGATTCCGTTCCGATCAACCGGCTTTGGAACTAAAGTTGCACCCGCGAAAACAAAAGCTCTGCGGGCCCGACGAAATCCCGGGTCTTCGATCCACGCGGCCTCACCCGGATTAATCAACGCCATTGCGCTCATCAACATCGCCTGCTGCATTCCTGCTACGATCACAATCTGGTCTGGATGACAGCGCGCGCCTCGAAAATCGCATAAGTAGCTTGCGATTGCCTTACGCAGATCGACGTCGCCCCGACTGGATGCATACCGCAACAAGTGGGCTCCTTTTTTGGCAAGAACCTCTGCTCTGAGCCGTTCCCAAGTCGCAATGGGAAATTCATCGACCGCCGGAATGATAGGTGTAAGGGTGACGCCGGGCCCACCGCCCATCGGAACATCCAGCTCTCTTCCGGCACGCATATCGGGAAGTTTCCTGACGCGTTCAGCTATCCGCGGCGGACGCACAATTTCGCGCGCAGCTTTCGGACTGGTCACGCGCAGGAAGGTCTCCGGCAGCGGATCTGCGACAAACGTGCCTGACCCGATTCTGGATCGAAGATAGCCCTCGGCATGAAGCCTGGACAAAGCGAGCTTAACGGTAAGCCGCGAGATCCCGAGGTCAGTCGCCAGGACCCGAGAGGAAGGAAGTCGAGATGAGCCATCGCTAAAGCTTCCCGATTTCAGCTCATCGCGGATTTGGCGGTAAAGCTGGTGATAAAGCGGTTCGGCTATATTGCGATCAAGCCGAATCATCTCGAAAGCTATGATCGAACGTCGGCGCCGCTTCTGCGGGCGCGATTTCTGGTTAGACATGCCAACTGCCCTCGCTTCCCGCTCACTGTTCCACTTGCGCGCGTATTCTCAAGAATCAAGGAGCAACACAATCAGAAACAGCCCAGCGACAAAGCAAAACTGGTGTGCCCTTTTGGCTCCAACTGGACATTGCCGCATCACACGACCCCCATAGGCTTGGTAAGCTTGCCGGAGTAGCGGGGATAAACTCGACGGCCGCCAGTGGGCATTTGTCAAAAAGTCAACGGCGGACTGCTGACGGTGGAAGGTTGAGGGCAGGGCATCGATATTACCGGCTGGCTAATCCCGCCGTCGCCAGGGTGATCGAAGATTTGGCGCAGCTCTCTGGAAGGCCACCAATTTTTAATCTACCGAAACTCTCGCCCACCGCGCGAGCCCTTCGTCAGGCCCGCACTTGTTACGATCATCTGGCCGGCCAATTGGCCGTAGCGATCGCTGCCACTCTTGAAAGCCGAGGATGGCTTCTCAGTGGAGAAGGTAAGCGCTACGAGATCGGAAATGAAGCAGGGCGGCAGTGGTTTGCCAATCAGGGAGTAAATTTCCAAACGATCAAACCGGGCCGATATGGCTTGGTAAGACAATGTCTGGATTGGACTGAGCGTCGGCCGCATCTCGCCGGTCCTGTCGGTGCGCAATTGCTCCCCTGATGGTGTGAACGTGGTTGGCTCAAGCGCGAACAGGGGCGATCTCGGCTGGTGGAGGCAACTGCTTTAGGACGGCGCAGGCTGCGCCAGGAACTTGGCCTGGCTTTTTGGTAATGACGGTCAGTGATCTTTCGGAGCAAGGACATCATGAGCGTTGCTCCCAAGACGCTGGAAATGTGATCGACATGCACGAGCAAGCGGCGAGTTCAAAGAGTAGTGGAAGTTAACTTATTTCTTTGCCACGGGATCGGGCGTTTCGTTAGGACTAAGACGCTGCGGCTACCTGACTCTTATGAAAGCCGGACTTAGCGTCATGCCTCAAAAGTCGAGCAGGATGGCATCCAACCCGAATTCAACAAAATTGATCGATGGCGGTGTTCGACTTACTTTCCATAGATAATGTCTGCACTGTGAACTTGCCGTTCCAGTTCTTCGGGGTTGACCCGTATGACGCTCGAGGCACCAGCCGCCGCCGCCCAGCCTCCATTGTCATCAACTTCGACCCAGCGACCAGGCAGACGACTTCCGGAGTCCGCCGGCTGCCAAACCCAGTGTCTTCCTTTCTCTGCATGGGCAGAGGTTTGCGATGCCGATGTTGACCTCAGATCCAAATTCAGCTGCGTTGGTTCGCCCAATGTCACCTTCGCATTGTTGATCGAGGCTTTGACGGCGCCATTCAGAACCAAAGTAACCCGGTAAGTGCGTGCTGGAAGACCGTCTGAAACATAATGGCCATTTGCGTCCGTCTTAACGGTTTTGAGTAACTTCCCGCTATTGGTCGTTTCGATCCGAATATCTGCGCCTTTTATCGGATGTCCCTTGGGATCCTTAACGATCCCTTGAAGAGTTCCCGTTACCGTTATTGTTTCTGCAGTGTTTGGCCCTTGTCGTGTACCTTTCGAACTCGTCTGCGCAAATGCCAGCGGCGCAATCAACGCGCAGGCGAGAGTGATAATTGTTTTCTTCATTATAATGCCTCCCTTTTGATGTTAATGAATGTTTTACTAAACAAATTTCTGGCGTTGGTTTGCATTGAACAAGACCCACTTCGTGTTTTTGCCATAGACCAGTTTCACCTCGCTCGCAGCGCGATCGGGTCCCCAGCGGTTGAGGTCGGATCTAAACTCCGAAAGCATTTCGCGAGCGCGTTACGATGCTTGGTTCAGAACCATGGTCTTAGAGTTTGAGCAACTGAAACGTTGAGTGAAGCTTCGGGTCAATGAAAGACCTTACTCAAGGCTCGGTCGTCAGGCACCTGCTGCATATGTCCGCGTTTTTGGCCGCGAGCATGGTGGTGCAGACCCTCTATTTATTGGCCGATCTCTACTGGGTGGGACGCCTCGGAAAGGAAGCGATTGCGGCGGTCGGCGTGGCAGGCAACCTGACGATGATTGTGCTCGCGCTCACCCAAATGCTGGGCGTGGGAACAACGACGTTGATCTCGCAGGCCGCTGGAAGGAAGGACCAACCGCAAGCCGAGCTGGTCTTCAATCAGTCTTTCCTCATGTCCATTTTGATTGCGTTCGCGCTTGGCTTTGTCGGATTCCTTCTCCGTCCCACTTATTGCGAATGGCTGAGCGCGGATACAGCGACGGCGACGTTGGCAAAAGCTTACCTGCTCTGGTTTCTTCCCGGGCTTTTACTCCAGTTTCCTCTAGTGGCGCTGGGCTCGGCGCTGCGCGCGACCGGAATCATTAAGCCGGCCGTGGGATTTCAAGTGCTCAGCGTGCTGCTGAACATCGTGCTTGCTCCGTTGCTGATTTTCGGAATTGGTCCATGGCCCAGACTGGGAGTAACCGGCGCAGCGCTGGCCACATTCATTTCCATTCTGGTCGCCGACGTGCTGATCGTAATTTATTTCGAAAAGAAATATCATTACCTGCGTTTTCGTTTTCCCCTTTTCACCCCGCAAACAAAAATTTGGGGAGGGCTGCTGCGGATCGGCGTGCCGGCCGGCGCTGAGTTTGTGCTGCTCTTTGTTTACATCATGCTCGTTTACGCGATCATCCGGGGCTTTGGACCAGCAGCTCAGGCGGGTTTCGGAATCGGAGCGCGTGTAATGCAGGCGCTTTTTCTGCCGGTGGTCGCGCTCAGCTTTGCTGTCTCGCCTGTAGTGGGACAGAACTTCGGCGGCCGCCGCGCCGATCGAGTCCGGCATTCCGTCTATTCCGCGATTGGCATAGCGTCACTGATGATGTTTGTACTCACGTTGATCGCGTACCTCGCGCCGGCGGCGCTGATTGGTGTTTTCTCACGCGATCCGCGAGTGATTGCCTTCGGCAGCGACTACCTCCATATCGTGTCCCTGAATTTCGTGTCGGCGGGAATTGTGTTTACCACTTCGAGCGTTTTCCAGGGAATCGGTAACACTCTGCCGCCGCTGTTTAGCTCGATGACACGGCTGATCCTATTCGCTCTGCCGGCGGTGCTCATCTCGCGGACGCCCGGATTTGAGATCAGGCACGTGTGGTATCTATCAGTCGGGTCTATCGTTCTTCAGATGTGCGTCAATCTTTTGCTGCTTCGGCATGAGTTGCGGAAGAAACTTAAATTCCAAGAACCGGATACCTTCATTCCAGCGAGCGCGACCGCGTCGTAAGGGTTCCCTGGACGCAGTCTGCGCGCCACGGGCGAGGAGTCTCTGGATTCAAAGCAAAAGCCGAATCTTACCCGGCGGACACATCGCCGTTACAGATCTACCGGCTCGGTCTCGTGAAGGCGGCCATAATCGACCGTGAGTTTTCCCTCACCGTTGTCGGTATAAATCTCGACGAAACGTTCGCCGAACCGAATGTCGCGCCAGGAGTAATCCTGTTGTGTCTGGACAGCGGCGGGAATGACTGGATCAATGCCGACGACCGACGCAATCAAAACAACCCGGGCTGCCTCGAGCGTTTGCGGCGTCGCACCGTATAGCGGGCTGTGTTCGTCGATAACATGCCGTAACGTCAAGGCAGCGGGGAACGATGGAAGCCGGTCGAACTGGAGCTTGAGGTTATAAAAATGCCTGAAGTCGCCTCCTTCCAACAGTGGCTCGTCGCGATTAAAAAGAATTCGGAATTCGGCTTCGACCAGGTTGCGCTGACGCAAATTGCCAATGCGCAGCATCAGAGTTGGTCGTCCGTTCAACGGTGCGATAACGACTGACTTGCTGAAGACGATCCGCGCGATTGGCCGGGAGAACCGAACAAAGATGAGACCGGTCATGACTGCGAGCAAAAAGATGCCGCTCATGATTTCGAGCGTCGTGACAATATGACCGTAGAGATTACTCGGATACATGTGGCCGTAGCCCACCGTGGCGAGAGTTTGCACACTAAAAAAGAACGCATCTAGAAAGGAACCGGGCCTCATCCCCGCAATGCAATCGCTGCCGATAGTGTAAAGCGCAGCAAAGAGAAGATTGAGGGAGATGTAAATAGCGGCAACGAAGGCTGCAAATTGCGGCCAACTCAAACCGAGCAGCCATTGATAGGCGTCGCGCGGTCCCCACTTCTCAATATTAAGCTTGAGGAATTCGAGCTGCCCTGAGCGGACTGAAATTGGATTACGCGTCCTTTTCATACAAACGCAGTGTAACCGGTTTCCGCTCGCGCGCCTGTGTGGCTCACTCGACTTTCTGGCCCGCTCAGCGCCAAAAGCCGCGCCTCACGTGGGCAGGGTTGCGAAGCTGAATTCGGGCTTAGAAGCAAGTCACTTACCGAAACGAACATCAGACAAAATATCAGCTATCAACCTCGGCAACGCGACTGCTGCTGATTGACGAATTGTTTCGGTAGCAAATGACGACAGAGGCGTCTCGTTCGGATTCACTTCAATAAGCCGACCAACGTTGTCCTGCGCTCGCAAAGCCCAATCGATGATGTAGCCAAACGTTGCCGTGGTTCCTGCAACGATCACGAAGTCGCAGGGTCCGCGGTCGAGGTAATTCTCTACTCGCTCGATTTCGCGCGGATCGAGTTGCTCGCCAAACCAAACCACCCCGGGCCGCATGAGCGCGCGGCACCCAGGACATTCCGGAATTTTCTTTTCCTCTTGCTCTTGGTCGGGCTGCGCTGAGGTAGGGGCGATTGACCTCAATCGCCCGCTGGAAGGATAAATCGCGCGGGGCGCAGGCGGTTCGGGTGAACCGCCCCTACCTGTATCCACGAAATCACAACGCGAACATCGCGTCATAAAAATGTCACCGTGAATTTGCACCATCTTTTCTTTTGGCAGGCGATATCCTTCCCATTCCGCACGCGCATGCAGATCATCTACGTTCTGCGTCACCAGCAGGAACTCGTGCGCGTGCTGCGCTAATCTCGCGATCGCCTTATGCGCCGGATTCGGTTGCGCAGCGCGAATGCGCTCACGCCGCTCCCGATACCATTCCCAGACTAATTTGGGATCGTTTTGGAATGCTTCCGGCGTCGCGAGCTTCGCCGGATCGAGATTCCGCCAGTAGCCCTCCTTGCCGCGAAATGTCGGGATGCCGCTTTCGGCTGACACGCCAGCGCCGGTTAGAACGAGAACGCGCACAAACAGATAATTGGTGGGATCGACCGGTCTGCTGGTAATGTTAAAACAAAAGCGGTTCTGCCGCATGAAATTAACATCGAGGAAGGGACTACTCGATCCATCTTTGGAGAGAACAGATGGCGCAAGACCAACAGTCTCTTCGCAATTCCGTTTCCGATTTCCGATCAGTCCCAGCCGATTCGGCGACCTTTGTTTTGTTCTTCGGCCACGATTGCAGCGGCTTAATTAATTGCCACCTCAGCCTCGCGCCCCAGACTCGCAGTATGAGTGGAAGCACAAAAGAGATTGCATCCGGCGCTGTGCGCGAAATTGAACCAGAGCTAAGGGAGCTGTTTACAAAGGTGGTAGAACGCGATCCGCGCGAGGCCGTAAAGATGCTCGAGCCGTATCCAGACGAGTTTGTGGTTCAGATGCTGGAACTGCTAAATCCCGCGTCAGCACTCAACATCCTCGACCGCTTCGATCCGCCGCGGCGACAGACTGTCCTCGCCACCGCTTCCGTTGAAGACACCCAGCAATGGATGCGCAACCAAACTTACCCGAAACGTACCATCGCACGCTTGATGCAACCGCCATTGGCCGTGTTTCGGCTGCAAACAACGGTCGCCGAAGCAACCGAGCAAATTCGACGTCTCGCCAGCAAAGCCATTATTACCTACGGCTTTGTCACGGACGAGCAGGAGAAACTCCTGGGGGTTGTTGTGATGCGCGACCTGCTTCTGGCGCAAAACAATCAGCGCCTGGAGGAGATAATGCTCGCAAACCCGTTCTATCTCACGCCGGAAATGTCTTTGACCGATGCGATGAGAGCGGTGTTGGTTCGGCATTTTCCGGTTTATCCGGTCTGTGAAAAAACGGGGAGACTGATCGGGCTGTTGCGCGGCCAAATGCTGTTTGAAGCAGAGACGATTGAGCTAAGCGCGCAACCGGGCGAAATGGTAGGCGTCGAAAGAGAGGAGCGACTCACGACGCCGTGGTTGCGGAGCCTGAAATTCCGGCATCCTTGGCTCCAGATAAATTTATTCTCCGGACTGCTTGCCGCCGCCGTCGTCGGTTATTTTCAGGAGACCATCGACCGAGTCATTGCTTTGGCCGTGTTCCTACCGGTGCTCATTGGTCAGGCGGCAAACACCGGGGTGCAGGCGCTGTCAGTCTCCTTAAGGGGAATGACTCTGGGCGATTTGAGATCAGGGAGAGAAAGCCTGCTCCTCATCAAGGAATTGTTGCTCGGAACATTCAATGGTGCATTGACCGGTATCACTGGAGGAATCGCGATGTTCATCTTCGCTACCATCGTGAAGAGTCCGGCAGCTGCGATGCTCGGCGTTGTTGTATTTCTGGCTATCACAATCAGTTGCCTCATTAGCGGCGTGGTTGGCGCAATGGTGCCATTGGTTCTCAAAAAACTTGGGGCTGATCCTGCTATGGCATCAAGCATCGTGGTGACAACGTTCACTGATATTGGCTGTCTGGCCGTTTTTCTCGGTTTGGCCACATTACTGATCTGAAAAGATCGCTTAGGGTAACATCGAGCGCGGAGCGCTCGATCCACCTTACTCCCAGCCGATTTGGCGGCCTTTATTTTGTTCTTCGAGCCAGCTCATCAGCGGCTTGAAGTAGTCGGCCATGGCGCGAGTAGAGATGTCCTCGCCGGTGGCTTCTTTCAAAACCTTGCGCCAATCTTACGTGCCGCCTTTTTGCAAAATATTGTTCAACCACGTGCCAACTTCCTTGTTGTCGGCGTAGTTACACGATTGCGGCGGTTGATGCAGGATTTTGCGCGCGATGTAATCGTGCAACTGAAACTTAAACACGGTCGCGAAGGCATAGTTGTAGTAATAAGCAGGGTTGTCGTTGATGTGCGTCTTGGTCGCGGCATCGCAGAATTCTTCGCCTCGCGGCGACGGCGGCTCGATCCCTTGAAAATCGGAAACGTATTTCCACCAGCGCGCGTTCCATTGATCTGGCGGCAAGTTATGCGCGTAGATATCCGCTTCCCAATGTGGCATCACGCCGCATGAAAAATAAATAAACGGAACCGAGCGTGCGAGCGCGTCATCTAGGAGAAACGCCGTCTTGTCCGGTTTGAAGTCGGCCGGCAAAACACCGCGCGACTGCAGATACGGCACCTGACTCGACGCCAGCGCAATTAATTCGCCAACGCCTTCATGGAATCCCGGCGCCGCGCCGATGCGCAGCAAGTAAGGAACTTCGGGGCGCGTGTACGCCTTGAAATAATATCCATGACCAAGCTCGTGATGCGCGGTGAAAAACCAGCGTGCATTCGGCTCGATGCTTTGTAGCGAACGAATGTCGTTCTCGAGATCGATATGCCAGCAGGAGGCATGCGTGTTCTTTTTGCGCTTCGAATCCGGCGGAAGTGGATACAAATCGGATTTCTTCCAAAAGCTTTCGGGCAACGGCGAAAAGCCGAGCCCGGTATAAAATTGCTCGGCCGTCTTGATAATCCATTCTGGTTTTCGCCCCGCGAAGTACTTGTCGATGTTAGCCGCTTCCACCAGGCCCGGCCATTCCTGGCCCCAGCGATTATTGATCCAGTGCGCCGGGATCTTTTTTGGCACGGGCTGATGATATTTCTCGGCGAGCTTGTATTTCGCCTAGGTGTGCAATTGCAAATAAAGCGGACGTAGCGTTGCCATCCAGTCTTCCAGCATTTTGAGCATCTCGTCCGTGGTCATGCCGTAGGCAGCGACTTCGAGCGAGAAGTAATCCGGATACTTCATCTCTTTCGCCACCCCGTTGCGCAGATCGCGCGACGTTACCAAATTCGGCTTCAATGCTAGGCCGGATTCCTTCGACGCTTCCCAAACGGCTTTCCGCTCACCGAGATCGGCGCTCTTCTCCAGTTTGTCGTCGATTTCATTCGCGGTGATCTTGTGGCCGTCGAGCTTGAATTCGAAGCTGTTCATGATCGACGCCTGTTTCGTCTCGGCTGCAACGCGCTTCGCGACAAGATCGGGGTTCGTCATCGGACCCTCGGCCGCGTTTAAAAGAAGCTGTTTCAATTGCCGGACCGTGAGCTCGTTTAGTTCGTTCTGGTGTACGAGCAGATCACGTGCCTCACTAATGATCGCCGGATTTCCGTTAAACGCCGCGTACGCTTTGCCTGTTGCTTCAGCGGCTGCGTCGTGTTCGGGCGTCACATTGGTAACCGCGAGCCACTGCGTCTCACTGTTCACGCGAAAGAGCGCTTGATAACCGGCGTTCGCCAACTTTAGGAAACGATCTGCACGTTCTTGAATCGGCGAAGCGCCGAGCGCGAGCGAAGGCACAGAGAGAACGACTAAGAGCAAGAATCGAAGAGGAAAAATCAAGTGATGCATGCGCCAAACTACTCGGAAGACGAGACGATTGTGAAGCGGCTTTTGGTGATTCGCGACTTCGTACGTAGAAGCGCTAGCAAACAGGCGAACGGCTATCCTGCGTCGACGGTCGGTCAATTGCGAGGCGTTTTATGGCGTGCGACCTTTTACACGATGTTTTATCGCAAATCAGTCCTGGCCGCGCTGCTGGTGCTCATTTTTCTTTCGTTTTTCGGAACGCTCGGGTTGAGCGCATGGATGTTTCCACAAAATTACGACTGGCGTTATCGCGTTATCTCGAATCTGCTCTCTCCACGCGATAACCCCCTCCATCATTGGCTTCCGGCCTGCGGGATTGCTTTTACAGCAGTGTTGATGCTGCCGTTCACCATATATTTGCACCGGAATTTGGAAATCGCCTCGCCGCATGCGGCGCGTGTAACCAGCGGAGCTTTTGCAGCGGGAATTATCGCGCTGATTTGTACGTGCTTTGTTGTGCCACAACACATACACGAGGTGTTGGGAATTCGGCGGCTACACGAATTTCTGGCCCGCTCCGCCGCGGGGTCCATCGCAACCGGCATGTTAGCTGCCTGCTGGTGCGCGTGGAAAATCCGCGGACGTAGCCTGTTCGGCGCGCACTTGTTTTGGACATGGTCATCAGTGACGCTGTTGCCCCTGGCTGGAATTTTCTTTAGCGAATCTTTGTTGCTGCTTACGCGATTAAAACCGTCATGGGCGATGCCTATCCGCAGCACGCTGCGACATTCCGTGTTTTGGCACCTCGGTTTTTGGGAATGGACAGGTGCTGCGGCGGTGTTCGTATTTCTTTGCGCGGCGGTTTTTTTACCGACCGCGCAGGCAACGTTGCCAGATATCGATCTTGCGCAGGATGATTGCACAACCGCGCGAAGCGAGGCACTCAGCATGTAAACGACACCGAACAGTTCGGCCCAGATCTGGTTACCCGCGGCGAATTGACTTACAAAAGCAAGCATTAGCCGGTCGCTTGCGACGAATTCCTAACAGCATAGCTTTGGCAATGCGCAGAGTCGTCAAGTCGGACAAACGTCCGCTGGAAATTAAACCGCAGGCAGAATCGGTCTGGATCTGCATGTGCGGACTCTCGAAAAACCAGCCGTTCTGCGACGGATCGCATAAGACAACGAGAGACGAAGAAGACGGCAAAACTTACGAGTACGACGCAGAAGGGCACCGGCACGAGATATAGGCTGCGGCCCGGAGAAGCATTCCTATGCATCTCTACGAAACTCATCTTCCGGTGGCTGACACGAAAGCGGCGGAAAAGTTTTACCGCGAAATTGTCGGTCTGCCTTTCGCCTATCGCGATCCAGCACGCGACATCGTGTTCATGTGGGCTGACCTAAAAGAGAAAGCAATGATTGGTCTGTGGGGACGGGGCACAGCTTATGGAATGCGAGATGGAGTAGCGCGAAGCTGCCACGTCGCATTCGCGGTGACACTCCATCAATTATTCGCCGCGATTACGAAGTTAAATGGAAACGGAATCGAAACACTTGGATTCGGCGGCGAAAAAACCAATGAACCGACGGTCATCGGCTGGATGCCATCGGCGCAGATTTATTTTCGCGATCCTGATGGGCACATGCTCGAATTCATCACCATTTTATCAGACTTAGCGAATCCGAATTTCAATGGGGCCCTATTCAGAATGGAAAAAACTAAGCACGGGCTACAGCATCCGCCCACACGATTAAGTGCCCGGCGTTGAAAACAGTCGACGCGCTACCCCGCCTGCGCAGGGGGATTAAAAAAATAATAAACAACTTACCGCCACCAGAATCGCGTTTAACGATTCATTAGTAGGGGCTCAGAGCGACGAGATCACGCAGGCGCTTTGGCGGATGATTCCAGCGAACGCACTGCCCGAACCGCCTCTGTGCACTTATGAAATCGGAAACGGCCTTGATAACAGAAACTGCTCTGATTACGGGAGCCAGCAGCGGTATTGGGTTGCATCTGGCGAAAGAATTCGCCAAACGCAAACACCCGCTGGTGCTCGTTGCTCCGGTCGAATCTGAGCTTCACGCAATTGCTTCAGAGCTGAGAACTGCGCGAGCGATATTGGTCAAAACAATCGCGAAAGATCTGGCGCAGCCCGATGCTCCGCGGGAAATCTTCGATGAGTTGTCGCGCGAGCGTATCTACGTCGACGTTCTCGTGAACAACGCCGGATCCGCACATAGGGGAAAATTCTGGGAAATTCCGATCACAGACGACATATTGATTTTGCGACTCAATATTGAAGCGGTCTTGCGCCTCACCAAGCTGTTCTTGCCAGGGATGATAAAGCAGCGCCGCGGACGCATTCTCAATGTAGCCTCCGTCGCCGGATTTGAGCCCGGTCCGTTGCTGGCCGTTTATCACGCTTCTAAAGCATTTGTTCTTTCGTTCAGCGAAGCACTCGCAACGGAATTGGCAGACACCGGTGTGACTGCGACCGCGCTGTGTCCAGGACCAACGGATACCGATTTCTTCGAGAAATCCGGAATGGCGAGCGCACGCTTATTTCAAAGGGGAAATCTGATGGCGCCGCAGGATGTAGCCAAAGCCGGATATGAAGGATTAATGGCCGGTGATCGGGTCGTCGTTCCCGGTGTAGCGAATAAAATCATTGTCTTTTCACGGCGCCTCCTGCCGGAAGCAACACTGGCAAAGATGACCGAAAAACTCAACGTCGATACCTCATACCGTACGCGGGAGCGCGGCGACAGGGAACTCAAAGCAGCGCGAAGCGTTTGAAGGCAGTCGTCTTCCACGGCGAGGCACTTTGAAGCCATAAGCAGCAGCTAATTCATGGTTTGCTAGCGGCAGCGGGGCTTGTGGTGTTGATCATCGGCGTAACGCAGATGGCGTTGGCTGGTCTGGCAGGCGTGGCGCTGGTGATTTTTGTGATCGCCGCGCTGGGTGGGTTCGTGCTGTTCGCGATGCACCTGAAGAAGAAACTGCTGCCTTCTGCGCTCATTGTCGTGCACGGGCTGTTGGCGGTCGTGGCGTTCGTGGTGTTGCTGATTTTCCTGATGCGCAGCTAAGGAGAGATGTCGAATGAGCAAGGGGCTGCGGTTGTTTGGCCATCCGCTGCACATGATGCTGGTGCATTTTCCCATCGCGCTGTGGTCGGTCTCGTTGCTCGGTGACGTGGCATGGCTGTGGCGGGGTGAAACGCTCTGGGCGGAAATGGCTTTCTGGAGCATCGGAGCCGGACTGGCGTTGGCGGTGCCAACGGCGGTGACCGGATTCGTGGACTACCTCGCGCTGGCTGGCGGACAGGCGGAGCGCGTGGCATTGCGGCATATGATCGTAATGTTGAGCGCAGCGGGAGTGTTCACGGTAAGTCTGGTCGTGCAAGGCGTGCCGACAGCGGCGACTCGGCCGCGGATGATCGCGGCGACGTTGATTTCGGCAAGTGGTGTGGTGCTAATAGGATTCGGCGCATGGCTGGGCGGCGAATTGGTGCTGCGGCATGGGATCGGGCGCGTCGATTCGTGAAGCGGGAGCCACGATGAGTATCCAAACAAAGCGCGTGTATGACCCGCCGGCAAGGACAGACGGCGCGCGTTTCCTGGTCGAACGCCTTTGGCCGCGCGGCATGAAGAAGCAAGCGCTGGGCATGGAAGCGTGGCTCAAAGACGTCGCGCCGAGCGATGCGCTGCGCAAATGGTTCGCGCACGATCCGAAGAAATGGCCTGAGTTCCGGCGCCGGTACGCGAAGGAACTGGACGCCCATCCCGGTGCGTGGCAGCGGATACCGGAGGCGGCACGCGAGGGGAACGTCACTCTTCTCTACAGCGCGCACGACACAAAACATAACAACGCCGTCGCGTTACAAACCTACCTCGAGGCGAAGCTCAAAAAGCGATAGCGCCCCACCGCGATTCCAGCCCAGGAAGACCAAGACGGAAATTGAACTCGACATCTGCGAGTTCAATGTTATTCAATTCGGTAATGAGCGCTGACGTATTTCATTCGACAGACGTCACGAATCGCAGGCGGCTTGCCTTCGTGTGGGCGCTCGTAATCTGGCGATAGAAAGCGACCGTTTCTCAACGGGACGCTGATTTCTCTTTCTTTTTCCAAGAGAGATCCAGCCTTTGCGTCGATGAAACAATCCAAAACCCTGTAACCCATATGCTGATTGTAATGAAACCGAGCGCCACGGCGCACGAGATCTCTGCGGTGGTAAACGTCATCGAGACGATCGGTCTGCGCGCGCATCCGATGCCGGGAGCCACGCGAACAGCTATCGGCATTACCGGTAACGAAGGTCCCATCGACGGCCGGCGTTTTGAAAACCTAGCCGGTGTGGCAGAAGTCATTCGCGTCACTAAGCCTTACAAGCTGATCACGCTCGATCTGCGTCCTGAGAAAACGATCGTGCGCATTGGCGATGCTACCATTGGCGGGGACGAACTCGCGATTATCGCAGGACCATGCGCGATCGAGAATCGTGAGCAGGCATTCGCCGTGGCAGAGGCAGTGCGGCAGAGCGGCGCGCGTTTCTTTCGCGGGGGCGTATGGAAGCCACGAACCTCGCCTTACACATTCCAAGGTTTGGGCGACAAGGCGTGGGAAATCATGGCAGACATCCGCCAGGCGTTCGGTCTAAAGATCGTCACGGAAGCGGTCGACGAATCTAATGTCGATCTCATCGAGCGGCACGGTGATATCATTCAGATTGGCGCTCGCAGCATGCAGAACTTTTCCCTTCTCAAGAGGGCTGGCCGTTCGAAGTTGCCTGTCCTGTTGAAGAGAGGAATGGCTGCAACACTCGAGGAATGGTTGCTCGCGGCCGAGTACATCATGGCCGAAGGAAATTACAATGTCATCTTGTGCGAGCGAGGTGTTCGCACATTCGCGCAGCACACTCGTAATACGCTCGATCTCGCTTCCGTACCAGCGATTCGTCGAATTTCCCATCTGCCTGTAATCGTAGATCCATCCCACGGCACCGGTACCGCCTACATGGTTACACCGCTCGCTCGCGCCGGCGTAGCAGTGGGAGCGGATGGTCTCATGGTCGAAGTCCACAACCATCCGGAGCTCGCCCTCTCAGACGCCGCGCAGGCGCTAACACCTTCGGAGTATGCGCAGCTTATCAAGGAAGTTAGCGCGATCCACAAGCTTACGTCATCGGCTGCCTCACAACTTTCAAAGCAAGACCAACATGTCTTATGGGATTTCCAAACCCATGCTGCTACTGATCGATAACTACGACTCCTTCACTTACAATCTCGCGCAATATTTCGGCGAGCTTGGATGTGAACTTCTCATCAAACGAAACGATGAGATCTCACTGGATGAAATTGCAGAGTTAGCGCCGCAGCACATCTGCATTTCCCCCGGGCCGTGCACGCCACGCGAAGCGGGCGTCAGCAAAGAAGTCGTCTTGCGATTCGGCCCCGAGGTTCCAATCCTGGGCGTCTGTCTCGGTCATCAATGCATCGCAGAGGCGTATGGCGGAAAGGTGGTCCGTGCTCCCCGACTCATGCATGGGAAAGCGTGCATGATCAGGCACAACGGAAGCGCGCTTTTTTCGGATTTGCCGACGCCGTTCGAAGCCGGCCGATACCACTCGCTGGTCGTCGAGCGACGTTCGTTTCCAGCGTGTCTCGAGATCACGGCCGAAAGCGACGACGGCGAAATCATGGCGCTGCAGCACCGCCAATTCCGTGTACAAGGAGTCCAATTTCATCCGGAATCAGTCCTTACGCGAGACGGCAAAAAAATTCTCGCAAGTTTCCTTTCCAGCCAGGCAAATTAATGAAACCACGACTCACCACAACGCTCGCTGAATTTTCTCGTCTGGCGAACCGCGGCAACGTCATTCCTGTTTTCGCGGAGTTCGTCGCTGACGGCGAAACACCGGTTTCAGCCGTCAAGAAACTCGATCGCGGCGGCTACAGTTTCCTCTTCGAGTCGACTGAAAAAAATGACGTGTCGGGGCGGTTCTCGTTCGTTGGGACCGAACCACGGGTTGTCGTCCAAAGCTACGGTCACGAAGTTCGAATTGCCGAACGCGGTCGCGAGGAGCGGTTCAACATAGCGGCTGACCCACTCGACGAGCTGCGCAAATTGATGGCGCGTTATCAATTCGTCTCGCGTCCGGAATTGCCGCGCTTCGCTGGCGGCGCTGTCGGTTTTCTTGGGTACGAAGCAATCCGTTTCTTCGAGCCCAAGGTTCCAATTGCACCCCGGGATGAGCTCCAATTGCCCGAGGCGCTCTTCATGATTACAAACAGCCTTCTCATTTTCGATCATCGGCTCCGCAGCCTGAAGATCGCCGTGAATGCATTTCTCGACGATGGCTCGCTCGAAGAAGTCTACGCGCAAGCGGCAGAATCGATCGGTACCATCGTGCACCAACTCACGAAATCTGCGGATCTTCGATTTATTTCGAATACGGACTGCCAGATGAATCCCGCTCGCAGCAATTTCCTCCCAGAGGAGTTTGGGCGCGCAGTTGAACAGGCTAAGGAATACATCCGCGCCGGCGACATCTTTCAAGTTGTCCTCTCGCAACGCTTCGAATCCGATTTCGATGGTGATCCGCTCGATTTTTATCGATGTCTCCGTTTCATTAATCCCTCGCCGTACATGTTTTGCCTCAAATTCGGCGATGATTTTTCGCTCGTTGGCAGCTCGCCGGAGATGCACGTCCGGCTAACAGGCGAAACGATTGAGATTCGCCCGATCGCGGGGACGCGCGCCCGCGGCGCGACCGCAGCACAAGACGAACGCAATGCTGCCGAACTGCTCGCCGATCCCAAGGAGCGCGCCGAGCACATCATGCTTGTCGATCTTGCGCGCAACGATGTTGGTCGAGTTGCGGATTTCGGCACAGTGCGCGTGACCGAGATGATGGAGATCGAGCGTTACAGTCACGTCATGCACATCGTTTCAAATGTTACTGGGCGTTTGCGCGCCGGCTGCACTGCGTTCGATCTGGTTAGAGTAACATTTCCCGCCGGCACGGTGTCGGGTGCGCCGAAAATCCGCGCCATGCAAATTATCACTGACCTGGAAAAGACCAGGCGCGGCTGTTACGCGGGTGCGATCGGTTATTTTGGCTTCGACGGTAATTTTGATTCATGCATCGCGTTGCGCTGCGCCGTGTTGAAAAACAAGAAAGCGTACTTTCAAGCTGGCGCGGGTATTGTCGCCGACTCGGACCCACACTTGGAATACGAGGAGACCGTCAGCAAAGCGCGCGCGATGGCGAAGGCTCTCGCAATGGCGACGCAAATTGGATGATCGCCGATGCCGCGAATCAATCCCACGAAAGATAAGGATGAGGTCGCACGACCCCGTTGGTTGCTGCCAACGCCACCGCGAACAGATGAATTCCAAC
>WNGK01003243.1_pt1 | contig 17649 bp, 16 predicted proteins | sample 5400601 | NCBI WGS metagenome assembly WNGK01 (sample SAMN13153376, study PRJNA577476) | soil metagenome | isolation source: 60 cm soil or saprolite under Garry oak tree replicate 1 | place: USA:California | collected 2016-06-15
ACACGCTGCCCGGCCCGATGACGATGGTCGACACGCTCTACGACGCGCATTACAAGAGCCGCGAGAAGCTGGCGGCGGTGTTCGCCGAGATCCTCAATCAGGAAGCCCTGGCGATCGAGGCGGCCGGCGTGGACGTGATTCAGTTCGACGAGCCGGCGTTCAACGTCTACTTCGACGAAGTCCGCGACTGGGGTGTGGGCGCTCTCGAGCGCGCGGCCCAGGGGCTGAAATGCACGACCGCGGTGCACATCTGCTATGGCTACGGCATCAAGGCCAACATCGAATGGAAGAAAACGCTGGGCTCGGAGTGGCGGCAGTATGAAAGCACCTTCCCGCTGCTGGCGCGCTCGAAAATCGCCCAGGTATCGCTCGAGTGCGCGAATTCACACGTGCCGCTGGAGTTGATCGGCCTGCTCACGGGCAAGGACGTGCTCGTCGGGGCGATCGACGTCGCCACCGATCGGGTCGAGACCCCGGAAGAGGTCGCCGCCACGATCCGGGCCGCGATGAAATACGTGCCCGCGGAAAGGGTGTTTCCGTGTACCAATTGCGGCATGGTCCCGCTGGGGCGCGAGGTCGCCCGGGCCAAGCTCAAGGCGCTCGGCGCCGGGGCGGCACTGGTTCGCCGGGAACTCGCCTGACCCGGTCCGGAGGCGGCAATTCCGGCGCGGGAGGACCCAGAAAGCCCCGGTTTGACCTCCGTCTTGGGCCCGGGTATAGTCCGCTTCGTGTTTTGTTTCAAGTACTAAAGCACGACCTGTCCGGCTCGTTGGCCGTTGCCGAAGCGCCGTACTTTCCTGTCCTTGAGATCGAAACATCGACCGGGTTCGACCCGACTTTTTTCTTTACTTATAGGATTGGAAAATGCCAACAGGAACGGTTAAGTGGTTCAACGACGCCAAGGGCTTCGGCTTCATCACGCCCGATGGGGGTGGCGAAGACCTGTTCGCCCATTTCTCGGCGATCAACATGCCGGGATTCAAGTCGTTGAAGGAAGGACAGAAGGTGAGCTTCGAAGTCACCCAGGGCCCGAAGGGCAAGCAAGCGTCGAACATTCAGACGGTCTGACGCGGCGCACCCCACTCAGAAAAAAAGCCGGGCGATGCCCGGCTTTTTTTCGGTTGGCGGTTGACGCTTCCGATCGGCAGGGGCGCTTCGCATCAGCCGGGGACCGCTTGCGGCGACAGTACCGCTTCCGAACCCATCTCTGCCCTACGCCAGACCAACCCCAGCATCGCCCCCAGCAGCGCCCAGAACAGGATCGCGTTGCCGTAGACGGCGAGATCGTTGGTCGAGTTCTTCATCAGCAACGAGAGCACCAGTCCGACCGCGGCAGCGGCCCAGGCCTTCTCGCGATCGCCGCCGGAGCGGGCGCGCTGCCAAGCGAGGCGCAGGATCTCGACGTGAAACCAGAGCCAGAGCGCGAGGCCGATCACCCCCACCTGAAGGACCAGATCGAGAAGCACGTTGTGTGCGTGGGACGGCGCCTGAAGGTCGATCCGGCGCAGTCCTTCGTCGTTCTCGAGATCGTAGGCACGCGAAGGAACGCTGCGACCCAGGCCGATGCCGAACCACGGATGCTTTTGCGCCAGCTCGAAATACGCCGCCCAGATCGCAGGCCGGGAATCCGCGCCGATCATTTCGATCGCTACGCTGCGATCCGTCGGCTGGGGACCCGGGAGCCGCACGCGCGAAATGATCTCGATGCAGAGTGCCGAGATGATCAGTCCGATGCCGGCGATCGCCAGCACCAGCTTCCAGCGCAGCGCGCCGCGCAGAATTCCGAGCGCAGTGAGGAAGCCGAGGAAGGAGACGAACAGCGTGGCCACCAGGGTCCGACTCTCGCTTAAGAAACCGATCGCCGCGAATACGACCAACCACGCGGCGGCGGCCCAACGGCGCCAGCCGTGGCGCGACGTGAGCACGACCAGATAGAGCGGAACGGCGATGAACGCGACGTACGTGCTCGAATCGGTCACTTCGCCCGCTCTCCAGGCGAGCCAGCCGAGAACGCCCGGCCGCGGGGTGGCAGCGTCGGGGTCCACGCCGATGATCGACGCCGCGAATATCGTCGCCAGGCAGAGCATCGTCCCTGACGCGGTGCCGATCGCCGCGGCGAGCCGCCCGCCGAGCGTTCGGACCAGCACGAAGCTCACCTGGAAAATCACGAACGGATAGAATTGATCCGTCCGAAAACTTTGGAACGACACATCGGGCAGCGCCGACCAGCCAATCGAGGCCGCGGCGAACGCGAGCCAGATCAGCCACGGGACCACGCCCGGGATGTTGTTCGATGACGCCAACCTGAACTGCAGCAGGGCGCTCAGTGCGACGACGCCAACCAGGCTGTTGCGCAGCGCCGTGACATGCGCGAGCGGCAGGATCGCCAGAAGCACGCCGAAGGCGGTGCAGAGAATGCGCAGCACCGGCGGATCGTCGGCGATGCTGTTGTAGCTGGACGTCGGGATGGGAATTTGCATCGAGCACCGCCGGCTAAAGTGCGGAGCAGCGGATTCGCGTGGCGACCGCGGCGCGGAATCGTCGGGCGCCGGGCCGGGCCCGCGCCGCCCGCATTCTAGGAGCAATCGTTTGCGTTTACAAATCGGGCCGTTGACGATCCGATCCCCGAGGCCGGACCTCGCGCGTCGTGTTCCCGGGGAGCACCCATGAGAGATTGGCCGGGCGTGCTGCTGACCGCGACGATCTGGGCTTATTGGCTGGGCGTCGCGATCATGATCGTCCGCGTACGCCGTTCCACGCATCGGCTCGCCGGGCTGGTCCCCGAGCAGCGCGTGGAGCAAACCATGTGGCTCGTCTGGGTGCCGCTGGTGGCGGCCTGGCTGACCTTGCCGTATCTCTCGCTGGTCCGCGCTCACCCACCTCTGGCCGTGCCGGAGTTCGCGCGCCTGGTTTCGGGCTACCCGGTCCTGCGCTGGATCGCATCGCTGGCGGCCGTCGGGTGCCTGCTCCTGACAAGCATGTGCTGGTCGACCATGGGTACACGCTGGCGCATGGACGTGAGCCTGACCGCCGAGGAGGAGTTGATCACCGACGGGCTGTTCAGGTACGTCCGGCATCCCATCTACGCGCTGTCGATGCTGCTCATGGCCTGCTCGCTCGTGGTCGTACCCACGCTGCCGATGTTCGTGATTGCCGCAATTCACTTCGTGTTAATTCAGCTCAAGGCACGCAACGAAGAGCGGCATCTGATCTCCGTGCACGGGGACGCCTACCGACGCTATCTCGCGCGCACGGGGCGGTTTGTTCCATGGCTGGCTTCCTCCGGTATCGAGTGAATCGATCCGTCTGGAGCGCCGGCATGGCGTTCCGCGCGCAGCTGCGTCGGGTGGCGCTCCCCTACGTTCGCGCGGCGGCAAGACTCTCTGTCGCCGCTTACGCGGCGGTGGGGCTCGCGGTCACCGCCGGCGTGACGGCCGACGAAGGGGCTTCGCGCTTCGTTCTCGACCAGGCCGGGATCGATGCCGCGAGCGAGGATCGCGTGCTCGCCCTTGTACCCGAACGCATCTCAGCCGCCGACGTGCGCGACGTTCTCGCGCACACCTACGCTCCGCGCATCATCAATCTCCAGGGCAGCGTGCCGATCGTCACCATGGCACCGTTCGCGGAATTCCTGATCGACATGGGCTACCCGGCGGAGCGGGTCCGGAATTCGTACGACGGCTCGCTTTCGTATAGCAGCTTCGTCGACGCGCGCGAGCTGGCGGGTACGCTCGCATGGTATTACGAGCACGAAGCCATGATGCCGATGTTGATCGGCCACAGCCAGGGCGGAATGGTAGCGATCAAGGTACTGCACGAGTTGGCCGGTGGCTTCGGCCCGTCGGTACCCGTATGGAATCCGAGCAATGGGGCGGCGGAAGGCCGAACCGCGATCATCGATCCCGTCACCGGCAAGGAGCGTCCCGTGGTCGGGCTCAAGGTTCCGTACGCGGCTGCGCTCGCGACCGGCAAGCTGCCGCGATTGCTGCTCGGCCAGTGGAGCATGCTCACGCGGCTGCGCGAGATTCCGGACACGGTCGACGAATTCACCGGTTTCTCGCTCGAGTGGGATCCGATCGCCGGAAATTTCGGCACATCCGAACCCTATCGCGCCACGGGCTCCGCGCAGGTGCGGAACCTGATCCTGCCCGCCAGTGCGAGCCATCTCGCGCTTCCCCGCGTGGCCGAGCTCGCGCGCGATCCGGCGACACGCGACTGGATCGATCGCTACGTCCCGGGTACGGCCGCTGCGCCGCCCACCGTGCAGACGGACACCGTGAATCTGCTGCACGCCGCGGACATCTGGTACAGCGTCAAGAAGCACTGGTGCCTCGAGGCGCAGCGATTGATCCGCGCCCGGCGGAGCCTGAAGGGGCGCGAATAGTGCGCGGCAAGCTGAATCTGTTCCAGGCGATGATGCTGCGCTGGCGCGAGCTGCATCCGTACGTCGCCGTGCATATGGTCGAAGTCGCGCACGCCCTGGACGCGGCCAGGCTCAAGGCACATCTCGAGCAGCGGCTCGAAGCGGCGGGACTGACCGGCCTCTCGGTCGATCACCGACGCAAGCGCTTCGAATTCCGTGGCGGGCCCGCCGCCGTCGAGCTCACGATTCTGCGCGGCGGCGAGGATCCGGCCGCAGTCGCGGCTCAAGAAATCGAACGCCAGCTCAATTGTCCGTTCCCGCGCGAAGGCACGTTCACGCCTTTCCGCTTCTTCGCAATCGATGGACAAAGCACGTTTCAGCTCGGGCTCGCCTACGATCACTTCATCGCGGGCGGCGATTCGATCGTGGTGCTCCTCGAAAAGCTCGTCGCCGGATATGCGCAAAACCCGGCGGAGCCCGCCCCCCCCTGGACCCCGCGGCGGTACCCCAGGACCTACAGCCGGCTTTTCCTGCGTAATTTCGGCTATGCCCTCCGCGGCCTCAAGCGCCTGCGTTCGATGGCCGCCAGTTGCCGCCGATCGTGTCGCGCCCCGTGCCGCACCGATCGGGCCGCGACCAATGCTTTCCTGTCGTTCCGGGTCGAGCCCGCGGAGTTTGCCGCGCTCCTCGGTACGGCAAAGGACTGGGGTGTCACGCTCAACGACCTTTGCCTCGCCATGCTCCTCCAAGCCCTTGCGCGGGTCGTGCCACGCCGCCCCGGCATAGCGCGCCGCAACGAGCTTGGCGTCGCATCGATCGTGAACCTGCGCGGTGGATTCGAGTCCGACCCGAGTGACACCTTCGGCCAGTTCCTTGCGTCGCTTCGGGTCTCCCACCCGGTTCCTCCAGGAATCGAGCTACGCGAGTTGGCGACCGCCGTCCACGCGCGAACCGAGCGGATCAAGAAGGAAAAGCTCTATCTGCAGACGCTGCTCGGGCTCGCCTCGACGGCACTCGCGTGGCGCTTTCTTACGCCCGAGCGACGCAGGGGCTTTTTCGCCAAGCATTATGCGATCTGGGCCGGGATGACGAGCCTCAACGTCGATCCACTGTGGCACATCGCACCCGGGTCCGGCGCACCGCCCGAATACGCGCGCGCGGTGCCGACAGGACCGCTGGCGCCGATGGTCTTCGCGATAACGACCTTCCGTGGCGCCATGCACCTGGGCGTCTCCTTCCGCACAGCGGACGTCAGCCGAGAGACCGCCGAGCGGGTCGCGACGACATTGCTCGACCAGGCCCGTAATCTTGTATGCTCCCACCAACGATGCTGAACCTCGTTCTCGTCGCGGCGCTCGCGCTCCTCCTCGGCGGCTGTGCGACCGGGCCCTATCGCGCGCAGGAAGGGACCAGCGCGACACGGGCCGAGGGAGCGCTCAACTCGCTGCGCCTCGGCGCCCCGCTGGAGGATCGGATCCTCGCGCTCAACCCCGAGCGCATCAGCGCCACTGATGTGCGCGACACGTTGTCGAAGGCGCCCGCACCGCGGATCGTGCTGATCCACGGCGGCATCTACCCGGTGTATCTGGCGATGACTTCGTTCGCGGATTTCCTGATCGCCATGGGCTATCCCGAGACGTCGCTGCGTCGTCAGGACGGGGTTCTCGACAGCGTGTATTCATACAGTCCATATCAGGACAGCGTGCAGCTCGCGGGAATGGTCGCCTGGTACTACGAACGTGACGGCATGCGGCCGATGATCGTCGGCCACAGCCAGGGTGGCGTGCAGGCGGTCAAGGTCCTGGACGAGCTTGCCGGTGTGTTCGGCAGCGAGATTGCGGTATGGAATCCGGTCGCCGACGCGGCAGAGAATCGGACGACGATCGTCGACCCGCTCAGCGGCACGCGCCGTCCGGTCGTTGGGGTCACCGTGTCCTACGCCTCCGCGGTCGGTGCCGGCGGCGCGGCACTTGTCCTGCCGAACCAATGGACCATGATGCATCGCCTGCGCACCATTCCCGACACCGTCGATGAGTTCACCGGTTTCTCGATCAGCGGTGACATCATCGCGCTCAGTTTCCCCGGCGCGCGCGGAGCGAGCGAATACCACCCCAACGGGAAGGCGAAGGTTCGCAACATATTCCTGCCGGGCACCTACAACCACGTGGTCATTCCCGCGACGCGGTATCTCACCGCAGACGAGGCGATGCGCGACTGGCTCGATGCCTACGTCCCGGACCGTCCGGGCGAGGCGGGGGCCATGCCGCCCGGCGACAGGGGCGGCGCGCTATGGGCCGCCGACGTCTGGTACTTCGTCAAGAAACATTGGTGCCTCGAGCTGCAGCGGTTGATCCGCGCCAGGCGTGGCTCACCCGCTCCCGGCTGAGCCGCCCGGAGCCCAAGCCGCGCCGGAACCGGTCGTTGCGGGTGGACGGCCCGGCATAGGATAATCTCGGGCTTTGCGAGGTGGGCGCGCGGCAGGCCCGCCTATGCGGCCCGCGGGGCCTGACCAGCTTGAGGAATCGAATCATGCCAGGCGCGGCAGGTGGAAACTTAGCCGGAAAAGTCGCGCTCGTCACCGGCGCCTCGCGCGGCATCGGGCGCGCCATCGCGCTTAAGCTCGCAACCGCCGGTTGCGACGTCGCGGTCAACTACTACAACAGCGCCGACGAAGCCGAAGCTCTGTGCGCCGAGATCCGCGGGATGGGACAGCGAGCCTGCGCGCTCCAGGCGAGTGTGGGCATCCCGGAGAGCGTCGCCGACATGTTTGCCGAGCTCGCCGGGCACTTCGACCACCTCGATATCGTGGTGAGCAATGCGGCGAGCGGCGTGCTCAAGCCCGCACTGGAGATGACGCTCAAGCACTGGCGCTGGTGCCTCGAGACCAACGCGCTGGCGCTCGATCTCCTGGCGCAGCGCGCGGTGCCGATCATGCCTCCGGGAGGACGCATCATCGCGTTGTCGAGCCTGGGTGCGTCGCGGGCGATGCCGCACTATGGCTTCATCGGCGCGTCGAAGGCCGCGCTCGAATCGCTGGTGCGCACGCTCGCGCAGGAACTCGGCCCCCGGCAGATTCGGGTCAACACCGTCAGCGCCGGGGTGGTCGACACCGATGCCCTGCGCTATTTTCCTAATCGAGAGGAGTTGCTCGCCAACTTCGCCCACCGCACACCTGCCGGCCCGGTGCTGACCCCGCAGGACGTCGCGGGCGCGGTCTACCTGCTTTGCCTACCCGAGGCCGCGATGATCACCGGACATACGCTCGTGGTTGACGGCGGCTTCGCGATCTCCGGTTGAAGCACTCGACGATGGATACACGACTCACCGACAAAGTGGCGATCGTCACCGGCGGCAGCCGGGGCATCGGCCGCGCGATCGTCGAGCTCTTTGCCGCCGAGGGCGCCGACGTAACCTTCTTCTATCGCGACAACGCCGCCGCGGCCGACGCGGTGGTCACTGCGGGCAAGACCGCGGGAGCCCGCATCGCCGCCGACAAGGTCGACATTCGCGACTCGGCCGCATGCGCGGCGGCGGTCGAACGCATCGCCGAGCGCTGCGGGCGGATCGACATCCTGGTCAACAACGCCGGCATCATCCGCGACAACCAACTTGCTGCATTCGACGACGACGACGTGCAGAGCGTGCTCGACACCAATGTCGGCGGCGCCTTCAATGTCGCCCGCGCAGTCGTGCCGCACATGATCGTCCAGCGCGCCGGCAAGATCATCAACCTGGGCTCGGTCGCCGGCGAGAAAGGCGGACGCGGCCAGACCAACTATGCGGCGAGCAAAGGGGCAATCAACGCCTTCACGCGCGCGCTCGCAGTCGAGTTGGCGCCGCGCAAGATCACGGTGAACTGCGTGGCGCCCGGCGTGATCGATACCGAGATGTCGCAGGATGTCAGGGAGATGGCGGGCGACGCGGTCAAGGCGCGCATCCTCCTCAAGCGGTACGGCAAGCCCGAGGAGGTTGCCTACGCGGTGTGGTTTCTCGCCTCGCCATACGCGGATTACGTGACGGGGCAGATCTTCAACGTCGATGGCGGCTTCAAAATGGAGTGAACGGTATGGCGGACACCGAAATTACGAAGCAGGAAATCCAGGCGGTCTTTCCCAAGGTCGCCGAGACGATGGCCGATGCGCTTGGCTGCGATGTCGACCAGGTCAAGCTCGATGTATCGCTGATCGAAGGGCTCGACGCCGAGTCGATCGACTTCCTGGACATGGTCTTCAGACTCGAGCGGTCGTTCAAGATCAAGATCCCGCGCGGCAAGATCATCGAGAATGCGCGCGGCGACATGCCGGAGGCGGAGTTCGAGCAGAAGGGCGTGCTGACCGCAGCCGGCCTGGCGCAGCTGAAACGCTACCTCTCCGAGATTCCCAACGAGCGCTTCGGCAACCCGATGAAGGTCGCCGACATTCCACGCCTATTCACACCGGAGACCTTTTGCAAGCTGGTGATCCACGCTCAACGCGAGGCACCGGCCGCGAGCTAGAAGGATCTCGACACGCGCATGGATGATCACTTTGCCGCGTTCTCGTTCGTCGACCGGATCACGGCGCTGGAGGCGGGCGTACGCGCCCGAGGCATGTTCGCGGTGCCCGGCGATCTCGGCGCGTTCCCGGCGTGCCTCGTCGCCGAGGCCGTCGGGCAGCTCGCCGCGTGGGTTGCGATGGACACGATCGGATTCCGCGGCCGGCCGGTCGCCGCGCTCGCAACCGAAACGATCTTCCACGGCGACGTCGCCCCCGGATCGCGCCTCGACCTCGCGGTCGAGGTCGAAAGCTGCGACGACGACGCCATCGCCTACGGCGGTACCGCGCACGTCGCAGGCGTGCAGGTGATCGAGTTGAAGCACTGCCTGGGCCCGATGCTCCCGGTGCAGGAGTTCGACGCGCCGGAGGCGCTCTCGCAGCGCCTCCGCCTGTTATGCACGGAAGGCGCACCAGCGGGCAGGTTCCGTGGCGTCGTGACGCCAACGCTCGACGCGCTGGAGGGCGAGCCCGGCAGGTCCGCGCGGGCGATGCTGCAGGTGCCGACCGCCGCGCCGTTCTTCGCCGATCATTTCCCGCGGCGGCCGGTGTTCCCGGCCACACTGCTTCTCGATAGCCAGATCCGTCTTGCGCTCGACTTGGCACGCGCGGCGATCGGCTCCGCGACGCGGGCGGTACCGGTTCCGCTGCGCATGACCAACGTCAAGATGCGTTCGTTCATCGCTCCCGGGCAAGCCGTCGTCCTCGGTGCCGAGCTTGCCGCTTTGAACGATATCACTAGCGCGGTGCGTTTGTCGGCGGCGATCGACGGACGCACGGTGGCGACCGCGCGCCTGAACGTGGCCGCGCGCGAGAAGTAGATGGCGAAGCGACGCGTCGCGATCACGGGCTTGGGGCTGGTCACGCCGGTCGGCAACGACGTTGCTGCGACCTGGGCGGCTGTGCTCGCGGGTCGAAGCGGCGGAGCGGCGATCAGTCTTTTCGACGCAACGGGCTTCCCGGTGCGTATCGCCTCCGAGGTGAAGGGGTTCGACGCCGCGGCGGTCGTCGACGATCGAAAGCTTCTCAAGTTCGCGAACCGTGCGCACGGCTTTGCGCTCGCCGCCGCCGAGCAGGCGTTTGCCGACGCGGGCCTTCGCCCGACGGCCGCGACGGCGGAGCGCTGGGGCTGCGCGGTCGGCACCGGCATGATGGGCGTGGACTTCGGCGAGCTGGTCGCCGTGCACCGGCATAGCGCCGCCGACGGTCAATTGGACGCCGCGCAGTTGCTCGATGATCCGTCCGCGAATAATCCATTGGTGTTTTGCCGCAGCCAGTCGACGACCGGATTGTCGTTGCTCACGCGTCGATACGGCATCCGTGGCTATGCGACCTCGGTCCACACCGCCTGCGCCTCCGGCGGACAGGCGATCGGCACCGCGCTCAAGCTGATCCGCCGCGGCGCGGTCGATTGCGCGCTGGCCGGTGGGTTCGACTCGATGATCAGCCCGGTCGGGGTGGCCGGCTTCTGCCTGCTCTCCGCGTTATCGGCGGACAACGACACGCCGCAACGTGCGAGCCGCCCATTCGATGCCACGCGCAACGGCTTCCTTCTCGGCGAAGGCGCGGGGTTTCTCATCCTCGAGGAGTGGGAGTCGGCGCGGCGCCGCGGGGCGCACATCTACGCCGAGTTGGCCGGCGACGGCAACTCGCTGTCGAGCTACCGCATCACCGACTCCCCGCCCGACGGCGACGGCCCGATCCAGGCGATGCGCCAGGCGCTGGGCGACGCTGGGGCGACGATCGACGAGGTCGACTACATCAACGCCCACGGCACGTCGACCTCGATGAACGACAAGAGCGAAAGCGCGGCTGTCCATACTGTGTTCGGCGCGCGCGTCAAGGAGGTGGCGGTCAGCTCGACCAAGAGCTCTATGGGTCATCTCATCGCCGCCGCCGGCGCGGTCGAGGTCGCGGTGTGCGCGCTCGCGATCCACCATGGCGAGCTGCCCATCAATGCCAATCTGCGCGATCCGGACCCCGAATGCGATCTCGCGCTGGTGAGGGACAAGCCTTTGCACCGCCGAACGCGCATCACCATGTCGAATTCGTTCGGTTTCGGCGGCTCGAACAGCTGCGTTGTGCTTCGGCGCCCCGATGCGGTCGACGGCATCGGCTTTCAGGGCTGACGCGGGCGCATCGACCATGGGCAAGCCAAGAGTCGTCATCACGGGCACCGGCGCTGTGTGCGCTGCTGGCCGGGCGCCTGAGGCGATCCTCGAGGCGGTGCGCGCAGGCCGGTCGGCGATCGCGCCGATCCGTCAGTGGGACGCCTCGACGTGGCCCCGGCGGCTGGCCGGCGAGATTCCCGAATTCAATGCGCGCGAGCTGGTCGAGGACCGGAAGCTCCACAAGCTGATCCGGCGCACCGATCTGTTCGGTCTGTACGCCGCGAGCAAGGCGATCGATGCCTCCGGGATCACCGCGCGCCGCGACACGCTCTACGCTGCTGCAGCGGAGTACAGCGACCGCACCGGCGTCTACGTGGGCTCCGGCGGCGGCAGCTACGAGAGCCAGTACGACTATTTCCCGCTGCTTACCGAAGCACACGACGAGTTGCCGGCCTTCGGGCGCGAGCTCTCAAACACGGTGAACCCGATGTGGCTGCTGCGCACGCTGCCGAACAACGTGCTCGGGCACATCGGCATCCGCCACGGTTTCAAGGGCGCGAATGCCTGTATCACCAACCACAGCATCGGCGGAACGCTCGCCGTGATCGAAGCTACCGAGGCGCTACGCAACGGCGAGGCCGATCGTGCCATCGCGGTCGGACACGACGCACCGATCGAGCCGCAGATGGTGCTCTACTACCATGACGTCGGGTTGCTCGCGAAGGAGACCATCCGCCCGTTCGACGCACGCCGCGACGGAAGCCTGTTTGGCGAAGGCGCCGCCGCGCTCGCGCTGGAAACGGAGGCTTCCGCCCGGGACCGCGACGCGGCGGTGCTGGGCGAGATCCTCGGCGGCGGCTCCGCCACCGACGCGAGCGGGCTCCTTGCCATTCGCGACGACGGAGATGCGCTCGCGCGGGCGATCGAGCTCGCGCTTCGCGACGCCGGCATCCGCCCCACGGACGTCGGCATGATCGCCGCGCACGGCAACGGGACGCCGCAATCCGATGCGTCCGAGGCGGCCGCGATCCGTCGGGTGTTCGGCGACGTCGCTCCGCCGGCCACGGCATTCAAGTGGGCGTTCGGACATCTCATCGCCGCAGCCGGCATTCTCGATGCGGTCCTCGCGCTGCACGCACTGCGAGAGCGGTCGGTGCCCGGTGTCGCGACCTATGCGGTCGGGGATAACGCGTGCAAAGGTGCCCGCGTGAGCGCCGAGGCGCAAGCCCCGAGGAGCGATATCGCGTTGATCCTCTGCCGCGGCTTCGCCGGCACGAACGCAGCGCTGCTGCTGCGCGCGGCGCGCTGAACGGCCTAATGCAGCAAGTCGCTGCGCACGACCGTGGCGCGACCCGCTGCGGCATCGACACCGTCGAGATCTCGCGCATCGAGCGGCTGCTCGCGCAGAACGAGGCCGGAGATCTTCTGCGTTTTTTCTCGGCGCAGGAACTCGCCGACAGTGGCGAGGGTCCCGGACGCGCGGCCAGTCTCGCCGCGCGCTTCGCGGCCAAGGAGGCGTGCGTCAAGCTCTTCCCGCGCGAAGCCGCACTCGGAGACATCGAGCCGGCGGACTTCTCGGTCGCTCGCGACGCGTACGGCGCGCCACAAGCAATCTGCGGCCCGCGGGCCGCGGCCGTCCTTGCACGAAACCGCGTCAGGACGATCGCGCTGTCGCTGACCCACGATCGCGTCAGCGCGTCCGCAGTCGCGCTCGCCATCGCCGATGTCGCGGCGGCGCCGCTCGCCGGCAGGCTCCTCTACCGTTTGCTGCCTTTCCGCCGCGGCGTCGTGCTCGAGAACCTGCGCCGGGTGTTCGGCGAGGGCGTGCCCGACGCCGAGATCGAGCGGCTTGCGCAGGCGCACTACGCACACCTGTGGCGCCTGTTCACGGAGTTCGTGCGCTTTCGCTGGATGAGCGCCGAGCGCAAGGCCGCGATCGTCGCGGTCGAAAACGTCGAGGTGTTCGCACGCGCACTCGAGCGTGGCAAAGGTATCCTCGTGCTCACCGGCCATTTCGGTAACTGGGAAGTGGCGACGGTTGCTGGCTTGAGCCACTTTCCGCAGATGCGCGGCCGGATTCACTTCGTGCGCCGGCCGATCAAGCCACGCTGGCTCGACCGCTTCGTCAACTGGCGCTTCCGCCGCGCCGGCTTCGGCGTGCTGCCGAAGCGCGGCTCCCTCGACGCCATTCTCGATCGGCTGGCCGCCGGCGATGCGATCGTCTTTCCGTTCGACCAGCATGCCGGGCCGCCCGACGGCATCGAGGTGGATTTCTTCGGCCATCCGGCGTGGACCTTCAAGAGCCTCGCGCTGATCGCACTCGCCTCCGATGCGCACGTGCTGCCCGCCGCGAGCTGGCGCAAGGACGATGGCACGCACGTGCTTCGCTTCGAGGAACCGCTCGCCGCGATTGCCTGCACTGAGGTCGGTGAGGAAATCCGCCGCAACACGCGAGCCTACAATGCAGCGCTTGAGCGCCTGATTCTGCGCCACCCGGAGCAGTGGTACTGGGTGCACCGGCGCTGGAAACGTTCGGTCCGGCGCAGACCTGTCCGGCGCGCGGCAAGACGCGGCAGATAACGTCGTGCTGGGCTTCGCTTTCGCCGACAGCGTGCGATCGCTGCCACCCTACGCGTCGGGGCGCGCAGGGCCGTCGTCCTTATCCGTGCCAAGCAGCCGCTGCCAGGCGCGTTCGATCGGACCGCCGAGGGTCAGCACGGCGAGCGTGAGCACGAGCGCCAGCACGACGATCGTCCAGAAGCCCGCGCCACAAGCGGTGCCGAGCGCCGCCGCAACCCAGATCGATGCCGCCGTCGTCAGGCCGACAACCCGATTCTCGGCGTCGTGATGCAGGATGACGCCGGCACCGATGAAACCCACGCCGGTGACCAAACCCTGAACCACGCGCGCCACGGCATCTGCGCTCGCGCCCGGCAACGATGCAACCACGACCACGACGACCGCGCTGCCGAGGCTGACCAGCGAATGGGTGCGTAATCCGGCGGGCTTGTGATGCAGGTCGCGATTGATGCCGAGGATCGCGCCGGCCAGCACGGCGCCGCCCAGGCGCATCGCGACGTCGATCCAATCCGGATTGAGCATTGCATCCCCGGTGTGCACGGCTTCCGGCAGCGGTCAGCGCCGCGCGCGGCGTACCTCGTGGCTATCGTCGCACCTTCACGCCGGAAGGTCTACACTTGCCGCGGCGCCGGGCCTCCTGCAAAGGCGGTACGGCAGCGTGCCCGGCTCTCCAAGAGAAGCTACGCGTGACAAAGGCGGCCCTCCCACCCAAATGCACACCCATGGCCACGCGCGCGATCCGTGGCCCGGTGCTCACCTTTGCTGGCGACCCGTTTCAGCGCGGCCTTGGCGAGACAATGCGCTACGAGCCCGACGCGATCGTCGCGATCGAGCAGGGGCGGATCACGCATGTCGGGGCTGCGGCAAAAATCCGCCGTCTGCTGCCTCCGGGCACCGAGGTGGAGCATTACGGAAGCGACTCGCTCATCATGGCGGGTTTCATCGACTGTCACGTTCATTTCCCGCAGATACCGATCATCGGCGCCGGCGGCAAGCAGTTGCTCGACTGGCTCGAGAAGTACACCTTCGTCGCCGAGCAACGCTTCGAAAGCCCGAAGCATGCGCGCGAAGTCGCGCAAGTGTTTCTGCGGGAGAGCCTCCGCAACGGCGTGACCACGTCGGCGGTGCATTGCACGGTTCATTCTGCCTCCGTCGACGCGCTGTTCAACGCAGCGCAAGAGCTCGGCCTGCGCACGATCGCCGGCAAGGTGCTGATGGACCGCAACGCGCCCAAAAAACTTCTAGATACCGCCCGGACCGGTTACGACGAATCGAAAGCGCTGATCGAGCGCTGGCACGGCCGCGACCGATTGCTGTACGCGATCACGCCGCGCTTCGCCGCGACCAGCACGCCCGCTCAGCTCGAAGCCGCCGGTGCTCTCAGGGCCGAGCATCCGGACTGCTTCGTGCAGTCGCACATCTCCGAGAACAGGCGCGAAGTCGAGTGGATTCGAGAGCTATTCCCGGAACGCAAGGATTATCTCGACGTCTACGATCACTACGGCCTGATCGGGACGCGCGCGATTTACGGCCACGGGATCTGGCTCTCCGAGCGCGAGCTTCGGCGCTGTCACGAGACGGGAACGGCGATCGCACATTGCCCGACTTCGAACTTCTTCCTCGGCAGCGGGTACCTCGACCTCCGCAATACGCTGAAGCGTGAGCGCCCGTTGCGCGTCGGACTGGCCACCGATCTCGGTGCCGGAACGTCGTTTTCGATGCTGCAGACAATGAACGCAGCGTCCCAGGCCGCGCAACTGCACGGGTACGCGCTCAGCGCGCCGCACGCCTTCTATCTCGCCACGCGCGGCACCGCGCACGCGCTCTACCTCGAGGATACGATCGGCAGCGTGTCACCGGGCATGGAGGCCGATCTGGTCGTGCTCGACCTCAAGTCGACGCCGCTCATCGAGTACCGCATGCGACACGCGGCCGATCTCGAGGAGGCGCTATACGTGCAGATGACGCTGGGTGACGATCGCGCGGTGCGTGCCACCTATGCCGCAGGGCGAAAGGTCTATGCGCGGGAAGATCAGGACGGGCGTAAACGCACCGCCCGTGGCAAACTTGGGCTGGTGCCTCGCCAGCGCACAGCGAAGTGAGACATTCCGTCGTAGCTCATTTCGCCTCGGCGCCGGCCTTGGTATCAGTCTGCGCGGTCGACTTGGTATCAGTCTGCGCGGTCGACACGCGACGAGACTCAGGCGGCGCTTTCGGCTGAAACACCGGGCCACCCTCGTACGTGAAATAAACCTTACGCTGGCTATGCGCAACGAGGACCCGATGCGCGCGCAGGAAATCTGCGCCGAGCAGCATCGATGGCGTACCCGCCACTTTTCGCGGCAAATGGCTGGCAGTCGGCGTGTAGGTCGCGTCCTTCCACAGGTCGGCAAATCGAATAGTCGTATCCTGTATGGTTTCGTTGCCGATCGCGAAGCTCTGCAACGGAGCTATCCAGAAGTCGACCAGCTTGCTGCCGAGGCCACCGCCCTTCCCGCTCGCGACCACGCCAGCCGAATCCAGCGTAATCCCCAGCCGCTCGGCGGTGGACTTGTCCAGCACCGATGCGCTAGAGCCCGAATCGAGTAGCGCCCGCGTCGGCTGCCCGTTGATCTGAACCGTCAGGACGATCCGCGGTCCGGCGTCATAGAATGGCTCCATCTCGACTTCACTGGCGCCCTGGGTCGCCCAGTACGCCAGCAACACGCCTTCGCAATCCTTCGGCTGAAACAGCCTGACTGCGTTGTGGGGCAGATCGAACTCGACATCGATCTGTTCGAAGAAATCCTCCCCGACGATCGCATCGATACGGTTACCGAAATCTCGCTCGCCTGCGACGGGCAATCGCAAGTTCTTGCGGGTGACCTGACCGACCTTGAACTCATCGATCAAGGTTACTTCGACGTGTGTCTCACCACCGATACCGAACAGCCGGGCGCCCCGGGCTTGTTGTCGAGTGAGCCCCAGGCGGTCCGCCGCCGGACGCAGGATCATGGTCTCTGCGCCGGTGTCCAGCATGCTGCTGATCTTTTGGCCGTTGACCGTGCCTTCGACGAGCGGGACGCCTCGTCCCGACCGGACCGGCCAATCCGCGATCTGAACCATCTTGCAGTTGGACGCCGCGGCGGCAGCGCTGGTCGCTAACGCCAGACCCGTGGCGAGCAATGCGGCCCAAAGATGGCGCACGTCGATCAACTGAGGTCCCGGTCTTGGTTGCAGGGAGCGGCCAGTATTGCACGCTCGATGTCGGAGGCCAAGGTTCAATTTCTCGCTGTAGCGCTCGGTTGCCTGCGATTTCCTTCGCCAATTACACCCAAGAGCACCAACGCAAAGCCCCGCGGTAATCGCAGGGCTTCGCAGAATCGCCACATCGCTGTGGCTGCGTTTCGTTGCGTCACCGCAACGCATGCCGATATGTCGTTATCGGCGTTGGGAACGACCTGTAGTGAATCTCATCGATAGAGTACCCCCGTCGTCGATTCCTACAACATCGGCAATTCCTCGTGGCCACGAACTCGTGGAGCATCCGGTGCATGAGTTCTTCCTGCGATGCCGGATACGGCCCGCGGTGTCGTACCTACGAGAGCCGATCTATGCATTGCGCCACTTGCATTTCCAGCCTACGCCGACCCGAAAGGAGTTGCAAGCGGATCCGCATCGACGCTGCCGTGATCGTCCGCGCGTGAGTCCCGTAGGATGGCACGCCTGATAGCCGCGCCGTGGTCAGGTCGTTGTTCGATACAGTGGTCGGGTTGTCCCGAGTAATGACCGCAGGCACTAACGGAAAACCTGAAGGTGCCGACAGGTGACGCCACGCTTGGCACGGGCCCGCCTTCGGGATCCACAATGCGAAGCTAACCCTCGAGGATTTCTCGGGGAATGGACTGCACGGGCAGCACGCGGTCCACCGCCCCGAGCTTGATCGCCTCCTTAGGCATTCCGAACACGACGCAGGTGTCTTCATCCTGTGCCACGGTGCGCGCGCCGGCCTGATGCATTTGCAGCAGCCCGCGCGCGCCGTCGCCGCCCATGCCGGTCATGATGATTCCCAACGCGTTGCTCC
>WNGK01007499.1_pt1 | contig 17647 bp, 11 predicted proteins | sample 5400601 | NCBI WGS metagenome assembly WNGK01 (sample SAMN13153376, study PRJNA577476) | soil metagenome | isolation source: 60 cm soil or saprolite under Garry oak tree replicate 1 | place: USA:California | collected 2016-06-15
GCTGCTGCTGACGGCATGGCAACTCTGGGCCAGCCATGCGGGATTCAATCGCATTGTCTTGGTAACGCCGGCAGCTGTTTTGCGCGATCTCGCGAATACACCCGGCACCTATCTTGAACCTACACTCCACACGCTGGTCTATGCGCTGGCCGGCCTCACGCTGGGGATATTTGCGGGAGTGACGCTGGCTGTGTGTGCGAACCTTTCGGAACTGCTGGCAGGCATGACGTGGCCGTTCGCGGCGATCCTGAGTTCGACGCCGGTGGTGTGCCTGATCCCGCTGTTGGCGCGGCTGTTCGGACACGACAGCCGCAGCGAACTGGCTACGGTCGCAGTGATGACCTTCTTTCCCTGCTACTTGTACGGAAGCCGCGGACTGCGCGAGTGGCCGCGGCTCTCGGACGAGGTCTTCCGTTCCCTGGCAGCATCGCGCATGGTACGGCTACGCCTACTTTCTCTGCCGGCCGCAATGCCTGCAATCTCTTCAGCATTGCGGCTGGGTGCGAGCATAAGCGTGCTGGTAGCGCTGGTCACCGAGTACCTGATACAGGTTGGCGGACTGGGAACGCTATTCGCCGTCACCATGCAAAAGTTCGACATGCCTCGCGCGCTCGGTGCGAGCTTGGTTGCGATGGCTCTTTCAGTGCTTCTTTATGAACTGGGCTGCGCGGTGGAATTGCGCGTGCATCGTCACTTTCGGGGTTAGCCCCGCGGTGCCAGGTCTGTTGCAGTCCCGGCGTTATTCCGTGCCAGTGTCCTCGCTTATCTTTGCCCCGGCAAGCTTGCGCAGGTAGTCGCCCCACTTGGGGTCGTAGCCCTCGATGCGATTCTCCAGCTTAGCGCCGTCGTTCCACCAGTGTGCAGCATCGCGGCCCAGGGCGGTGCCACGCGAGGTATGCAGATCGAGCATGAAGTCCTCAACCACTGGCCCCCGTTCACAGCGCTCGGTCACGCCACGAGTCCATCCGGCAAGCTCCATTGACATATTGTCCTTCTTCGACGTGGCCAGCAGACGGACGGCATGTGCGCAGTAGATCCAGCGATCGCCCTGATCGGCCATGCGGCTCGCCTGGCAATAGAGAGCGTCAATGATGGCGGGTGCGGCCGGCATCCCCAACCCCACATCCTCGGTGGCGATAATCTCAAGCCGGCGCCAGAGGACCTCTTCTGTTTCCGCACCGTTCGAGAAGAGTTCGAAGGCGGCCAGAGCGGCTTCTTCCACCCTGCCGCGGCGAATAGATTTCTGCAGAACCGAACGCAACTCGTCAACGGCAAATCCGCGGATCGTTGTAGTGCGGCTCCATACGTCGGTGCTCTGATAGTTCTTGCTCATGGCTCCTTCTTTTCCTCATTGATGCCCGTCGAACGAAATTGCGGGCGTTTGATTGTCGATGTCTGCTTTCACTGTTTCCCGAGCCGCTCGACCAGCATCTGCTGGAGCCGCAGGAGATCGACGTCCATGATCGCGTGCACACGGCTGCCTGACAGCTCCGGCTTGTCCGCGTCGGTCGAGACCAGTGTATCGCCGTACGTCGGTCCATGATCGGTTGAAACATCAATATAGACGTAGCGTTCGCTGCGTATCAGCGCTGGATCGATCCAGACGGCGGCAGCCATCTCGTCCCAAAGATAATTCGGATGGAGCGGTCGCGGAGTATAGCGCGTGACCCACTCGGCGGCCGGGCTGTGTGCCCTGGCCAGACCGTCGAGGACTTCAGGTTCGGCGCGTGTCTTAAGCGAAACGTCGATGGTGGTGGTGGTGACCTTTGCCCAATGCTCCCGAAGAACGATGCTTGAGGCTTCGGGATCGAACCAGAAATTGAACTCGTGGCGGGGGCGATTCACCCACTCCGGCGCATCAGTGGCTGGCAGTATGCTGCCTCCCATCAGCACCAGTTCCTGAGCCAGCGCAGCGAAGTACGGATCGATGCGGCAGGCCAGAGCGACGTTAGTGAGCGGGCCGGCAGCGTAGATTGTCACCTGGTGCGGATGCTCATGCACCATCCGCACCATGAAATGCGCAGCATCTTCATTGGACAGCTTGATCCGGGGCAGGCCCTCACGCAAGTCGGTCTTGTCGATCCGGTCCCAGTCCGCGGGGGCCTCTGAGGAAGTGTAGGCGCCCAGATAAAACGGCTTGCCGTAGAGGCGATTGTAGAGGCGTGTCTCCTGCGCTGTGCGAACCAGCGGAAAGGCCGCGCCTGCAATCACTGGGACATCGGTGCGGCCGAGTCCTTCGACCAGGCGAAGCGCATGCATCACCTCCTGGTCGCGCCAGGAGTCGCCAGTAACAACGGTAATGCCGAGAACACGGACCTCGGGCGAGACCAGCAACAAGCTCAACGCCATATCGGCTGAACCCGAGACATCCTGGTCGGCAATCACGTACCGCGGTTCGCTTGGTTGAGCAGGAGCGGCCGATGAGACGAGAAGAAAAAGAGAGCCGCCGAGAATCGCGCGGCTCATCTTTCGCAAGCGGTCGAACACCATGAAGTATCTTCCTTGTATTTCTAACGTAGAAAGATAAGAGGCGATGCATTCGCTGATGCGCCGCCTCTTGCTGAATCGTAGATCGCGTCAATCAGAAGGTGTAGCGAACGGAGACCTGTTCGCGCCGTGCGTTGGTTCCGTCAGGAAAACCTGCCGAAGCAGTTCCCTTGCCGGCCCCGGTAACAGGCGTAAGGATTCCGTTTCCGTTGGCGTCTGTATTCGCAATGATCGCCACCTGATTCACGGAGGTTGTCGTGTTGTAGTTGAACGCGTTGAAGACCTCGAAGTTCAGCGACACATTCTGCTCGTGAAGGATCTTTATTTCCTTAGTTAGGCGCAGATCCGTCTTCAGGGTCGTGCCCAGATTCAGGCTGCTTCGCGGATAGAACGGAACTCTCTGATAGGACGCGAATCCAATTCCGTCCCCGCTAATGGTCGTCGAATATATATCGTTCGAGAGCGCGGCGGGTAGTGCGCTGATGCTGACATACGGATCGACTCCTTGCGGGGTCGCGTAGGTCTCAATCATCGACAACTGCCATCCAGTGAGTACCGAGTTAGCGAGACTCGATCCAAAGTCCCCCGTCGGTGGAGCGATAAGCCCGCCTGCCACAAGGCGCTGGCGTTGGTCGAGCGGTGAACGTCCCTTCTCGAAACGCTGGTTCCCGTTGTAAACGGTGACGGGCGGGTCGGTGTAGTAGATATTGTCAGCTCCGGCGCCTAGCCCAAGATCGATCGCGTGCGACCACGTGTACGCAAGCGATCCCTGAACCCAGCGCGATTGCTGGCGTGTCACTGTCGCCACCAAACCATCGTAGTAAAGGCGTCCGCCGTTATTGATATGGTTGAGCACACCGTGCGCCGAATCGTATTTGGCTGTATAGAGGGGCGTCGTATACGACCCGACTTGAGAACCGCCGGCATTCACAATCTGCCAGGTATACGTGCTTGTCGGTGGAACCAGGTTGTCGTCTTTGCGGGTGAGGAAGTCCACACCGTCATTCCACAAATAGGAGACGGTCGCGGTTGTCTTGTGGTCAAGCCGCTGTTCCACCGTGAAGTCTGCCTGTTCGGTGTATGGGGTCTTGAGATTCGAATCGGCATAGGTGACGTTGCTGCCCGATCCAGAGATGCTGGTCGAGGTCAGGTAGTTGGGGAACGTCGGTGCTTCCGACATGCTGGGCACAAAGAAGATCGTTTTCTGCACTACTCCATTCCGCTGCTGCAGGCGAATCACGCTCGCGGAAGGCAGCCGCGCATACGAGATGCCGTATCCGCCGCGCAGAACGGTGTTGCCATTGTTCATCGAGTACGCAAAGCCGAGTCGCGGCGAAACGTTGCCCAGGGGTTCGTTCAGTTTTCCGGAGGCTGGATACTCCGGGTTTTCAGGCGGTTGCGTAAAGCGGTTGAACTCATACCGCAGACCAAGATTCACAGTGAGCCTCCGCCCCATCTGCCACTGATCCTGCGCATACAAATTGTAGTCACGCACGATCGCACGCGTAAGCAGCGGACCGAAACTTTGCAGGAATCCGAAGTAGTGTTTGCCGGCCTGGGGGTCGCTTGAATCGGGAGTCAAATCCTCTGCCCACCCGGTAACGCTGCCGTAGAAATACTCGCCCTTGGCAAAAAAGAGGGCATCCTCTACGTCGCGCATGTAATTGGACTCGACGCCGAACTTCAGCTGATGATTCTTTGCGGTAAGCGAGTAGTTGTCGGTGAACAGGAATCGATCTTCGGATGGTTGCGAATTCGGAATGTTGACCGACATGCCGAGGTTGCTCATGTCGCCAACAGAAAGTCCCGATTTCAATCCGTCGGCCGGTGCAATCGAGGAGTTGGTCGACTGCTTGCGCGTGTCTTTAAACCAGCCGAACCGGAATTCATTCACAGCACGAGGCGAAACAACGCGCGTGTAGGAGAACCTTGTCCATCGCGTGAGGTTGATCTGATTGCCGTTTGGATAGAACCCGCTTCCATCGGTCAGCGCGGTGGCGCTGACGGCGCCATTGGGAGAGGCAAATTGCATCAGATTGAAATTTGCCGTGAAGCTGTCGTGGTCCGTGGGGCGGTAATCGAGCTTCGCGAATGCGATATTCTCATTCAATTTGCGCGGCAGCACGGCAAATGTACGCTGAATGTATGCCTGCGCAGCTGCACACTGCGTCGCCGTAGCCTGGCACACGCCACTCTTGAAGCTGCCATCGGAATTGACAAGATTCGAGCCGGAGTACGACGACACTAGCGGACGGCTTTCGCGCGTCTCTTCCGTGTTGCCGAAGAAGAAAAGCTTGTCTCGCCGGATGGGACCGCCTACGCTGCCTCCCACCTGATGACGCCAATTGGGCGGATTGAATGGCTCGTTATTGTTGAACGAGTACGGATCCGTCGAGTTGAGCGAACGGTTCTTGAAGAACCAGAATCCGGAGCCGTGATAGCTGTTGGTGCCGCTCTTGGTGAGCGTGTTGACGATGCCGCCGGCTGCATGGCCAAACTCTGCGCTGTAGTCCGACGTCTGTACCTGAAACTCCTGCACGGCATCCTGGCTGAGCGGCGAAAATGCGCTGGTGCTTCCGGCATCGTCCTGGCCCCATTGCTGGGTCACATCCATGCCGTCCTGCAGGAAAAGATTGTTGCCGGGGACGCCGCGATAGGTTACCTCGCCATTTGCTCCGTCAGTTGTTACGCCCGGCGTCAACAGGACAAACTGATCCACACGGCGACCGTTAATGGGCAGATCGTTGATCTCTTTCTGGCTGACAAGTTCGGAGACGCCAAGGCGCGTGACATCCAATGTCGTTTCCGATGCGTCTACCAGCACACTCTCCGATGTCTGCGAAACGCCTAAAACCACGTTGAGTGACGCGTTCTGTCCCACGTGCACGCTGATACCTTTTGCCACGTACGTGGAAAATCCTGCCATCGTGACGGTGACCTTGTATCCGTCGGCGGGGGGAAGCGACGAGGCTTCAAAGAAGCCTTCAGAGGATGCGGACAATACGCGTGTAAAACCGATAGCGGGGTTTGAGACGACGATCTCCGCTTTCGGAACTACGGCTCCCGATGCGTCAGTGACTATGCCGTGAAGGGCTCCAAGGCCGGCCAGCGACTGCGCAAATGAGATCGCCGAGAAACAAACGAGCATGAAGCAGAGAGATATCCGACCCAGGATTCGCGGAAGATGCCTGCGGTCGGTGTGGGATTGAGACTTCAACATTAAGACCTCCAACAATGAAATAGAATCAGTGTCTGCAGTTACAGAGGGCAAAATCTGCGCTTGATTTGAAAATCTAGAGCCAATGTGAAGCCGAGCGGAGAAATGAGTACGCGATCGCGGCCGCATCCGATCTGACTGTCCATCAGTGCTGCGAGATACACGTTTGCGCTTGGGTTCCGCACAGAGGTGCGTTCCCATCTCTCCCTCGATCATGTCAACTGCATTGCCGGGTCTGCCGAACCGGCCTTTAGAGATCAGCTTGTGTTGGCAAATGCCTCAGTGGCACCTGTGATCTATCTTTCGCCTTCGGCACTTGTCCTAATTGTTCTTCTAGTTTCGGCCGCGCATCTGAATTGTCTGCCGACGTTGCTACATCCCGATGCGGGTCGAACCAATTCCAGACTGGGTTTCTGTTATCGGTATTTAATCATAGAGTTCGGTTCGCGTCGACAAAACTCATGCCATCTTTATTTGTTCGCGTGATATACCTAAACGAACATCGGTGCTGCCTTCATTGGAGAAACCGCGGCCTGGTTGCGCCTTGATGCGCTCTGATCAAGTTTCGCACGTTCGTAGCCGTTTTTTGTCCACTTGCTACAATCCAATCATTTCTCATCAATTGCCGTCTCCACCTGATCGGGCTGTACTCGCGCCTGAGATGAACCCAGTTCACTCGGCGGCATTGCAGACAGTGGACTTGAATGTCTCACATCTCCTCATTTGCAACCATCCCAAGCGCTCAATATCGACTACAAGGCAAGCTGCACAACTCGGATTTCAGATCATCCCCGTAGAAAACAGCTGAGGTTCCTCGGGAGTCGGCTTGAGTTCAGGAGTCGTTCATTACAGACTCCTCAGGTGGAGACCTTCCCATCCGTTAGGCAGCCGAGACTCGGGCGCTCGCCTCAGAGCCTTCCCAGACTCTCTTTTGCGTTTGGGCAAGCTGATTACGCATAATTCGGGTCACATACGGCCCTTTGCAGGCACTACGATGGTTCGAGGTTGATGTCCATGGCATTGTCCATCACTGTGGAAGTGGGGAAGAATATAACTGAAATTCCGTCACTTACAGCAGATTTCCGCCTTCTGCATCGGTAAGTAGGTAAGTAATTGATAATAAATATATTTATATCAGAGTAGCGGGGTTGTTTCTACCTTCACAAATGGCTGATTATCAGCGCACCATCCGATCGCGTTTGAGTGGTTCGCGGCCGGTCAGCCTCTAGGGTTCACCCATTTTGTGGTTGATTATCATCCGATCAATGGTCGATTATATGAACGATGATCCACAGGCACATCACTGACCAAGTCCGAGAAGCACTGGCCGACACACCGGCTGTTCTCGTCAGCGGCGCTCGGCAGACGGGCAAAAGTACCCTCGTTCAGTCTGAGGAACTGGGCGAACAAAATCGGCAGTACCTGACATTCGACGACCCTGGCATCCTGGCTGCGGCGAAAGGTGATCCTAACGGTTTCGTCGCCGGTTTGAATCCACGCGTCACATTGGACGAGGTACAGCATGTGCCGGAACTGTTTCCAGTGATCAAAGCGGCTATCGATCGGAAGCGGCAGCCCGGGCGCTTTCTGCTCACAGGATCGGCAAACGTGATGCTCCTGCCAAAGCTATCCGAGTCTCTGGCAGGGAGGATGGAAGTGGTAACCGTATGGCCGTTTTCCCAAGGAGAGATCCACGGAACAAAAGAGACCTTCGTGGACACAATGTTCTCCAAGCATTCCGTCGTGTGGTCTGGAAAAACGACACCTATTCGGCGGGAGGAATTGCTGGAGACCGTTCTTGCTGGTGGATATCCCCTTGCTATTGCCCGTCATAATGCGTCTCGCCGCAATGCCTGGTTCCAGTCCTACATCATGACCATGCTGCAGCGCGACATTCGCGATCTAGCCAACATCACCGACCTGACTGCGGTCCCGCGCCTACTCTCAGTCGTAGCTGCCCGCGCAGGCGGTCTACTGAACTTTGCTGATTTGTCACGGACCGTGGGGCTACCGCAGACCACGTTGAAACGCTACTTCGCCCTGTTGGAATCGACCTTCCTTGTGCAACTGTTGCGGCCGTGGGCGACCAACTTGGGTCAGCGAGTCATTCAGACCCCCAAAGTCTACCTGAATGACACAGGGCTCTTGAGCTACCTGTTGGGGATCGCAGTTGACCGACTGCAGGTAGATGGAACTCTGGCCGGCGCGGCATTCGAAAACTTCGTGTTCATGGAGTTGCGGAAGCAGTCAACCTGGAGCTCGATTCAGCCGGAGATATTCTACTGGCGCACAGCTTCTGGGCAAGAAGTCGATCTCGTGTTGGAGGACCGTTCTGGCAGACTGGCCGGTATTGAGGTCAAAGCTGCCGCAACGTTGGGCAGCAATGATGTGCGCGGCCTGCAAGCCTTGGCAAACGCAGCCGGCAGGAAATGGGTGCGCGGCGTTGTCCTCTACACAGGCACAGAAGTAATCCCCTTTGCGAATAACCTTCACGGTATTCCCGTCACACACCTCTGGGCCGGATAAGAGGCGCCGCGGCGCAAGTTCCGCTCGGCAAAATGGCTGCAATGGAATCGCGTTTGAACGTCCCGGTTCTGAGCCTAGATGAAGATGAGCCTCTGCGGCGTGGTCCAGCTTATTGGCCGGTTATCTCACTGAAGGCAACAACTGAGATCAAATGTTCATCTGTCCGACAAGGCGACTATAGCGACAAGTGGCTCGCCCTTAGATTGTCGGTGAGTGAGTTGGCGATTTGGCGTAAACGGAGAGCTCGGCAACTTCCGATTTCCAGTTGTAGTCCACAAACTGCCTCAATGCTTACTCATCTCGCAGCGTCGTTGCAGGATCCGTCTTTGCTATCCGCAGCGTAGGAATGGTTGTGGCAAGCGTAGTCACCAGTAGAAGCACCAGTACGACACCGAGAATGCTGGGCAAATCATAGACGCCGATCCCGTAAAGAGTGCTGCGCATAACTCGAAGTGCTCCCACGCAAAGCAGCAACCCAAGCACGAGGCCGATCGCCGACGAGCGGATGCCCGGTGCGGCAACCTGCGCCATCGCCTGGCGCAGAGTGGATCCGAGAGCGAGGCGGATGCCGATCTCCCGCGTCCGCTGGGCCACCATGTTCGCGACTAGCGCAAAGATGCCTACCGCGCTCAGGAGCAGGGCAAGACCGGCCATGGCGCCGAGAAGAGCCACCTCCACCCTCTGCGTCGCAAGCGCCTGCGCAAGATGGTCAGTCATGCTGTAGAAGCCGGAAAAGGGCAGCCCCGGATCGACGCTTGCCAGGGCCCGTTGCATCTGGCCGGTCAGGCCCTCGATCGGTCCGGAGGTGCGAATAATCCAACTCGGCTGAAACCAGACGTGAACCACCGCAAGCATGCGCGGGTCAACCTGCGCCGCGGGGATATACGTGATGGGCTCGCTGCCCAGCGGATCGTTGACCTGCTCTGCATGTGGCGGGAGCGCGATGTCTTCCACCACTCCCACAACTATCGTCCCGTCCTTATCGAGAGTCTGGCCAACAGGATTGAAACCTCCGAAGTATTTACGAACGAAAGACCGATTCACGATGGCTACCGCTTGAGTGCCGCGCCGGTCTGAACCGGTAAAGCTGCGCCCGGCCAGCAAGGGAATCTGCAGAGTCGCGAAATAGGAGGGCGTAACGTAGATCTCGCCACTCATGATCTGCTGACCTCTCAGCGGCCCGCTGGCCATCACCATTCCGTCATTCAATGCGCGCTCGTACGGAAGCGACAACCCCACAGCCGCACGTTGGACCCCCGGAATACGCTCCATGGCCGAAATGCTTTCCGTGAGCAATCGGTCGAAGGAGCTCGGATCGCGATCACGCGCGTCATCGAGCGAAGCCTTGGCCGTCATCACACCTTGAGGATTGAACCCAGGCGGCAGGGTCTGCAAATGAATCAGTGTACGAATTAGCAATCCGCTGGCCGCCAGCAGCACGACCGTCAAAGCAACTTCACCGGCAATCAATGTCTGGCGCAAACGCAGCCGTTCCACGCCTGCAATCGTACGGCTCGCCATAAATGACCGCAGATCGCTTCGCTTCAGCGCAAGCGCCGGCAGCATGCCACAAAGCACACTCGTAAGGATCGCCGCAGCCAGCGTAAATCCCAGCACGCGTCCATCCAGCGGAACGCCGGCCACAGGCAGGTAATCGGGCGGCAGCAGCGACAGCAGACCGCGCAATGCCGCGAATCCAACCCCCACGCCGACGGCGCCTCCGACAAGCGCGAGGAGAAGATTTTCGATCCAGAGTTGCCTCTGGACGCGCCAGCGCGATGCTCCCAACGCCATCCGTGTTGCGATCTCTGAGGCGCGCCGCGCCATGCGCACTACGGTAAGTCCGGCAAGATTTGCGCACGCAATCAGCAGGATCAACCCTGCTGCGAGCATCAGCGTTAATGCTTTCGGCCGCAGATCTGCCGTTTGCCCCTTCTGCAGCGGCACAGTATGGAAGGAAATCTTCGAGTCAGGATGAAATTCCTTCGCGTAGCGCAGCGCTCGATCTGCCCACGCGCGATTGATCTCGCCGTCGGCCTGCCGCCAGTTGGCGCCGTCGCGCAATCGAATGATGACCCCAAAGTTTGCGCCTCCGCCCTCGCCTTGGCGGCTAGGTTGCAGAGCAGTGTAGACATCCGCATTCAGAGGCGTTCTCGCACCGGCCGGCAACACACCGACCACTGTATACGGTTCGCCCTTCAACTGAATTGCCTGCCCGATCAAATGAGGATCGGCGTGAAAAGGCGTGCGCCACAAGCCATACGAGAGGATCACAGCGTTGGGGCCATGGGGGCGATCTTCGTTCTCAGTGAAGATCCTGCCGATCACTGGCCGAAGACCGAGCACATCGAAATAGTGAGCCGAGACGCGCCCCGCATGTACGTACTGCACGCTTCGTCCGGCCAGAAGATTCACCCCGGACGAGACGGTACTATAGACCGCGCCGAGCACCGAGGGAACATCGTCGCGCAACAGCTCCCACTGCTCCCCATCGATATCGTTCAGCCCATCAAAAGGCTCAGAAGCTTCTATGCGCATGAAAAAGGTACCCATACGCTCAGGCTCGGGATAAGGAAGACTCTTCAACATCAGAGCATTCACAATCGAAAAGATGGCCGTGTTCGCCCCGATCGAGAGCCCAAGTGTGACAATCACCGCGGCAGTAAAACCCGGCTTGCGCAGCAGTTGGCGCCACCCATAGCGCACGTCATGCCAGATCATCTCAACGCGCGTCCCCGCGCGACCATCCCGCACGGCCTGTTTTACCTGCTCCACGCCTCCAAAATCAGCCAGCGTGGTTCGGAGAGCTTCGGGCGCAGCAACGCCGGCCGCAATCTTTTCGTCCGTAACCATCCGCACGTACGCCTGCACTTCGTCGTCGAGCTGGCGCTCAACCTTCTGCTTTCGGAGAAGATTCCCCAGCAGACTGCCGATCCGAGACCAGACCTTCATCGTTCGCTCCTACGTGGTTGCCTTCAACGCATTGGCCATCGCCAGCGCAATCGTTTGCCACTGCTTCGTCTCCACTTCCAGCTGGGCTCGTCCTGCCTTTGTCAGGCGATAAAACTTCGCCCGGCGATTTTTCTCAGAGTCACCCCAGAAAGAACTCAGCCAACCGGCTTCCTCCATGCGGTGCAGGGCAGGAAACAATGAACCCGGCTTTACCACAAACGTTCCCCGAGTGATCTGGTCGACGCGTCGCGAAATGCCTAGACCATGGAGCTCGCCCGCGCCAAGCGCCTTCAGAATCAGGAGATCCAGGGTACCTTGGAGGAGGTTTGTCTGCTTAGAGCTCATCGTATGCACCTATCGAGCTTCTATATGAGTTTGTACCAACTCTCGTATAGATTGTCAATAGGAGCGTGGGGGCGGCCTGCTCGGACTCAATCGACGTGGGCCTGATGAGGTCTGATGCTACTCGGCCGAGACGTTTTGAGGACCTCTGACTGACGGCCTCGATTGTTGACGACAGGCCACAGCGCGTTTCCAGCTAGAATCTCGCTGGAATTAATTCTCGGTGATAATGCGCTCATTGAGGTCCGCCGCGCCCGAAACTTCTGGATAGCCGACCAACTGGAAGGCAGAGCCGGAAGTCCTTGGCTTTCATCGGTTCTGAGCCAGTTTGCTCTCTCTCTGCAAAAGAAGATCGGCACAATCAGTGAGAGAGTTACATTGGCATCTGGTTGCACGTTCCAGGAGTTTCTCCGCGTGTTGAAGTTGTGCCATGCGCGTCCGGACCTCTTTTAGCTTTTGCGTGGCAAGCGCCCGCCATCGCTGCGAGGGTGAAGATGTACCGCTGAAACCATGAATGAGCGTCCTCGCTTGGCTGATGGTGAATCCGCCTTCAAGTGCCATTCGGATCAGTTGCAGATTTGTGAAGACTTCTTCATCGTAGTCTCGGCGTCCACTGATGCGACGCAGACGGCAGATCAGCTTCTCCTTCTCATAAAACCTGAGCGTCGATGAAGGTAGTCCGCTTCGCCTTGCTACTTCGCCAATCGTCATAGAGCAATTTTACGCGCTTGACTTAAAGTGCACTTCAAGTCGTACCGTTGCTTACAAGGTAGTCATTTCCAGATAGGGGATACGCATGAGCAGCGAATCGGTAACCAACGAGGGCGTCCTCGCCTGCACTCTTCCGTCTCCAGAACTAGCGCCCCGAAGGGCGGAGATACAGAAGCTCATCGAGCAGGCGAGTTCGGTCGTAGCGAGGCCTGATGGCGTGTTGTTCACGTTTCAGAATACGGACGAGACTGCTCACGCGCTTTTGGACTTTATCCGTTTCGAGCAGCAATGCTGCGGCGCCATTGCTTATGAGCTTCGAGCTGAGCCTCCGCATTCGGAACTCGTTCTTCAGCTTCGCGCTCCCGCAACTCTGGTTGCATCGGTTCAGAAGTTCTACCTGGCGAATGAACCATCAGCCAACGACGGGAATGCGTGATGGCGAATGACGGTTTGTTTCGTGCAGCTGGGATGGTGAAAAGGTTCTGCGCATGTTTCGGACCTCTTGGCGCCGTCATGTGTGCGGTGGTGTGTCTGGGGCTTCCAATCGTAAGCGGTGCACTTGGAATCGGTGGCATGAACTTCCTCCGAGATGACCGCCTTCTGATTCCGTTCGAGATTCTCTGTTGTGGGGCATTCCTGTGGAGTTTCGAGCGGGGGCGGCAGGCACACGGGAAGCTCATCGTAGTTTGGCTCGCATTCCTAGCGACCGGAATGCTCATGGGATCGATGTTCCTTACGGGAGTTCGCTCTAAAACTGCTGTACTGTTCGCCTGTATCCTTCTGACTGCTGCGATGGCGCTCAATCGAATATTTCTGAAGAAATGTCTCTGTACCACTAACAATTCCCCCAACTCGAAGGATCAATAGGCGAGAAGATACTGCGTTTCTACGGCAGAGCCGCAACCTCCTTCCACGGCCGCGACGACCATACTGTTCAACCACTACAGAACAGTTCGGGGGCTGGGAGTAGCGGTCTGATCGAACCGTACCGCGAGATTGAGGCTTGCGATCGGAAGAGATCGATTCTTCTCCAGAGACCGGCAGTAGTCTGATCAGCGGCGGGGCTTCGTTCTACCGGGCCATCGCTGAGCTGACCGCCAAGGCGAAGCCGCACAGAATCGCGGCGCTGCCAGTGATTCGCGCCACAAGTTCGCCGCGGGGGACGAGCTTTTCGAGGGCAATCACCACCCCGACAATCACCATCACAGCGAGGTTCATCACTCCTAGCACAAGCTGGATCAGCATCAGCGCCCAGCAGCACGCGGCGCAGAGGGCGCCGTGGTGGAGTCCAAGGCCCAAGGCTCCACGCCAGCCTCCGTGTAGATGATGCGCGACGACCGACAACGGATCGCGGCAATGTCGCAGGCAAGCAGACTTCCACGGACTGAGTTGAAATATGCCTGCCAAAACCAACGCGCCAGCAGCCGCGAATGGAATCGTTCGACTCACTGCCATTGAAGTCATCGCGGCATGAGCGACAGCAGCGCCTGCGGCGAAGGCGACCACTCCGAACAACAGCCAGACAAAGAAGTAGCCAGCCCCAAGCACAAGGGTTATAGAGCCAAGGTGGGCTTCCCCACGGAACGCGGCGGCGCGGCGGTAAAGCAGCAGCATCGGAAGGCACGAGGGCAGCATCATGGCTACCATCATTGCCAGCCACATTCCAACAAATGAAAGCACTGCGCTAGGCCAATTCTGGCCAGGCATGACCGTCCACATCATGCTCATGATCCAATTTCCGGGCATAGGCATGCCGCCGGACATTGAGCGAGTGATATAGAGCGTTACCCCTGCGGCAACGGCAAACACCGCAATCGCTGACAGATACACATTTCGTTCACGGTCGTGAGGGCGAACGGTGGCAGACTGGACCGAATTTGCAGGAGAGGACACTGAAACTACGCCACAAGACCCATGTGGGTCTGCTCGACCACAGCCATGGAGCTGTGTGCCGGAGGGTAATCAAAGGCGATTGGGCCACTGGAACGTAGAACGCCGGTAGTGGCGATTTCCGGGCGTTTGTATTCCATACCTTCAGGCATGTCCAGGCGTACGCGGTGGTCCTTACCGGTGGCCATATTCTTTACGGGCTCAGTGGTGGTGAACATTTCGCGGCCGAATGTGACGCGCGAATGCCGACGCTCCATGTCGAATTCGAATTCGATGGGAACGAACTTCGGCTCCAGTACACGCGAGATTACGCTGGCCAGCACCTCGTACCACGCATTCCCTGCCTTACCGCTCAAGATGGTGAAGATAGCGTCGCGCTGCTCCGCTGTGGAATTTTCCTGCAGGTACGGCTGGAAAGTACCGTTGCCCAGATGCAGGGCCCCGGGCCAATGGTAAGTACCGCCAAAGATTAAGCCATCCAGTTTGACGGTTCCGAAGTGTCCTTCCAGGATGCGGTCGGCAAACATTCCCTGGCAGGATCCATGGGTTGGAGTGGCCCAAAAGTCGCAAGGGCAGCCCATCGCGCAGTTGCAATTCTTGACGTATTCGGCCTTGAAACGCCATTCAGTCGCCATCATGCACCCCCGACAATAGCGCGAAGTATAGCACCCCCGCAATCGAAGGAGAGATTTACATTTTTCGCCAGCCTCCCTCGCCAAAACTCCGTCCGGGTTGAAAATGAGCCTGATTCCCGAACTCGGCGGTAGAGTTGGCAGTAGTTTTGGCCTCGAAATGTTCCGTTCGGCGACGGCAGAGCACAATGCCCTACGTCGCTCACAGATCTCCTCCCTGCGGATGGGTCATGTCCTCACGGCGCACCCACAAATCGAACTCCTCCGCGGTGAGGAAACCGAGCTTGAGAGCGGCCTCGCGCAAACTGATGTCCTCCCGGTATGCGGTGAGTGCTATCTGTGCCGCCTTCTCATATCCGATGTGTGGATTGAGGGCGGTGACCAGCATGAGCGAGCTTTCGAGATGTTCTTTGATTCGTTTCGCGTTTGGCTCGATCCCCATGACGCAGCGCTTGGTAAAGGAGCGGCAGGCGTCCGCCAGGAGTTCGATCGACACCAAAACGTTGTGCAGGATGACCGGCTTGTAGACATTGAACTGGAAGTTGCCCTGCGAGCCCGCGAACGCTACGGCATGGTCGTTGCCAAAGACCTGAACCGCAACCATAGAAAGCGCCTCGCACTGCGTCGGGTTAATCTTCCCCGGCATGATGGAGGAGCCTGGTTCATTGGCTGGAATCTTGAGTTCGCCTATTCCCGCCCGAGGACCACTGGCATACCAGCGAACGTCGTTGGCGATCTTCATGAGAGCGCCTGCAAGTGTTCGGAGCGTTCCACTCACGCTCACCATGCCATCGTGCGCGGAGAGCGCCGCGAAGTTATTGGGAGCCGAAACAAACGGCTTGCCCGTCTCCTCTGCGATTCGCCGGGCAGCCACCTCCGCAAAGCGTGGATCAGCGTTGAGCCCCGTGCCGACCGCCGTGCCTCCGATCGCCAGCGCATACACTCCAGGGAGAGATTGGCGAATGCCGTCGAGTGCTTGGTCGAGTTGCGCAACCCAACCCGAGATCATCTGGCCTAGGGTCAGCGGCGTCGCGTCCTGAAGATGCGTCCGACCTACCATAACAATGTCGCGATAGGTCTGCCCCTTCGTGGTCAGCACGTCGCGCAGTTCCACCACAGAAGGAAGCAGTTCGCGTTCGATGGCCTCGACGGTAGCGATATGCATCGCAGTTGGAAACATATCGTTCGATGATTGACTTTGATTCACATCGTCGTTGGGATGAACGGGCTTCTTCGATCCAACCACGCCGCCAGCAAGTTGGATCGCCCGGTTGGCGATCACCTCGTTCGCGTTCATATTGGTCTGCGTGCCAGAGCCCGTCTGAAATACGACCAGCGGAAACTCCTTGTCCCAGCGGCCATCGATCACTTCCTGCGCAGCACTCACGATCAAATCTACTTTCTCTTTCCGAAGGTGACCCAGTTCACCGTTGGCAAGAGCAGCGCATTTTTTCAGGATGCCGAGAGCGCGGATCACGGGACGGCCCCACCGGAAACGCTCGACCCCGATGGAGAAGTTGATGCAGGAGCGCTGGGTCTGTGCGCCCCACAAATGACCGGCCGGAACCTGAACTTCTCCTAACGCGTCCTCCTCGATACGGTACGGATTGGTCGATTCGCTGGTTGCCATCTCAAAACCTCCGCCCATTGCTCCAGGCCGCATCTATTCCGATTTGCACTTTCGATGAACGCAAACAGTAAATCTTTCTGCCACCCGGGCATCGGACAAACTGAGGTTAATGATCGCATCATCGCATGGTCCGTCACCCACAGGCGTGGTGCCTGTGGTCCCATGAAGCACATCGAGTGCTGGCGTTCAGGGGCGGGCGGATCGGCTGGCAGATCGAGCACCAGCACCCCCTCATAATGATGAAGCGGATCAAGCATGTTTGCCCAGTCAAGTCCGCGGCGCGCTCGTCTCGGTGATTCAGCGCTATGCTTTGTAGCATCGTGATATTCGCGCCACGTCATTGCCGGTAGGTGGGCTCAGCCGATCCTGCTGCTGGCGCCAATTTTACAGCTGAATCTTAGCATCGAGACCATGATCGATTTACCCTTGGTGCTACGTCAGCTCGTCGATAAACGACTGCACCAAATCCGGCGCGATGCGAGTGTTCCCCTCGACCAGCGGGCCTGCGTTGAGCACCGGTTCAGCCGCGTGGAGTGCCGGCACATCGGTGCGCTCGAAGAACTTGCCTATGGGGATCTCCTCGCCCCACAAGAGCGATCGTTCCACCGCTGCCGTCCAGTCCGTCGCGTCGTACACTGCATCGTCTTCAAGCTTCTTTACACGTGGACGGAACCATTGGTAGGTATTGTCATGGTTATAAGTGACGCATTGGCTGAACACGTCGAGGAACGAGAAGCCTTTGTGCTGAATGCCCTGTTTGATCAATTCGGTCAAATGTTTTTGCTCGCCGCTGAAGCCACGCCCGACGAATGTTGCGCCCGCCGAGAGAGCAAGCGTGATGGGGTTGATCGGGGTTTCGATATTGCCGAAAGGCATGCTCTTGGTCTTCATGCCCATGCGGCTGGTGGGCGACGTCTGCCCGGTGGTGAGGCCGTAGATCTGGTTGTCCATCACGATGTATAGCAGATCGACGTTTCGGCGCATGGCGTGAATAAAGTGGCCTGCGCCGATGCCAAAGCCATCGCCATCGCCGCCCGTCACTAGCACGGTGAGTTCGTGGTTGGCCAGCTTGACGCCGGTGGCCACGGGAAGCGAACGGCCATGCAGCGTGTGCATGCCATAAGTATTGATAAAGCCTGGGAAGTTGGACGAGCAGCCGATGCCGCTGATTGTGCACACGCGGTGATTCGGGATTTGAAGATCGACGAGCGCCTTCTGCACTGCAGCGAGCACGCCGAAGTCGCCGCAACCAGGGCACCA
>WNGK01003247.1_pt1 | contig 17642 bp, 19 predicted proteins | sample 5400601 | NCBI WGS metagenome assembly WNGK01 (sample SAMN13153376, study PRJNA577476) | soil metagenome | isolation source: 60 cm soil or saprolite under Garry oak tree replicate 1 | place: USA:California | collected 2016-06-15
ATGCGCGGAATGTTGCCGCATAGTGAAGCCCGGATGCGGATGTGCGTCATGAGGGTCGGCTCGCGCGGGCGGTGGACATACCGGGACTGGGCTAGATGGCGCTTCTTGTGGAAATTCTTTCCCTGGTACGCGCGCGAAATGCGTTATCGTGGAGATTTTTGCATCGGACAGGGCTGCATGCACTGGTTCTGGGAGGACGCCGAAAAGAAGGAGCGGGGTTATTGTTCGGCAGCGGTCTCGCGGACCCAGCACATGATGTGGGCGAAGGAATTGGAGGAGGGTGACAAATAATCTCCTGGATAACGAAGCCTTCGCCGGGCGGATAGCTGGGGCGGCTACAGCGTCACCACGATCTTGCCGAGATGCTTGTTGGCTTCCATGTGCTCGAACGCCTTGCCGATATCGGCGAAGGCGAAAACCTGGTCGATCGGCAATTGCAGCTTGCGCTGCTCCACCGCCGGCCAGATATCCTTGCGGACTTCACTGAAAATCTCGCGGATTTCCTCGATCGAGCGGGTCCGGAAGGTGACGCCGATATAGTTGATGCGGCGCGCGGCATGCAGGTCGAAGTTGAAATCGGCGTGGGTGCCGCCGAGCCTGCCGACATTGACGATGCGGCCCTTGATTTTGGTGGCCGCCAGATTCTGGCTGGCGACCTTGCCCGAGACCTGATCGACGATGAGGTCGACGCCTTGGCCATCGGTGGCTTTCAGCACCTGATCGACCCAGCCCGGATCGCTGGAATCGACCGCAAGGTCGGCGCCGAATTCCTTGAGCCGGCCGCGGCGCATTGCATCGGTCGAAGATCCGATCACGGTCCTGGCGCCCTTGAGTTTTGCAATTTGCAGCGCCATCAGGCCGACGCCGGAGCTTGCCCCTTGAATCAGGACGGACTGGCCGGGCTGCAAGGCGCCGTTGGTCACGACCGCGTTGTGCATGGTGGCCAGCGCGACGGGCAGGGTGGCCGCGTCCTCGTAGCTCATATTGGCGCTGGCGGGAATGTGAAACAGCCGGCCATGATCGGCCAGTGTATATTCCGCAAACGCGGCGCTCCCGGACCCCATCACCCTGTCGCCGGCCTTGACGCCCTTGGCGTCGGGACCGATTTCAGCAACTTCGCCCGCCCATTCCATCCCCAGCACGGTGCCGGCGCCGCCGGCGCTGCCGTGCGCATGACCCTTGGTCATGCCGAGGTCGGCGCGATTGAGGCCGCATGCGCGCACCCGAACCAGCACCTGCACGCCTTTCGGAGCAGGCTTGGCGACATCGCTGATTTCAGCGCCGTTGGCGCCGTAGACATAGGCCTTCATGCGATCATTCACTTTTGTTGGTGGTCTAAAGCTGCTTATTCCGCGGCTTGACGGCGGGCTCCGGACATCATGCCTTCGAACCGGCTCGCAATGATGGCTTCCGCGTCGCGCATGATGCGCGACACCAGTTCGGCGCAGGTCGGAATGTCGTGGATCAACCCTTGCACCTGGCCTGCCGACCAGATGCCTTCGTCGGCGTCGCCGGTGGCGTAAACCATCTTGCCGCGAGCGCCGGCGACGAGATCGCGAACCTGCTCGAAGGTGGCGCCTTCCCTTTCCATGGCGACGACCTGCGTACTGACCGCATTTTTGGCGACGCGCGAGGTGTTGCGCATGGTGCGGAAAATCAGCTCGGTCTCACGCTCGTCATTGGCGACGATTTTTTCCTTGATCAGCTGATGGATCGGGCTCTCCTTGGTGCACATGAAACGCGTGCCCATGTTGATGCCTTCGGCGCCCAGCGCCAGTGCCGCCACCAGACCGCGGCCGTCGCCGAAGCCGCCGGAGGCGATGATTGGAATCTTCACCTTGTCGGCGGCGGCCGGGATCAGAATCAGGCCGGGGGTATCGTCCTCGCCGGGATGGCCTGCGCATTCGAAGCCGTCGATCGAGATCGCATCGACGCCCATGCGCTCCGCCGACAGGGCGTGACGGACGCTGGTGCATTTGTGCACGACCACGATGCCGTGCTTCTTGAATTCGGTGACATGTTCCTGCGGCTTATTGCCGGCAGTCTCGACGATCTTGATGCCGCTCTCGATGATGGCCTGACGATATTCCGCATAGGGCGGCGGCTTGATCGAGGGAAGAATGGTCAGATTGACGCCGAACGGCTTGTCGGTCAGGCCGCGGCAGCGCGCGATCTCCTTGGTCAGATCATCCGGCGTCGGCTGGGTCAGCGCGGTGATGAAGCCGAGCGCGCCGGCGTTGGCGACGGCTGCGACCAGCTCCGCGCGTCCCACCCATTGCATTCCGCCCTGTACGATCGGGTGTTCGACGCCCACGAGTTCGGTAAATCGCGTTTTGATCATCGCCAGCCCTCTGAACTGTTTCCATGAGCACTGTTTCGAAAATGCTCTATTTTTTTGATTCGCGCGTCTTCCGATCGCAAAACCTGCGGTTTCTGCCGCTTGAGGCGGGAGGATGCCGTTGGGATCGCCAAATGTCCACCGGCCAGGACGCCGATGACGGCAACGCGATCATGCAAAAACGGGGATTTTGCCTTGACCGGCGGGTCTATTCCATACAGCCCCGCGATTTTCGCGCGCTGTGCAACCAGCGCCAGCACGGCGTCGAGCGAGACGTTAGCCTCGTCGCCCGCGGCGCACATCGAGTGGCGGAAATTTCAGCACAGACCACCCGCCGGCTTTGAATGGGATCTCAAAGCCACGGCGATCGCGGCCGACGCGGAGGGAGCCGGTTGGTCAGGCTGCGGAGACCGATCGCCCCGCCGTCGCCTCGTCGTCGAACGCAGTCGAGATGTCGCGGATACTGATGACGCCGATCAGGCTGTAGTTCTCGAGCACCGGCAGATGGCGGATGTGGTTCTTGTTCATGAGATGACGAACATGTTCGAGCGTATCGGTCGAGGCGCAGGAAACCAGTTGCTGCACTGAAATCAATTGCGAAACCTTCAGATTGACGCCGGCCGCGCCGTGTTCGGCAATGGCGCGAACGACGTCGCCTTCGGTAAACATGCCGACCGCGGTGTTGCCCTCGGTCCGGACCACATCCTTGACCACGAGCGCGCTGATATGGCTGGCGCGCATCAATTGGGCGGCGATGCCGACAGTTTCATTCATGCGAACCGTCGCAACGCGGGCAGTTTTCTTGCGCAGGATGTCTCCGACTTGCATCGCAACCTCCTTCAAATGAGCCGCTGGATGTTTTTGGTAATCATCATATTGGTATACATTATGCCAATTGTCAATTTGAAAATCATCGGTTTGCGATCATGCTTGATGAGCACGAAAGCGGCAGTAATATTGACGTTCTTGAACATTCTCTGTCACTGACAGCCGGCGGGTTGCTATCCGCCAAGGCCCGCAGCGGGCGCGCAGGTATACCAGCGATTCGGGTATATCGTGCGCGAAAAAAAAGCGCTCATCCCTTGGATGAGCGCGCTGTTGCAGCCAAGCATGGATCGCGCGGTATGAGCGCTAGGACGCCTGCGCGTTCGCGACCACCGTCTTGCGCCATGGTTTGAGAACCGCGATCGCGAGCAGGGAGGCGAGAATATTCGCGCCCGCGGCGATAATGAACACCATGTCCCAGTTTCCGGAAGACTGCTGCATGTAATTCGCGACCGGTACCAGCAGGGCTGCGGTGCCCTTGGCGGTATAAAGCAGGCCGGCATTGGTGGTCGCGAATTTCGCGCCGAAGGTGTCGGTGCAGGTCGATGGGAAAAGCGAGTAGATCTCACCCCAGGCGAAGAACACCAACCCTGAGAGGATCACGAACCAGACGGGATCATGGCCGAGCATATAAAGCGTCCAGATGCCGACGCCTTCGATGCCGAAAGCGATGAACATCGTGTTTTCGCGGCCGATCATATCGGAGATCCAGCCGAAGAAAGGTCGTGTCAGTCCGTTGAGGACACGGTCGATGGTCGCGGCGAACGTCACCGCCGTCATGGTCATCGCCATCAGGGTGACCGGCACGCTGTCGACTTTCCAGTCGACGGCGATCGGTTTGAGATTGGCGGTCACCATCAAGCCGCCGGCGCCGACGATCACGAACATGAAATACATCAGCCAGAAGATCGGATGGCGGATCACCTCGGTCGGCTGATAATTGCGGCGGCTCTGGATCACGTTGGCATTCTGGATCACCGCAGGAACCTGTCCCGTCTTCGGTGCGAACAGAAAGAAGGCGAGGATCACAATAATGATGCCTTGCCCGAGACCGAAATAAAGGAAGGTGCTCTGGAAGCCCGAATCCTTGATCATCGTCTGGATCGGCGCGACCGTCAGCGCCGAGCCCGCACCGAATCCCGCCGCGGTGATGCCTGCGGCAAGGCCGCGCTTGTCCGGAAACCATTTCAGCGCATTGCCGACGCAGGTGCCGTAGACGCCGCCGGCGCCGATGCCGGCGATGATCATCCCGAGATAATAACCGTTGAGCGAGGTTGCTTCGGCGTTGATGGCCCATCCGATGCCGCAGAGGATGCCGCCGATCAGCACCACGAGGCGCGGGCCGTATTTATCGACAAACCAGCCTTCGATCGGCACCAGCCAGGTTTCGAACAGCACGAACAGCGTGAACGCCCACTGGATCGAGGCGCGATCCCATCCGAATTTTTTCTGGATATCGGGGACGAAGAACGTCCAGCCGTATTGATAATTCGCGATCATCACCATCGCGCCGACGCCAATGGCCAGTTGCGTCCAGCGATAGGCATCGCTGACGCGTGTGGCCGCGGGGACTGTTGCGTGAACCGTGTCCGTCATCGTTCCTCCCGAGGCACGCTTCTATAGCTTCTATGGTAGTGGTATCATAGTGGGCGAGCGCTGCCAGCGTAGTTATATTGGTATGTGATATGCCAGAGCGCAAGCGATTAATCGGCGCCCCTCACGAACATGCGCAATATGTCGCAGATGCTGCGCGGTTGCCCGCGTCTATCGGCAGGCGCGCAAAAAAATGGCCCCGAAAACCGGGGCCATTCGTCGAAAGTATGATTTCAGGCAGTCAGCCTAAACGAAAGAAGCGATCCCACAAACGCTGGATTTACGGGCTCAAAGCCCGAAATAGGGGAGATCGCCGTTACGCACCGCCACGCGAGCGCTGGTCATCAGCAGGCGGTCGATGGTGACCATCAGGCGGCCGAACAGGGTAGTGGAGGGCGCGAGGCCGATGGAAGCCGTCTTTGACATGGTTGTCTCCTTCTCGAGGCGCAGCGAACCGCCGCATCATGATCTGGGGACAATCTAGTATACCAGATGCCAGCAACAACGCCTTTGTTTGCATAGCAGCATATTGTATTTTGCAGCGCAGCATAAATGGGACAATTCGCGTTCCAGATAGCAAAAGGCCGCCGGAATCACCGGCGGCCTTGAAGCGCGATATCGGACAATCTACTCGGCGGCGATCTTCCGCGGCGGGTCGAGCGCGCCGGAATCGTGGATCTCCGCCACCTGATGATCGGTGAAGCCGAGAACCTGGCGCAGGATTTCGTCGGTATGTTCGCCCAGCAGCGGGGAACGCGTCACCTCGGTCGGACTGTCGGACATTTTGATCGGATTTCCGACCGAAAAGTACTTGCCACGCTCGGGATGATCCACCTCGACCACGGTGCCGGTGGCCCGCAACGATTGGTCCTCGATCAACTCCTTCATCGACAGGATCGGACCGCAGGGGATGTCGTCCTTGTTGAGGATATCCATCGCCTCGAACTTGGTCTTGGTCATGGTCCAGAGTTCGATGCGCGCAAAGATATCGTTGAGGCGCGTCAGGCGTGCCGGCGGCTTTGCATAGTCGGGATGGGTCTTCCAACCGGGCTCGCCAATGACATCGCAAATCTTCTCCCACACCGCCGCCTGAGTGATGAAGTAGATATAGGCGTTGGGATCGGTCTCCCAGCCCTTGCACTTCAAGATGCGGCCCGGCTGGCCGCCGCCGGAATCATTGCCGGCGCGCGGCACCGCGTCGCCGAACGGAATTCCTTCGCCGAACTGGCTGTATTCCCTGAGCGGACCGTGGGCGAGGCGCTGCTGATCGCGCAGTTTTACGCGCGCAAGATTCAGCACGCCATCCTGCATGGATGCGGTGACCTTCTGACCCTTGCCGGTCACCGTGCGCTGGTAGAGCGCGGTGACGATACCGAGCGCCAGATTCAGCCCGGTACCGCTGTCGCCGATTTGCGAGCCGGTGACCAGCGGCAGGCCGTCGCGAAAGCCGGTTGTCGAGGCCGAGCCGCCGGTGCATTGCGCGACGTTCTCATAGACCTTGCAGTCTTCGTAGGGGCCGGGGCCGAAGCCCTTGATCGAGGCCACGATCATTTTCGGATTGATGGCCTGAATCTTCTCCCACGGAAATCCCATGCGATCGAGCACGCCGGGACCGAAATTTTCCACTAGCACATCGCAGCTCTTGATCAGAGCGGTGAGGACTTCCTTGCCCTTCGGATTCTTGGTGTCGAGCGTGATCGAGCGCTTGTTGTGATTGAGCATGGTGAAATACAGGCTGTCGACATTCGGTACGTCCTGCAATTGGCCGCGCGTAATATCGCCAACGCCGGGACGCTCGACCTTGATCACGTCGGCGCCGAACCATGCCAGCAATTGCGTGCAGGTCGGGCCTGACTGGACGTGGGTGAAATCGAGAATGCGAACGCCCTTCAGCGCCTTTGTCATAATCTTTCTCCTCAGATCTATTCTGTTGTCGTCATGCCTGCGGAAGTGGGCATCCGGTAATCGCCGTCGATTCAGTCAGGCACGGTCTTTGTCTCACGATGGTTCGGTGGCTACTGGATTCCCCGCCTGCGCGGGGAATGACGCCGATGGGTTACTGTCTCACTTTTTGCGAAGTTTGCTTTGCGGGTTGAGGTTGCCGATGCGGCCGCTCTCGCTGCCGGACGCCGGGTCGATCGCGGCGTTGATGAGGGTTGGCTTGCCGGAATCCATGGCGGCATCGACCGCACGCTTCAGTTCGTCGGGCGTCGTCACATGGACGCCGACGCCGCCGAACGCTTCCATCATCTTGTCGTAGCGCGCGCCTTTGACGAAGACGGTCGGTGCTACGTCCGAGCCGCCGGACGGATTGACGTCGGTCCCGCGATAGATGCCGTCATTGTTGAAGATGACGATGCAGACCGGCAGGTTGTACCGGCAGATGGTCTCGACCTCCATGCCGGAGAAACCAAACGCGCTATCGCCTTCGACCGCGAGCACGGGTTTTCCGGTCTCAATCGCTGCTGCGATGGCAAAGCCCATGCCGATGCCCATGACGCCCCAGGTGCCGACGTCCAGCCGCTTGCGCGGCTGATACATGTCGATGACGCCGCGCGCGAGATCGAGCGTGTTGGCGCCTTCGTTGACGAGGATGGCATCCGGCCGCTCCTTGACGATGGTCCGCAGCGCGCCGAGCGCGCCATGATAATCCATCGGCGAAGCATTGTTCATCAGCCGCGGCGCCATCTTGGCGATGTTTTCTTCCTTTTTGGCCCTGACGGCGCCAGTCCAGTCCGACGGCGCGGCCGGCCATTTGCTGTCCATGCCCTCAAGAAGCGCGGCTACGCAGGAGCCGATGTCGCCGACCACGGGAGCGACAATCTCGATGTTGCTGTCCATCTCCTTGGGCTCGATGTCGATCTGGATGAACTTCTTCGATCCGGGCTCGCCCCAGCTCTTGCCCTTGCCGTGCGACAGCAGCCAGTTGAGGCGCGCGCCGATCAGCATCACGACATCGGCATCCTTCAACACCGTCGAGCGCGCAGCACCCGCGCACTGCGGATGGGTGTCGGGCAGAAGACCCTTGGCCATGCTCATCGGCAGGAAAGGAATGCCGCTGTTCTCGACCAGGGCGCGGATCGCGTCATCGGCCTGCGCGTAGGCAGCACCTTTGCCGAGGATGATCAGGGGCCGCTTGGCGCTCTTGAGGACATCGAGCGCGCGCTTGACCGCAGCGGGAGCCGGAATCTGAGCCGGAGCCGGGTCGATGACCTTGACCAGTGACTTCGCGCCGGCAGACGCGTCCATCACCTGCGAGAAAAGTTTGCCCGGCAGATCGAGATAGACGCCGCCCGGGCGGCCGGAAACCGCTGCGCGGATCGCGCGCGCCAGGCCGATGCCGATATCGGCGGCATGCAGCACGCGGAAGGCCGCCTTGCAGAGCGGCTTGGCGATCGCCAGCTGGTCCATCTCTTCGTAATCGCCCTGCTGCAGATCGACGATCTCACGCTCGGACGAGCCCGAGATCAGGATCATCGGGAAGCAGTTGGTGGTGGCATTGGCCAGCGCCGTCAGACCGTTGAGAAAGCCCGGCGCCGACACCGTGAGGCAGATTCCGGGTTTCTTCGTCAGGAAGCCGGCGATTGCCGCTGCATTGCCGGCGTTCTGTTCGTGCCGGAACGAGATGACGCGGATGCCTTCGGCCTGGGCCATGCGGCCGAAATCCGTGATCGGGATGCCAGGCACACCGTAGATCGTCTCGATGCCGTTGAGCTTGAGCGCATCGATGACGAGATGAAAGCCATCTGTCAGATCCTGCTGTGCTTCGGCTTTATTTGCATTGATGCTCTGTACTGTTGCGGACATTCCGCTTCTCCCTGATCGTTCCTGATGCGGACGAGTGCGTCGTCTTCTAAAAGTCCGAGGTAAAAGGCTGTGGTCGGTTAAAACAGCTCTTGGCCGTGCGCTTCGACATAAGCGGCAAGGCCGAGCGTGTGATCGCGCGCCCGCTTTTCAGCAAGCTCGGTGTCACGCGCTTCGAGCGCTTCGATGATCGCCAGATGCTCCGGCAACGACACCGCGGTGCGGTCGACGCGTCCGATGGTCAGCTGCCGGTAGCCGCGAACGTGCAGCAGGATATCGTTGGTCATGTCGACCAGCACCGGCGACTCGCTGAGCGAGATCAGCGCCTGGTGAAAGGCGATGTTGGCCTTGGAATATTCCTCGACGTGATCCTGCGGCAGGCGGTCCTTGCCGAAATTCTTGAAAAAGTCGCGCAGCGCGGAAATATCCTTCTTGCGCGCCGTGGTCGTGATCAGTCGCGCGGCCATGCTCTCGAGCGCCGCCCAGGCCCGGATCATGTCGACGATCTCGCTCTTGGTGCGACGCACGACGACAATGCCACGGCGCGGCACGGTCTTGACGAACCCGTCCTGCTCCAGCATCGCGATGGCTTCGCGGATAGGGGTCCGGCTGACGCCGAGCCGCTCCGACAGCGCGCGCTCGTCGAGCATGACCTGCTCGGGCGTCGCATAGATGTCCATCTTGAGGATGGCTTCCTTCAGCGCGTCGTAGGCCTTGTTCTTGAAGCTGGTCTCCGGCGCAATTCGGTCGATCGCGATTTCTGCCTCAGCCATGGTAGCCTTGGTTGGTTTCCGTATGGACACGATTGATCTCCTCTGGGGGAGACCTTTCTTAACAGAAGAAATTCGAATAGATTTTTGGCATACCAAATACCAGGATGTCAAGTTGCCAGTGTTTTCGGCACTTCCAGGCGCGACCCTGTCTTGACAACGTCATCGCTGGCATACCAAATGCCATATCACGCCGATTGGCGGCCGCATGAGGATACCGCAGCGAGCGCGGGCCCTGCGTTTGCGACCATCGGGAACCTCGATTGAACCTGCGACGGGAAATCACGGTCCCGATGCCCGGCGCGCGCTGCCGACCAATTAGAAAATACACGTCCAGGAGGAAGACAATGTCGAATTCCAATGATGCGGTCCGCAAAATACTCGATCTGGTCAAGGCGGACAAACGCACAAGTCTGACGGCGCCGGAAGGCAAACTGGTGTGCGATGCCTATGGCATCCCGGTTCCGAAAGAGGGCGTGGCCAAGTCCGCCACTGAGGCGACGAAGCTCGCGACCGACATGGGCTTTCCGGTTGTGATGAAGATTGTCTCCCCGGATATCCTTCACAAGACCGAAGCGGGCGGTGTGATGGTGGGCGTGAAGACCGCCGCGGACGTCGAAAAGAACTATGCGACCATTCTGGCGAACGCCAAGAAGTACAAATCCGACGCCAAGATCGAAGGCATCCAGGTCCAGCAGATGCTGCTGGGCGGCCAGGAGGTCATCGTCGGTGCCGTCACCGACGGATCGTTCGGCAAGCTCGTAGCCTTCGGCCTCGGCGGCGTGCTGGTCGAGGTTCTCAAGGACATCACGTTCCGTCTCGCGCCGGCGACCAAAGAAGACGCGCTCTCGATGCTGGACGGCATCCAGGCCCATGAGATGCTCAAGGGCGTGCGCGGCAGCGACCCGGCCAACCGCGATGCCATCGCCGACATCATCGTCAACGTCTCGCGGCTGATCACCGATTTTCCTGAAATCGCCGAGATGGATCTCAACCCGGTGTTCGCGACCAAGGACAACGCGATCGCCGCCGACGTGCGCATCGTCGTCGACTTCGAGCCGAAGCCGCCGCGTCCGCGTCCGAAACATGACGACATCGTGCGTCAGATGAACCGGATCATGAAGCCGAAGGCGGTAGCGGTGATCGGCGCGTCCGCCGAGAACGGCAAGATCGGCAACTCGGTGATGAAGAACCTCATCAACGGCGGCTACAAGGGCGAGATCTACCCGATCCATCCGAAGGCCGACGAGATCATGGGCAAGAAGGCCTACAAGTCGGTCAAGGATGTCCCCGGCGAGATCGATATTGCCGTGTTCGCCATTCCGGCAAACTTCGTGGCTGCGGCGCTGACCGAATGCGGCGAGAAGAAAATCGTCGGCGCGATTCTGATTCCCTCGGGCTATGCCGAAACCGGCAACATCAAGGGCCAGGAGGAAATCCAGGCGATCGGACAGAAATACGGCATTCGCCTGATGGGGCCGAACATCTACGGCTTCTACTATACCCCCGCAAATCTCTGCGCCACTTTCTGCACCGCCTACGACGTCAAGGGTTCCGCGGCGCTGTCGTCGCAGTCCGGCGGCATTGGCATGGCGATCATCGGCTTTTCACGCTCGGCGAAGATGGGCGTCTCCGCGATCGTCGGTCTCGGCAACAAGTCCGATATCGACGAGGACGATCTGTTGACGTTCTTCGAACAGGACGACAACACCCAGATCATCGCGCAGCATTGCGAGGATCTCAAGGACGGCCGCGCCTTTGCGGAAGTCGCAAAGCGCGTGTCGAAGAAAAAGCCGATCGTGGTGCTGAAAGCCGGCCGTACATCGGCGGGCGCCAAAGCTGCGAGCTCGCACACCGGCGCGCTCGCCGGCAACGACAAGATATACGAGGACGTCTTCAACCAGTCGGGCGTGATCCGCGCGCGATCGCTGCGCGACATGCTGGAGTTCGCCCGCGGCGTTCCGGTGCTGCCGACGCCGAAGGGCGAGAACGTCGTCATCATCACGGGAGCGGGCGGCTCGGGCGTGTTGTTGTCCGACGCCTGCATCGACAACAAGCTTTCGCTGATGACGATCCCGCCCGATCTCGACGCGGCGTTCCGCAAATTCATCCCGCCGTTCGGCGCCGCGGGCAACCCGGTTGATATCACCGGCGGCGAGCCGCCGATCACCTATGTCAACACCGTGAAGCTCGGGCTTGAAGATCCGCGCATCCACGCGCTGATCCTCGGTTACTGGCACACCATCGTGACGCCGCCGATGGTGTTTGCCAGGAACATGGTCGAGGTGAAGAACGAGATGAAGGCCAAGGGCATCGAAAAGCCGATCGTGGCGTCGCTGGCGGGCGATATCGAGGTCGAGGAGGCCGCCGATTATCTCTATCAGAACGGCATCGTGGCTTACGCTTACTCGACCGAAATCCCGGTCGCCGTGCTCGGTGCCAAATACAAATGGGCGCGCGGTGCGGGCCTGCTCTAAGAAACCGAAATCGACAAACTCTTAAAATGCCGTCCGGTTTCCGGGCGGCATTTTTCTGTCGCGTGGTTCCAGCCGTACCGGTTTTGGAACTTCGCCTGCCGCAATGACGCCACGGTGCGCGATGGAACCGTTGCAAATGTTCGGAACATCCCTCCGGTCCAATGGTTGGAATGGACCATCCATTTCCATGGAGGAGGACACGATGAAGAATCGTCTTGCTGTTTCGCTCATGGCTGCGTCGCTGCTGGCGTCGGGCGCTGCGTTTGCTCAATCCACCACCGCAACCGGCGCAGCGAACGGCGCCCGGACGGGTGGCGAGGTCGCTGGCCCGGTTGGTGAGATCGTCGGCGGCACCGTGGGCGCCGCGGTCGGCGCCGCCGTGGAAATTCCAAATGCCGTAATCACGTCGATTCAGGCCGAGCGGGCTCCGTCCGTTGTGGTGCGCGAGCAGGTCGTGGTGGGCGAACCGCTGCCGCCGAGCGTCGAACTGCGGACCGTTCCCAGCCATACCGAATATCGCTACGCGGTTGTCAATGACCGCCGGGTAATCGTCGAGCCGCGGACGCGCAAGATCATCAAGATCATCGACTAACCTAACAAGTGGCTCATCAGCCATCCCCGCGGGACTTGTTCCGCGGGGATTTTTTCATGTTCAGAGTGTGCCGGGGTTCGGCCGGCGCGATCGCCGGATGGTCCAGCCCAGCCCGGCGGTTAAGGCGAGGCCGACACCGGCGGCAAGTGCATCGACGACGAAGTCTTCCAATCGCGCGTGCCTTCCGGGCGCCCAGAGTTGCAAGATTTCGATGAGGCCGATTCCGGCAACGGCAAGTACCGTCGCGAGCAATCGATGCCGGGGATAGGCTGCGCCAAACGCCAGCCCGACCAGGATGAACGCGAGCGCATGCTCGCCGTCCTGCCCGAACTCCGCGGCGTGCGGCCGGAGCTGGGGCGGTCCCAGCGTCGCGAAGGTGACGGCGGCAGCCAAAAGCCAGGCAATTATTCGAAGGATGGTTGTCATCAGGAGGGGATATCACGATTCATCGAGCGGAGATCCCCTCACGTGGAGTGCGATGCCGGCGTGGTAAACGCAGGTGACACATCATAATGCCTGCCGCACGCCGAGGCCCAGCATGAAGCGCTCTCTGATCTGCACCGGATCCCTGCGGGTTGCGCCCACTCCCGGCTTGTCGTCAATGCGCACCGCAATCAAGGTCGGCCCGGAGGCTGACAGCGACTGATCGACCAGACGCTCGAAATCCTCTTCGTCGGCCGCCCAGGCGCTGTTGGCGAGACCGCAGCCGGTTGAGATGGCGACAACATCCGCCACCGTGGCGGCGGGGGTCGGTTGCGCGCCGGTGATCTGGTAAACGCCATTATCCATCACGATCATGGTGAGATTTTTCGGCGACAGTGTCGCGATGGTCGACAGGCAACCCAGTTGCATCAGCAGCGAGCCGTCTCCCTCGAGCGCGAAAACGCGTCGCGTCGGCTGCGCCAGCGCGACGCCGAGCGCAATCGGGAACGCCAGGCCCATGCTGCCCAACATGTAGAAATTCTGCGGGCGGTGGCCGGCTGCCCACAGATCGAAATTGGTGTTGCCGATTCCACCGATCACGGCTTCTTCGTTCTTCAGCCGGGCGACCAGCCGCGAGGTAAGGTCGAACCGGTTCATGACCTTGGTGTTGCGGGCAGGGGTGTTTGTTGCCGTGCTCATGCGATCGCTCATTTCTCGAAAGCTTTGCCGCCGGTCAGGAGCGGCGACAGGATCAGCGCCACCGGCGCCTGCGTGGTGATGGCCTGCTTGATCGATCGATCGACGATGAATTCGAACTCATCGAGCCGGGTCGCGGTGTGATGCTCCATCGCCAGCGAGTTGAGCACCGGCCGCATGGTGCGGCAAACCAGCGACTGACCGTAATTGAATTCGCCGAGTGTTCCGCGTTCAGACACGAACATGATCAGTGGAATCTGATAGGGGATCGCCAGCGAAGCCAGCACGTTTGCCAGCGTGGCGAAGCCGCTGGTCTGCATCAGCACGGCGCCGCGCATGCCGCCCATCCACGCCCCGGAGACGATGCCGACCGCTTCTTCCTCGCGGGCGGTGGGGAATGTCGTGAAAAACGGATCGGCGTGAATATTCTTGATCAGCGTCGTCAGCACGCGATCCGGAACATATGGCACAAGCCTGATCTCGTTGCGCTTGAGCGTTTGCAGCACGACCTCGTGCCAGGCCTTCTCTTGAAAGGCCTGGGGCAAGTTTTGTCCGTCGGCAGCCGCCATCGAATTCTCCCTTGTTTCGCGACGATTTTTTCGTTCGCGACGTGATCGCGGCCGTGTTGTCGAGGCGCCGAAACTTGACGCGATCTGCGGGATTGTCAACATGTCCGGATGGTACCGGTGATCTGCGCCTCACGGCGATGCCAACGGTATGCCGGCGTGCGATAAAATAAACGAAAATATCGGGGGTATGCCATGGGCAGCTGGTTTCGGATCGTTGCCGCGATAGTGGCGATGTCTGCCGCGGGTGGTGCGGCTGCACAGTCGCCATTCCCGTCCAAACCGGTGCATATTTTCGTGCCCTATGCTGCCGGGGGCGGCGTCGACATCCTGGCGCGCACATTGGGTGATGTGGTCTCCCGGCAATGGGGCCAAACCGTCGTGGTTGAAAACCGGCCGGGTGCGGGCGGGGTGGTCGCGTCGCAAGCGCTCGTGGCGTCGCCGCCGGATGGCTACACCCTCGTTGTCGTCGCGAGCGGTCACGCCACCAATCCGTTCTTGTACCCCAAAATTCCCTACGACACCTTCAAGGACTTCACGCCGATCTCGCTGCTGGCGTCGTCTCCCAATATCCTGCTGGTGCGAACCGACTCTCCGTTCAAGACATTGGGCGACATGGTCGCGCAGGCGCGCTCGAAACCGGGAAGCCTGTCCTTCGGCCATGCCGGGACCGGAACATCGACGCATCTGGCCGGCGAGTTGTTGAAAAATCTCGCCAAGATCGATCTCAATGCGATTCCCTATAAGGGTGGCGCGCCCTCGATCAACGACCTGTTGGGCGGACAAATTCCGATGTCCTTCAACAACGGCCCGGAATCGGTCGGACAGCTCGAAGCCGGCACAGTCCGCGCGCTTGCCGTCACGACCGCCTCGCGGGCGTCGTTTCTGCCCAATGTGCCCAGCATGGCCGAGGCCGTACCGGGCTACGACACGGAAGTGTGGTGGGGCTTGCTCGGTCCGGCCGGCATGCCTGCCGACCTGATCGCGAAACTCTCGCATGATTTCGTTGCGGCCTTGAACACCGACCCGGTGAGGGAGCGTCTGGGCAAGCTCGGCGCGTCGCCGATTGGCAGTTCGCCTTCGGAATTCGATGCCAAGATTCGTGCCGATGCCAGGAAATGGGGGCCCATCATAGAGGCCGCCGGCATGAAAGCCGAATGACGCCGATGATTCCCGCCTGTCTGCCACCGCGCAATGTAAGCCGGCCGAAACTGCCGCGCGTCGGGGGCGAGATGCCCGATGCCGGACACCTGTTCGAGTTGTTTCAACTGTGGACGCCGGACCAGGCAGCGCAGCACCGCATCCTCGTGACCAATCCGGCCAAACTCTATGGATTCCGAAACTGAAGGCTCGCAATAAATGTCCGTCAACAACAAGCGTGTGTTTTACGTCAAATATCTGGCGCATGAGATCTATACCGACATCCTGCGCAAGCGGCCCGACGTGCGGCTGGACCGGCTCGAGAATGAAAGCGCCGAGGCGATCTCGGCGCCGATCCTGGCCGCGGCGCACGCCTATCAGATCGGCGCGGCACGCGATGAACTCGCACCCCAGTTCCACGTCGACCGCGACCTGCTGCGGCGCGCGCCGAACCTGCTGATCGTCTCGAGCAATGGCGCGGGCTACGATCCTGTCGATGTCGAGGCCTGCACCGAAGCGGGCGTGGTGGTCGTCAATCAGTCCGGCGGCAATGCCCGCTCGGTAGCCGAACACGCGCTCGGGATGCTGCTGACCTTGTCAAAGCGCATTCTTGAGGCTGACCGCGCGCTGCGGCGCGACCCCAACGTCAACCGCAACGCCTTGATCGGCACCGAGGCGCAGGGCAAGACCGTCGGCATTGTCGGGCTCGGTAATGTCGGCCGCCGCATCGCCGAACTCTGCAACGGCCTGCTCGGCATGAAGGTGCTGGCCTACGATCCTTATCTTGACGCAACCGAAATGGCGGCGCGCGGCGGCGAGAAGGTCGAACTGGACGACCTGCTGTCGCGTTCCGATTACGTGTCGATCTCTTGCCCGTTGACGAAAGACAGTCGCGGCATGATTGGCGCGCGCCAATTCGCGCTGATGCAGCCGCATGCCTATTTCATCACGACGGCGCGTGGCTTCATCCACGATGAGACCGCGCTGGTCGAGGCGCTGCGCGACAAACACATCGCCGGGGCCGGCCTCGACGTCTGGGCCAAGGAGCCTCCGCCGCCGGACCATCCGCTGCTGCAGTTCGATAATGTGCTGGCCAGCCCGCATACGGCGGGGGTGACCAAAGAGGCGAGGGCGAACATGGGCCGAATTGCCGCCGAGCAAATTCTCGATGCGCTCGATGGCAAGCGGCCGCCGCGTCTCATCAATCCCGAGGTTTGGCCCCGCTACGCCAAACGCTTCGAGCGGACTTTCGGATTCGCGCCGGGATAGGGACTCGGACCGCTGCACCGGGCAGCATGCGGGGGATTTTCGAGAGAGAAGATTTCGACCGTTTGCGGCTCGATGCCAGCAATAAATCTGCTGTGAATCGACCGCCGGACGAACGGCGCGTTGCTATTTTCGCCGCGCCCTCGACACCTGTCCGGGGCGGGACCATGTTTCATGTCTGCGCTTTTTCAGGGAATGCTTGTTTCCGCGGGCGCAGAAGGAAGCTGCGATATGCGTCGGATAGGTTCATTGTTGCGCGCTGCGCCGTCCCGGATCGGGCGCGGGCTGGCGCTGATCGTCGCTATCGCGGCGGCGAGCCTGCCTTCGGCCGGCGCATAGACCGCGCCACGCGACGACCGTCCTATGGTTCGCCTCCGCCGCAAGCCAGCGACATCCCGGAAGTGGCGTCTTCAACTGCACCAAGGCTGATTAGTTTATCCCGCGTCGATCGCACTGACAAAGCGGGAAAGGAAAGCGCGAAAGGCCTCCAGCTCCTGCTTGGAGAAAGCCGCGAAGATCCTGTCCTCGACAGGAGCGACTTGAGCGCGGCCGGCGTGCAGCGCCTCTCGGCCGACATCGGTAATGTGGAGTTCGAGCACATTCGGGTGTCTTGGGTGCGGCTGCCGCGCGATCAGTCCCTGCTGCTCCATGGTTTTGAGCAGGATCATGATGGCCTGTGGACTGACAAAGCAGGCCCGCGCCAGGGTAGCGGCCGTGATGCCCTGTTTCTGTTCGAGTTCCGCCAATGCAACGTATTGCGCGAGCGTGAGCCCCACGGGCTTGAGCACCGCGGTCTTGGACTTGAGCATCGCTTGTTCGGCACGCTTGAGAATTTTGCCGAGGCTTCGCTCGTCTGCTCCAGTTTTTTTTGGTTGTTTCATATCCAGGGCACGAGCGTCCGGAACCGCCCAGGCTCGCCGCGACCGAGGTTTATCAGCCCGCCATAGAAGGCTGCGTCGGACGCCGCCTCCAACGCAAGATCCAACAACGGGATCGCAACCTCGTCAGGCGGTGGGGCGCCGGTCATATCGAGCCATTGCCGCGACGCGCCGGTGTCGATCAGTCCGGGCGAGATCGCGGCGATCAGGATTCCCCGCCGTATATCCTCCGCGCGCCGTTGTTCCGCCAGCACGCGAACGGCGGCTACCTGAC
>WNGK01003249.1_pt1 | contig 17638 bp, 19 predicted proteins | sample 5400601 | NCBI WGS metagenome assembly WNGK01 (sample SAMN13153376, study PRJNA577476) | soil metagenome | isolation source: 60 cm soil or saprolite under Garry oak tree replicate 1 | place: USA:California | collected 2016-06-15
CTGTGCGACCGGATCGTCGTGCTCTATCTGGGCAAGGTGATGGAAGTCGCGCCGGCGAAGGAGCTGTACAAGGCGCCCAAGCATCCCTACACGGAAGCGCTCCTCGAAGCGTCGCCGCGGCCGGACCCGGAAGCGCGCCGCGACCGCCGCTTGCTCGAAGGCGATATCCCGAGCCCCGTTGATCCGCCTTCGGGCTGCGTCTTCCGCACGCGTTGTCCGTACGCGCTAGATGCGTGCGCCGCGGAGGTGCCCGCATTGCGCGAAGTGGCGCCGGGCCGGTTCAAGGCCTGCATCCGCGACGACATACTTTAGTGTGGACAGGGAATGCGAATATTTTTGTCGTCATTCCCGCGCAAGCGGGAATCCAGTGACTTTGTCCCCAACGTCAATTTAACGTCACTGGGCGCCGCGTTCGCGGGGACGACATTTTTCGTCATTCCCGCGCAAGCGGGAATCCAGTGGCTTTCAAAGTGACCCTACGATGAATCTCGACCCGATCCTCTCCGAAACGCTCGACGCCGCGACCAAGGGCTATCCGCTGTCCGGCCCCGCGCTGCCGATCTCCGCCATCGGCGCGCAGCGCTGGAGCGTCCTCGCCGGCGACCTGCCGCTCCCGCTGGCGGTGATCCGCGATTCGGCGCTCGCCCACAATCATGCCTGGATGCGCGACTTCACCGCGTCGACCGGCGTCCTGCTGGCGCCGCACGGCAAGACGACGATGGCGCCGCAGATCTTCGCGCAGCAGCTTGCCGCGGGCGCCTGGGGGATCACCGTTGCCAACGTGCACCAGCTCGGGCTTTGCGTGCGCTTCGGCGTGCGCCGCGTCCTCATGGCCAATCAACTGCTCGGCGCGGCCGAGGTCGGCGCGGTGATCCGTCTCATGGAAGAGCATCCGGACCTCGAGTTCCATTTCCTCGTCGATTCGCAAGCGCAACTCGCGGCGATCGAGAAGATCGCCGCACCGCAAAAGATGTCGCGCAAGCTCACCGCGCTGGTCGAGCTGGGTCTGCCCGGAGGCCGCACCGGCGCGAGGACGTTCGACGAGGCGATTGCGGTGGCGCGCGTGGTCGCGGCGAGCAAGTCCGTCGCGCTGTCGGGCCTCGAATGCTACGAAGGGCTGCAGATCATCGGTGACTCGGGCCGCGACCAAATCGTCGTCGACGGGCTGATGCAGCGCGTGCACGACTTAGCACTCGCCTGCGACCGCGAGGGACTCTTTGCCGGGCCGTCGATCATCCTCACCGCGGGCGGCTCGGCCGCGTTCGACATCGTCGCGCGCGATCTGCCGATGAAGCTGTCGAAGCCCGTGCTCACGATCCTGCGCAGCGGCTGCTACGTCACGCACGATTCGGGTTTCTACAACCGCATGCTGGAAGGCGTGAAATCGCGGAGCGGCACCGCGTGGCAATCGCGCCCGGGACTGAAGCCGGCGATCGAAGTCTGGTCGCGCGTGCAATCATGCCCCGAGCCGGGGCTGGCGCTCCTCACCATGGGCAAACGCGATGCGTCGTTCGACCTCGACATGCCGATTCCGGGCAAACGCTACCGCGCGGGAATCGACGCCGCGCCGCAGCCCGTGCCGGCGTCGTGGAAGATCGCCAACATGAACGATCAGCACGCGTATCTGCGCTTCTCCGCTGACGAGGCGCCGCAGGTCGGCGATCTCGTCGGCTGCGGCATCTCGCATCCATGCACGACGTTCGACAAATGGCGTGCCCTGTTCACCGTCGACGACGATTATCGCGTGACGGGCGCGATCCGCACGTTCTTCTAGACTGGGCCGATGTGAGACGCGCACCCAAACGCCGCAAGCTCCAACCCGTGGGTGATCTTCTGCTCAGCATGCGCGAGCGCCGCGACACGCTCTCGCAGGGGCAGCAGCAAGTCGCCGCGGTCATGCTCGCTGCTCCGGACTTCGCCGTGCGCGCCAATGTCGACGCGCTGGCGCGCCGCGCGAAGGTCAGCCCGCCGACGATCGTCCGCTTCTGCCGTGCGTTGGGCTTCGCGGGCCTGCGCGAATTCAAGCTGCATCTGGCGCAAAGCCTCGCTGTCGGGACGTCGACGCTGCATCGCGCGGTCGTGCCCGGCGACACCATGGAGACCGTGACGCACAAGGTCTTGCAGGGCGCGGCGAGCGCGCTTGCCAACCTCGAGCAGCACATCGCGCCGGAGGATATCGAGCGCGCGGTCACGCGGATCGCCAAAGCGCGGCGGGTCGATTGCTACGCCGTGGGCAACACGTCGATGTTCATGGCGAGCGACGCACAGGCGCGCTTCTCCCGGCTCGGCCTCGTCTCGAATTTTTATTTCGACGCGCATCTGCAGCTCATCTCGGCGGCGACGATGAACAAGCACGACGTCGCGCTGGCGATCTCGCATGTCGGGCGGATGCCGTTCCTGCTGGAGACCGTCGACGTCGCCAAGGAGCAGGGCGCGATGATCATCGCCATCACGCAGCCGGATACGCCGCTCGCCGCGCGGGCCGACATCGTCCTGCCGGTCGTCGTTCCGGCCGACCCTTCGATGCGCGTCGGCACCGAGGCGTATCTCGCGCAGATGGCGTATCTCGAAATACTGATGGTCGGCACGGGCTTGCGCCGCGGCCCGCCCGCGTTGCGCCAATTGAAGCGCGTGCGCCAGGTGCTGCAGGAGCGAGGCGTCGACAGCGAAACGCATCCGGTCCTGGAGCGAGCGTGGTCCAAGGGCGACGCACTGCACCCATGAACGAAGGTCGTAATCGCGCGCTCGTCCTCAAGGGAGGCACGGTCGTCGACGGCACCGGCGCGCCGCGCTTCGCCGCCGATGTGCGAATCGAAGGCGATCGCATCGCCGCCGTCGGCGCCGACCTGCCGACGCTGGATGCCGACGTTGTGGACGCCGCCGGGAAGATCGTCGCGCCGGGCTTCATCGACGTGCACACGCACGACGATCAGATCGTATTGGCCACGCCGCAGATGCTGCCGAAGATCAGCCAGGGCGTCACCACCGTCGTCATCGGCAATTGCGGCATCAGCCTGGCGCCTCTCGAGCATACCGATGCGCCGCCGCCGCTCAACCTGCTGGGCGGGGCCGACAAGTACGTCTACCCGACGATGGCGGCGTATGTCGCAGCGGTCGAAAAGGCGCGGCCCGCGGTCAACGTCGCGGCGCTGGTCGGGCACTCGACGCTGCGCGTGGCGACGATGGACGACCCGTACCGTGCCGCCACGCCGGCCGAACAATCGCGGATGGTCGAGCTGCTGCGCGAAGGCCTGGACGCGGGCGCGACGGGCTTGAGCTCCGGAGTGTTCTACGCACCCGGCGCCGCCGCCGACTTGGACGAGCTCGCGCTGCTCGCGAAAGTTGCGGGCGACGCCGGCGGCGTCTACACCACGCACATTCGCGACGAGACCGACAAGGTGATCGACTCGCTCGACGAGGCGTTCGCCACCGGACGGCGGGGCAGCGTGCCGGTAGTCGTCTCGCATCACAAGTGCGCGGGGCCGCGCAACTGGGGCCGCACCGTGCAGACGCTCGCGCACATCGACGCCGCGCGCACGCAGCAGCCGATCGCCCTCGACATGTATCCGTACATCGCCGGCTCGACGGTGCTGCGCACGCAGGTGGTCGACGGCATCATCGACATCATGGTCACGTGGTCGACGCCGCACCCGGAGATGGCGGGGCGCATGCTCGCGGACATCGCGGCCGAATGGGCTTGCACGCAGCAGGAAGCGTGCGAGAGGCTGCAGCCGGGAGGCGCCTGCTACTTCCAGATGCGCGAAGACGACGTGCAGCGTGTGCTGAAATATCCTCCTACCATGATCGGCTCGGACGGCCTCCCGCACGATGCGCATCCGCATCCGCGGCTATGGGGAACCTTCCCCCGCGTGCTGGGGCATTACAGCCGCGAGCTGGGACTGTTCTCGCTCGAGACGGCAGTGCACAAGATGAGCGGCCTCTCCGCGCGCAATTTCAAGCTCGACGATCGCGGTGAAATCCGCGAAGGCGCGTACGCCGACCTCGTCGTGTTCGACGCGGGTACGGTCAAGGACGCCGCGACGTTCGAGCAGCCGAAAGCGCTATCGATCGGTATCGAGTGCGTGCTGGTGAACGGCGCGATCGCGTATCGCTCAGGGGAAGTTGCGAGCGAGCGCAGCGGACGGTTCCTGCGCCGGCCGTAGGGCCGCCTTCAGTCGGCCGCGGCGAGATCGATCAGGCGTCGGCCCGTTCCGTTATCGCGTCGACGCGATCGGGATAGAACGCCACGTGGTCCTTGATCTCGGCGACGGTGGCATACGGGGTTTCATAAGTCCATACGGCATTGACCGAGCGCTCGCCACCCAACGGGATGCTGTAGTAGGCGCAGTCGCCCTTGTAGGGGCAGTAGGTTGCGTGCGTCGTGCGTTCGAGGAGCGACATGTCGACATCCTTGCGCGGGATGTACTGCACCGCCGCGTATCCCGCCTCGCGGAGCGTCAGGGCTTCGCGCGTGTCGGCGACGGTGCGGCCCCCGACGGACACGACCACCCGCAACGGGTTCGCCTTGATGCTGATCGGATGGTCGGGCCCCGGGACCTTGATCGGCTTGGCTGCCATGGCTCGAGTTCCTGCGTTTGTCGGTGTTGAGCGCTTCAGGCTCTGCCGCTCACGGTCGGATCAATCACGGTCGCGCCGGTGTTTCCGTGAAAACGGCAGGAACAACGAGAGTGACTGCAAGAAAAGCGCGGTTTGGCCGGCGAAGTAGCGCTGCGCATCACTCACCGATCGATCGTTCACGTTTCGATCGAGCTCACCCTCCAAGGCTTCCGAGGTGAGCTTGCCGTCCTCGAAGCGCGCTTGCTTGGACAGCACATGGGTCCTGCCGCTCCGCACGGACATCTGGGTGTATGAATAGCGGAAGCTGAAGAACGGATTGGAAGCCGGCTCGACGACCTCGACGGCGTCGTTCTCGACCTCGCGCAGTGCGCGTTTTGCCAACTTCACAGGATGCTTGTTCATGCGATGTCTCCGACCAAAGATCCGTATCGATTTTACACCGACGGTTCGCTGTCATCCTGCGGCGCGATCAGGACGTCATACGCCTGGCCCGTAGCCGGCTGTTCGTTGCGCAGTAACTTGAAAAAAATCGTGGTCGCTTTTAGGTCGGAATCGGGAGTGATTTTCAAGCCGCATTGCGGCGTCGACAATGCACCGCCGCTGGACACCTTGATCATTGCCGGCGGGAAGGGCTGCGCCAGCCCGCATCGAGGGCATCGCCACCTCGCTTGGCTTCAGTGGTGCCGACGCGTTGCGGTGCGCCTTCGAACGCCGGTTTCGTATTAGTCCGAGCCCGTACCGCGAGCGCTTCGGCCTGACGGACAATAGGCGCCTTACCGACAGGTAAATCGCTCTATCGCCGTTGGCGTAGTTTCGCGACGTAAATGCGGCGATTCGTCGCTTCCTTATTGAGTCTGATCGCCGGGATGGCTAAAGTGCAATCCGACCGCAAACGTCCGGTAAGGTGAATCCGAACGCTCATCTCGTCGCATCCAAGGTTCAATTCAGGCGCGCGGAGCAGGGACCCTTGCGTAGGCGAAAGAACCGCGCATCGGGCGATAACGCAACACAAAGCAGAGTGAGGAGAAATCGATGAACCACTATGAACCCTCGACCCCGCGCTTCGCGGTCGGTATCGCCGCTGTCGCGATGACGGCGATCACCATCGGCGTAGCGGTTGTCATGCCAGCGAAAATGGACTTAGGCGGCCGTGAGCTTCGCGTGCTTGCGGCGTCGAAGGTCACAACGCCGACGTCCACGAGCCTCGCCGCCGTTACAAGCATCGACGTCGTCGCTGCACGTGAGCCGGGGTCGTCCACGAGCCCCGCCACCGTCACAAGAATCGACGTCTTCGCTGCACGCGAGCCGGGGTCGTCCACGGAGGCGTGCGACCCGGCCAAGCCGAACCACAGGTCGGAGAGCTAGGTAGGATGATCTCGCTGGCGGTCGTCCGCCGCATCGCGAGCGACCGAACACTGGCCGGATCGGACTTCCGAGCCTTCCGGCATGCTGCGCATCGGCGCCGATGCAGACGCATTGTCATTCAAATGGGGGCATCGTGAAACGCAACCTGGGTTTGTTTGCGACAGTCGCCGCCACGTTCTTCTCTGCGTCTGCGTGCGCGGATGCGTCGCCGGCTGCGCAACAAAAGCTCGCGTCCGTCCAGTATCTCGTGGGTACCTGGAACTGCGCGCACACGGTCGGCACGTTTTCCGGCACCTACACGACGACCTACGCCAAGGCACTTGGTGACCTCTGGCTCAAGCAAACCTACGACTTTCCCGCTAGACAGAGGGCGCAGCCGGAGCCGGCTGTTCACGGCGAATGGCTCATGGGGTATGACGAGAGGCGGCAGGCGTGGGTGCGCTTTGGCGCCATGAGCACGGGCCAGTACTTCGCCATCCGGATGACCGATACGGGCGACGGCGGCTGGTCCTGGAAATACGTCAGTTTCTTCAAGTTGCAAAACCCGGAAACGCCGGGCAGCGACGCGACATTCACCAAGAAGTCGGATTCCGAATATGCCGTGGATGGCCCCAGCTACGAGCAAAATGGCACGCGGGTCACCGAGCACCATGTCTGCAAGAAGGTGTGAATGCGGGCACTTGCTCAACGCGCCAGATAGTCTCTCAGGCGATACATCTGCAGGATGGCAGTCGCGTAAATCCGATGCAGCGAATGCAACGGGATCGGACGGATGCTGGTGATGGGGAGCGGTAGAGGATTGTCCACCGGCGCGATGAGATTCTTGGCGACCAGGGTACCGAGAGTTGTCGCCATCGCCACACCGCGCCCGTTGTAGCCGAGAAAAACGGTAAGCCCCGGGGCGGGCTGATGCACGTGCGGCACGTGGTCGCGCGTGAGGGCGACGCGCCCGGTCCAGTAGAACTCGCAACGTGTGTCCTTGAGCTGCGGAAACAACAACCCAATCATCCTTTCCACGTGGCGGTAAGCCGGCGGGCCCGAGGGCTCGCGGAAGAACCCGCGCCCGCCCATGATCAAGCGGTTATGGTGATCGCAGCGATAATAGAGCAGGAGCTTGCGCGTATCGGATGCGACATGCCCCTCGGGCAGTACTGTCCGTCGCAGTCGGTCGGTGAGCCTTGCGGTAGCGACCTGGAAGCTGTTCGCGGCGATGACGGTCTGGCGCAAGCGCGGCCACAGCGCGTCCGTGTAGCCGTTCGTAGCGAGCAGCACGCGCTCGGCTGACACGGTCGGTCCGTGCGCGGTCGTCACCTTCCAGCGCACACCATCGCGGGCAAGCGCGGTGACGCGCGACCCACCACACACGATCGCGCCTGCTTTCTGCGCAGCGCGGGCGAGCCCGCGAGAATAACTCAGCGGCTGCACCGACCCGGCGCGGCGGTCGATCCACCCGCCGTGGTAGATCGGGCTTCCGACAAGCCGGCGCACGGTGTCGCGGTCGAGGACCTCGACGGGCGCACCGCGCCGCCGCCATTGTTCGGCCCGGCGCGCGACCAAGCCGACATCGGCGGCTGCGAAAGCAGGCTGGATCCAGCCGCATCGCCGCGCGTCGCATTCGATCCCGTGCCGTGCAATAAGGGCGAACATGGTGTCCGGCGCGTCGCCGGCGACGCGCACCAGGCGCTCGCCCGCTTCGGCGCCGAACATCGCGACTATTTCGTCCGGGTCGGACTTGAGGCCGGGGATGACTTGGCCGCCATTACGGCCGGATGCACCCCAGCCGGGTTCACCGCTCTCGAGCACGACGACCGAGACACCTGCCTGCGCGAGCTGCAAGGCCGCGGCGAGTCCCGAGTACCCGGCGCCGACGATGGCCACGTCGGCCCGGCGCGACGTATCGAGCGGAGGCGTCGCCGGAGCCGGGCGCGCGGTCGACGCCCAAAGCGACGGTGGCAGCGGGAGTGCACTGGTCATGCGGAGCTATCTATCGACACCTGAACGAAACTGGATTCCCGCTTGCGCGGGAATGACGAAGTTACGGTGCAACTGGATGACTCATTGACAATCGGCCGTCGTCCGTCGTCCCCGCGAAAGCGGGGACCCATTTTGGCTTTGCACGACGGCAGAATGGATTCCCGCTTGCGCGGGAATGACGAATTAAGGGGACACGGTTCCACAACTATTAACGGTGGAGTTGCAGAATTCATTCGTGTACAGCCAAGTAATCAAATCGGATGCGTCACGCGGCGCAGGAAGTCCTGCGTCCGTTCCTGCTGCGGCGCGCTCAGAACGTCGCGCGCCCTGCCTTGCTCGACGATCTTGCCGCCGTCGATGAAGATCACTCGATCCGCCACTTCGCGTGCAAAACCCATTTCGTGCGTCACCACGATCATCGTCATGCCGTCGTTCGCGAGCACGCGCATGACCGCGAGCACTTCACCGACCAGCTCGGGGTCGAGCCCCGACGTGGGTTCGTCGAAGAGGATTGCCTGGGGACGCATCGCCAGCGCCCGCGCGATTGCCACGCGCTGCTGCTGGCCACCGGAGAGCCGGTGCGGATAGTCATCCTCCTTGCCGGCAAGGCCGACGCGCGCCAGCAGTTCGCGCGCGCGCCCGCTCGCCTCGGCACGCGGCTCACGCTTTACGTAGACCGGACCCTCGATCACGTTCTCGAGCGCCGTGCGGTGCGGAAAAAGATTGAATCGCTGAAACACCATCGCGACCTTTTCACGGATCGCCACGATGTTGCGTGCATCGCGATCCACGCGTTGACCCTCCACGGTGATTTCGCCGGCGTCGTACGATTCGAGACCGTTCACGCAGCGGAGCAGCGTCGACTTGCCGGAACCCGAGGGCCCGATCACGCAGACCACTTCGCCCTGGCTCACGTCGAGCGAGATCCCGTCCAGGACGAGATTGCTCCCGAACGACTTGCGCACGCCGTGGATCGCGATCATTTGCGCCCGAACCTCTTTTCGAGCCGGCCGACCAGGAGGATGAGCGGCACGCACATCAGGAGGTACCAGACCGCCACCAGCGTGAAAATCTCGGTGTTCTTGAACGTCGACGACGCGATCAGCTTCCCCTGGAAGGAGAGCTCGGCCACGGTGATGATGGAGGTTTGCGACGTGTCCTTCAGCAGCATGATGCACGTGTTGCCGTACGGCGGCAGCGCGATCTTGAACGCCTGCGGCAATACTACGCGCCAGAGGATGAGCGCACGGCTCATACCGAGCGACTGGGCGGCTTCGACCTGTCCCGGATCAACCGCCTCGATTCCGGCGCGAAACACTTCGGCCATGTAACAGGAGTACGCGAAGCCAAGGCCGATGACGCCCGCTTCGAACGCAGAAAGCTGGATGCCGATTTCCGGAAAGACGAAGTAGATGTAGAACAGCTGGACCAGGATGGGGATGCCGCGGACGGCGTTGATCAGCACCTTGGAGAAACCCGACAACGCACGCACCTTCGACACGCGCATCAGCGCCCACACCAAACCGAGGAGCGTGGCCACGACGAGCGCGCACACAAAGACTTCGACCGTGACCAGCGCACCCTTTGCCAGCAGCGGCAGGTATTCTGCGAGGTCGTTGCGAGAGAGCAAGGCTGGTCGATTGATGAACGTCTGCCTACCGGGAACTACCCAGTCATGGGACCGTCGTCCCCGCGAAAGCGGGGACCCAGTGGCTTAGCCAGTGCTGGGACGACACTGGATTCCCGCTTGCGCGGGAATGACGAATCTCGGGGTTCAACCTATTCCGAGGTTCACTCGCGCCGGCTTACTTCAGCCCCCAGTTCGCGAGGATCTTATCGATCGTGCCGTCGGCCTTCATCCTGCGCAGCGACGCGTTGACCTTGTCGAGCATCGCCTTGTCGCCCTTGCGCACGGCGATTCCGACGCTGCCGACGAGCATCGATTTGTAGTTTTTCGCGACGCGGGCTTCCGGATATCCGCCCTGGGCGATCTGGTACGCGACGATCGGATAATCGGCGAATCCGGCCTTGATGCGGCCGACGTTCACGTCGCGAATGATGTCGGGGATCGAGTCGTAGACTTTGATCTCCTTGAACAGTCCGGAATCCTGCAGTGGCTTCACGTAAGCGGTACCGATCTGGGCGCCGACGACCTCGCCCTTGAGATCCTCCAGCGTCTTGTAGTCCTTCGGATCCTTCGCCGACACGACCAGGCCATCACCATAGGTATAGATCGGGTCGCTGAAGTCGACGATCTCCTGGCGCGGCGGCGTGATGTACATCGCGGCGGCGATAACGTCGATCTTGTTCGCCTGCAGCGACGCGATCAGCGTGCTGAAGGTCATGGGACTCACCTCGGCGGTGAAACCCTGATCCTTGCCGATCTCCTTGATGATATCGACCATGATCCCGGAGATCTGGTTGGTCTTGGTGTCGAGGAACGTGAAGGGAATGCCAGTCGGCGTCGACCCGACACGCACGACCTGCTGCGCGTCACTGGCGCCGATCAACCCGAGCCCGAGAGCGGCGGCCAGGACGCGACAAAGCAGGACGCGACAAAGCAACTTGGCAAACATGGCGAGATCCCCCCGGAGGAGACGGTGTGTAGACGAATCTGCGTGGGTGCATCGGCGCGGCACCGTCGTTCCGCCACCTGGCAGGTCTGGGCCGATAATAGGAAGCGCGCCAGCGCCTGTCAAACGCACGAGATCGAGTAGTCGACGCCATCGCGGTCCGTAACTCGTCACTCTCGCCTCCGATTACTTCATTCGAGGGCGGGCTCGGGCCGGGACCGAAGGGAAAAGGGGCTGTCCTATTTTCTCGCGACAAACCCGACTGTGAATGGGTTTCCACCGGGCGCGTGACAGCGGGGCGCAGCCACTTTAGCGTGCCAATGTTCTTAGCACGCCACACGATGCTCACGCATGATGGACTTCGCCGCTTCCACCTGCGACTCGACAGATGGCTTGATAAGCGATTCGGCCGGAATGCCGAGGTCCCCGTGCAAGCGTCGGATCATCTGCAGCGTGAGAGGGCGCTTGCGCGCAAGCACCTCGTAGACGCGATTGAGCTGGCCGACATCGGCACGAGGTCCTTCGGCGCGAGACCCGACTGGTCCATGCGAAATTTAATGGCTTCGATCGGGTCCGGCAGTTCCATCGGGTAATGCTTCTTCTCCCAGGCTTCGGCCAGTGTGACGAGCACATCGAGCCGGTCGGCATAGGAAAAAGGCCGCTGTCGGAGAGCATCTGACGTCTCTGAAAAGCGACACACCAACTCGAAACCTTCGCCGCCAGGACTCGTCAAAAATATAGCCGGTGCGCTTGCCGGTGCTTTTTGTCAGGAGTCTCCTATGGCTATCGAACGTACCAGATCGTTGCGTGGTCTCCTTGTTGCAGCGGTGGCGCTGGTTAGCGCGAGCGCGCTGGCAGGCGAGATCACATTGTTCCAGAACAGGGATTTTCGCGGCACTGCGGTCACATTGCAAAGCCCGATGCTGAGTCTGGAAAGGAATGGTTTCGCCACAGCATCTTCAGCGATTGTGGGCTCCGGCGTGTGGGAGGCGTGCACAAGTGCCAACTTCCAGGGCCAGTGCGTCCGGCTCCAACCGGGAGAATATCGGAACATCAATGCAGTGCTGAACGATGATGTTGCATCGGCGCGCGAAATAACGGTTGCGTCGGCAGTTCCAGCGCCGGTGATCGTCGCGAGCGTTCCCGCCCCTTCGGCGCCGGTGACCGTCGCGAGCGTCCCCGCCCCTTCGACGCCGGCGATCGTCGCAAGAGCGCCTACTCTTGGGGCGCCGGTGATTGTCGCAAGCGGCGAGCCCAGGATCGTGCTGTTCGAGCGCGCGGGCTTTGGCGGCAGGTCGGTCGAGCTGACCAAGACGATGGGCGGTCTGGATAGATCAGCGCTATATGCGGGCGCGGATGCCGCTGTCGTCTATGGCGGTGTGTGGCGCTTGTGCACCGGGCAATACTTCCGTGGCGAGTGCGCCGATTTTGCTCCGGGCCGGTATGAGAACCTCGGCTCCCTTACCAGTCGCGTGAGCTCGGCAGAGCTGGTCGCAGTCACGGGCACTGCGCCTATCAGCCTAGCGCCGCCGCCTGCGGCGGGACGAGTCGTTCTCTTCGAGCGGCCCAATTTTCGCGGTCATTCGGTAGTGATCGATCGATCCGCGGTTTACGATCTGCAATCGGTTGGATTCGACTATCGAGCCGGTTCGATGCAGATCGAAAGCGGAATGTGGGTGTTCTGCAGCGACGCGGGTTTCCAGGGTGAGTGTCACGCACTTGGTCCGGGCCAATATGCGTCGCTGCCGGGGGGCGTGAGCCGCAGGATTGTGTCTGCACGAACCGTGAACGACGTGTACCGCGTCCTATAGCGAGGAAGTCAGTCCCGATCGCAGCGCAATCGATAAAGAAAACGCCGGGCCGCGGCTTGAAAAGCGCGGCCCCGCGGTTTTCATAAGGTCGGAGAACGCCTACCGACTCAGGCGATAGCAACTTCGAGAGTCGATGCACGTTTGGCTCGTTTGACCAACTTGACGTCGAACGTCACGAACCGTTCGGCGTGCGCGCTGCTGGCGATGTGTAGTGCATCCGCGAAATCGAGGCCGCGCTCCAGCAGGCGCAGCGCGGCGGTGGTCGCCGTTGGATCCTCTACCGAAACGTTCTCCAGCCCCAGCACTGCCCGCAATGACCTAAGTATCGCGTCGGCCCTAAGCCCATAGCTGTAGCGCAACACCCACTCCGCCTCCAGAAGCACGGACTTGGCGATGAACACGGGGCCCGAGCGGAAGACCGCCGTCGCCCGAGCCGTCTGCGCCGCGTGATCGGCGGTAACCAGCCGCACGAGAACGTTAGTATCGACCGCGACCACGCCGAGCCTTCACGCCCCTGGCGATCGCCCGTTCCATATCTGCTGCTGAACGCACCGGCCCGCGATAGGCGGCACAGCCTATGACATCTTCCAGGCGCGTGGCAGGAAGCGACTTGACCGGGCGGAGCAGAACGCCTTCGGGCACGCGCTCGACGATGAACTCAGTGCCCTCCGTCCAGTCGTCGGCTTCGCGGATTGCTTTCGGCAAAACCAACTGGCCTTTGGATGAGAGCCGGGTCGTGTCCATAGGGTCGATGCTCGGAAGCTCGGAAAGTGGTAAGACAAAAGTAAGACAGCTTACATCAGCTCCAGTTCCGGCGCAATCGGCCGAATGGATGATCGCGGGAGAACGGACGACCGACCGATGTCCCGGAATAGAACTATGTCGGGATAACCGACACCGTGCTCAAGGTACTGCAGAGTCTCGGCGCTCAACGTCACGGCATACAGGGGCACAGTCTGCCACCAGGCGCCGCGTTCTCCTGATAAGACCGAACCGTGAAATGGGGTCCGATCCCATTTTTCCCCGCGACTATTGCTGACGCGCTCGCGGTTTCGCTCGTTTTCTCTTTGGGATAGTGACCGAGTGTTGCTCGATCCATCCGGCAAAAGCAGTCTCATCGAGGTCGCCGGCGGCGAGCGCCATGAAGGTTCTATATTTCTCCTGCTGCGAGACGTCGAGGACGACTTCATTCAAACGCAGGAACAAAAGGCAGGTCACGAACGCGGTGCGCTTGTTAGCGTCGACGAACGGATGATTACGGACGATTCCCGACGCGTATGCCGCAGCGAGCCTCGATAGGGAAGCCTTGGCGCCGCCGTACGCATGCAACTGTTTCGGTCGTGCCACTGCGGACGCGAGAAGTCCAATGTCGCGCGTGCCGACGGCGCCTCCGTGCTCGGCGAGCTGTCGCTCATGAATTGCGAGCACGACCGCGTCCAGCACCCAGACGGGTACCTTCACGCTGTTCGCCACCTCAGCGTGCCAGTTTTCTCAGCGCGTCGCGGTTTTCCCGCATGATCGATTCGGCCACGTCCATCTGCACCGCGAAGTCGGGATTGAACGGCGTCAGTTCGATGCCGTTTGGTGTTTCCGTCACGTAGAGCATGTCGCCCTTTGCGACGCGCAGCTTCGTGAGCAAATCGCGCGGGAGTATGAGCCCGACCGAGTTTCCGATCGTCGTCACTTTCAGCGCCGCCATGGACATCCTTCGAGAGTTCGATCTTCGATTATAACAAATGTTATATAGGCGGGTCGGGGCCCAATCTGCGTCTTCAAGCTTGGCTGCGCCGGGATGACCATCAGCAAGCCGAGCGCTACCCATCCCATCACTGCGGCGGCTTGACTCCGTCCTTGCTGACCTAAACACGCGCCGCGCTCAGCGCGCCGTCGGCTGCCGCCTGCGCGACGGTGAACACGTACTCGCCGACGACCAGGTCGGCGCGGGTGCCGGGCACCGCGCGCACCAGCGCCGCGCTCTCGGGCACGACGATCTTCTGCGTGCCGTCCTTGTAGCGCAGCGTCAGTTCGCGATTGCCCGTGCCGGTGACCATCGCGTCCACGAAGGCGTTGGTCATCGTCGATCCGGGTTGCAGATCCCACGCAAGCTGCCCTTCCGGCGTCGTCGGCGCCAGATAGTGGACCTCGACTGCGACCTGAGTGCCGTTGGGGCCCGGCAAGGTCGTAGCGCCGACGTAGTCGCCCTTTTTGATGTCCTCGAAGCGGATCGTCTTGGCGACGGCGACGGCCACGTCGTCGGCGAGCGCGATCTTGAGGTCCTTGCCGTCGCGCGATTTGAGCGACAGGATTTTGCCGTCGATTCCGGTAATGGTCCCGCGCACCCGCACGTTGGTCTGCGCTTGCGCCGCAGAAACGGCGAGCACGATACCCGCAAATAACGCCATGACCGGCAGCAGCTTCATTTGTGTTCTCCTTTGGATAACCGCGTGAAATGGCCCAAGAGCGCGGCCGCCATTATGAGCTTCTCCGTCTCGGGCGAACCGGCATCCGATCGCAAACACCTGCGGTGGCCGGATATTCCGCGAAGGGACGCATCGCGGCTTTCGACCTGAGCCCTTCGACTCCGCTCAGAGCCTGCCCTGAGCTTGCCGAAGGGACAGGCTTGTCGAAGGCGGAAAGGCCGCTGTGGTTCGACGAGCTCACCGCGAGCGGCCGCGAACAGAGATCCGTTCGCCCTGAGCCCTTCGACTTCGCTCAGAGCCTGCCCTGAGCTTGCCGAAGGGACAGGCTTGTCGAAGGGTCGAACGGCTGTTGTGGTTGACGATTCGCTCGTCGACGTCGCCTTCTTATATGGAGTTACGTTCAGGCGGGCAACGCCACGGTGGCTGATCTCGCGATTGCCGCGGTACCGTGGAAGGCTTATGAGTAGCGCGATTACGGCTTGATCGCGACGACCTTGCCGTTACGAGAGATGTAGATCGGCGTGCCGTGCATTCGCGCCGTTTCCCGCGCACGACGCGCGGCGCGGCGCAGCCCGCGCCCGACCGCTCGCGAAAACTCGTTCGGCTTCGGCTGGCGTTGAGTTGTCTTCGATTTCAAGGGCCTTGCTCCAGCAATTGCGGCTCAGCTCGAGAATTATCATACACCGCCCAAGCATTAGCTAGGGGGCGATAGATGCCCGTGAAATTTGTCCAACTGCGATTGAAGCGCCGCAACACGACGTCGCGTGGGACATCATGCCCACCTTGACGCGAGAGGCGATTCTCTTCAAAGCGATCTGCGGCGAATCGATCTTCAGATAGGCGATCTCGACCCGGTATCCAGACGACTTCCATTTTGCCAAGCGCGCAGCATAGGAGCGCCCGCTGAACGTTGTTTCGAATGCAAAGCTCGCTCCAGCAGCGGCCAATCTATCGATCTCGGCGAGGAAGACCCGTCCCGCGGTGACGGCGGCAATTTCTTGTCTCAGGGCTGAAAGCCCCGCAGCGATCAGATCTGCATTGACGAAATGGACAACGTCGGTGTCCTTCGGTAGAAATTCACGGGCGAACGTCGTCTTGCCTGCGCCGTTCGGGCCCGCGATGATTACACAGCGCGCTTGCGGCGACGTTTGCCTTTTCGTACTCATCGAAACTGAGCTATTTTCGGCGGCAAAGCATCAAGACCCGCCGCGACCAGCGGATTGCCTCAATGCCACCTTCAGCTTACCAGCCCTTACCAGTCCGATGTCCCTAGCTTTCCGTTCGCCCTGAGCCCTTCGACTTCGCTCAGAGCCTGCCCTGAGCCTGCCGAAGGGACAGGCGCGTCGAAGGGCGATCGAGTTGAGCCGTTCATGGTTCGATAGGCTCACCACGAACGGGATGAAGCTCACCACGAACGGCTTTTTCCAACTTCCGTTCGCCCTGAGCTTGTCGAAGGGCGGAGCGGCCGTGTGGTTACTCCACGTTCGCCCTGAGCCTGTCGAAGGGCGAGCCAACTATTACGGCAGCGCCATCCCCTTCTCCGCCATGACGCTTCGCAATCGATCCGGATAATCGGTGATGATTCCGTCGACGCCGAGATCGATCAGGCGTCGCATGTCGGACTTGTCGTTGACCGTCCACGGCAGGACCTTGAGTCCCAGCGCGTGCGCATCCGCAAGCTCCTTCGGCGTGAGGTTGCGCCAGAAAATCAACCACGTTGCGCAGCCCGCCGCCTTCACCAGCGCAGGGAGCGACCCGCTGTGGTCGCGCAAGGCGAGCCCCGCGTGCCACGGCGACGGCCCGCCGTCGGGCGAGGTCACCGTGTCGTTGTTCTGCGTCTGGATGGTGATGCACGCGGTCTCGATGTCGGAGGCGATGCGCTTGACCTCGACGAGCGTGCGCCAGTCGAACGATTGCACCATCACGCGGTTCGCCACGTCCGCTGCGCGGACCGCAGCGACGACGAGCTTGGCGAACGTCGCGGGATCGGGCGTGTCCGCGCCGCTCTCCGGCGTGATCTTGGTCTCGATGTTGAAGCGCAGCAGCTCGCCCTTGCCCAGATCGAAAAGCTCCGAGAGCTGCGGGAATCGCTCGCCATCGACGGCTCGCTGCTCCGGGAACTGCCGCGCGTACTGGCTCGCCGGGTTGAGGCGCCCGATGTCGTAGCGGCGGAGCTCCGCGAGCGTCAGCGTGCGGATCGGCGGACCTTGCGAGGCGAGCCAACGTCCGTCGTGGCCGCGCACGATGTCGGGATTCAGGAGCGGATCGTGCGAGATCACGATCACGTTGTCCTTGGTGACGGCCATGTCGGTCTCGATAGTCGTCACGCCGATCTCGATTGCGCGGTGAAACGCCGCCAGCGTGTTCTCCGGCGCAAGCCCGCGTGTGCCGCGGTGGCCCTCGAGGTCGAATGCGAGCGAAGGTATGGCGAGGATGGCGAGAAAGATGAAAGCTAGAAGGTACATTGCAGCGATAAGACCTGCAGGTCAGCATTCATGGAACTTCAACTTCCACATAACTGCCTTCCGTGACACGCTCAATTGCCCGAACGATCGAAGGAATACCACGTTGAATCCGCGGCCAGCTTGGCCTTGAGAGTACAACGACAGCAATTCGACGCGACTGCAGGTTCTGCTGATGTTTCAGATTTGAATCGGTTGTCGCTAGCACGGCAAAGGCTTCTTTCTCGGCCGCGTCCAGCAACTCCCCATTTTTAAGTTTCGACCAACCGCGCTCGAAGGCGGTCGCGATCTCGTGTTGCGTCAGAGAATGACGCAGCGGTTCAGGAGTCCCTTGATCGAACAGTACGCGCACTTACGCCGTGGCAAGCGCACTGCGTGCTGCATGATCGAGTACCGCGCGAACCTGCTCGAGAGTGACCCCGGGAAACCAATCGACAAATTGCGACGCCAGCGCG
>WNGK01003251.1_pt1 | contig 17637 bp, 25 predicted proteins | sample 5400601 | NCBI WGS metagenome assembly WNGK01 (sample SAMN13153376, study PRJNA577476) | soil metagenome | isolation source: 60 cm soil or saprolite under Garry oak tree replicate 1 | place: USA:California | collected 2016-06-15
TCGGCCGCTCCAGAAGCAAAAGGCGGAAAAGCCGATGTTCCATACGCCATTCCCGTTCCAGGAAAACAGGGGTTCGTCACCAGCCCGTTCGCGCCCAACTCAGGTTACATCGATGTCCACCAGTTTCCGCCCGGAACGGCCGTCAAAGATCCGTTCACCGGAAAAGTTTTTCGGACGCCCTGATTGCTCAAGGATCGGCACAACGCTGAGGCGCTAACGCCTCGCCGATTCTTGTTCCACAAAAGCGGTCAACTTTTCATCCGCGTGCACAACGAAACGTTTTCCGTCGCCGCGATGCGCGTCAGCAATCCAGATCGTTCGCCCCTGAGAATCAAGGGCTGAAACGCAACCCCAATTCCAACCGGTTTTGCTGAGATTGTCAGCGATTATTTCCCAGTATTTTATCGCCACCGCGCTTTACTGATTATTCAGGGCGGTCTGCGGTGCTGGTTTGCCCAGTTCCACCTTGTCGTTCACTCTTTCAATTTTCGCGTCCTGCTCAATCGTTCGTCCATTGCCGCGAGTGCAGCTTCCAATCTCTGCACCTTCTGATGCTCTTTGAGGAACTCATTGAGCAACATCGCGTTCACCGCCTCATAGCGAACGCTGTAGATTTGCCCGCTTTGGATCAATCTCCTTTTTGTAGCGAAAGGTGACCGGTATCCTAGAGCCCTCGTCTGCCTTGAATCAGGTTAATGATCAGGATGACGACGGCAATTACGAGCAAGAGATGGATCAAACCGCCGCCAATGTGGCCGATGAAGCCAAGAAGCCAGAGGATGACCAGGATGACAATTATCGTCCAAAGCATGGTTACTCCTTTTGGTTGAGTTAAACTTTCGTCCGCCTATTTATCCAGCGGTTCATCCACTCGCCAAGCTTTTTCAGAACATCGAGTCGAACAGTTCCTCCTTCCCTTCCGCAAGGCTTCAGGGCTGCCGGACGGCAGGGCAATCGGCTACCCACGTCTTACAGTCGCTCACATGATACTGTGATTCGCATTTACGATGCTGGAATCATTTTACGGATCGCACTGCCGGAAATGATTACGGGAATGAACTTGCGGCGAGCGCCGGATCGGCCTGCACCACACCATGTCCTGCCGACTCTCATTCCAGCACACAACTACGTTGAAGAACACTTAGCCGTTGTCTTCCTATGGTCCCTTCGGCGCGGGTTTGTATCCCGTCTGGATTGCGTCCTGTTCGATCATGTATTTGCCCTTCCTTGTCGTGCCGTAAAAACGCGAGCCTTCCCTGTGGTAAACACCTACCTCGGTATTGACCCACACCTGTCCATGGCCTCCGCCCAGCGCGGGTGGGTTGGCCGCTTCGTCGGTCGTCCGCCCTGCGGGCATCGGGCGTGCAGCCCGACGCGCTTTCCTTTTAGCCTTCGCTTTCTTAGAAGTGGGTTTTGCTTTGGGCGAAGCCGTTGGCGACGCGGCGGGCGAAGGCAATGCAGCTTTCTCAGTCGGTGAAGGCGATGCGGTGGGCGTTGGCGTGGCGACGGTTGGCGTTTCTATCGTGGTTGGCGTTTCTATCGCCACAGGCCAATTCTCGCGAGTTGGCCTATTTACGAGACATTGGGCAACTCCAAAGACAATTGCGACAGTTAGCGAAACCATTCCAGCTGCAATTGCCCAGCGTGCGAGGCGTTGGGTTTGCTGATGCTTAGCGTCGCCATTCCTTATAGCGATCTCGTAGCCTATCAGTGCCAGTCGTTCCGAAGCGGCTATGATTTCATTCGGAGCAAGCGTCGAGTCAGACTGGATTTCCAAGAAATAATCCTGACAATCCCGGAGTTCGCTTTCCGCAAAGACGCGAAGCTTGCTGGGCCTGGTCCTATCGACCATGTCCCAAAAGTTAGATCGGTCTGCCATAAGGTTTATTTCAGCCTAGATGCTCGGCACACCGTGTCGGGCTTCACTCCGGACGGCGTGCGGCTCGGTCTCGGTCGTCATGGCTGGTTGTGGCGTCACTGCGGCACGAGCGGTTTTGCGCTGATCACGTTTGGCGTTTGCGCTCGAAATCATCACGTGGTTTGTCTGTTAGCGTGCATGTCAGGTCCCGCCAGCCGCAGCCGTGAAGCGGGCTTGCCATCGTGCAACCTTTTAGCGGAGATTCCCTCTATGGAGCAAGAAATAGATTGCAAGTTGCGATCTAATTCGGGTTGGGCGGCAAAGTAAATGTGAACGGAGGATGAGGACGCGATCAAGCTCGCCCGCGCCCATCTAAGGCGATACAAGCTCGTCACGCTCAGCACGCCATCTGATCCCATCGATGCCGGGCTGCAAAGTCGGATCACCAAAAAGGTCAAAGGCCTCTTCTTAGCTCGGCAGCTTCTGGTACACCGCACATTCGAACTTGAATCCATGCGCGTTTACCAGCACCACCCGGATGGCAAGAGGTCGATCTCAATCGGTTTTGGCGGGGTACTCGCCTGCGACGAAGTTGGCCAAGGTGACGTTGTTCTGCACGACGCTTCTGGAGTAGTCGTGCACGATAGCAAGGCCGAGCGCATCAAAGAGAATACCAAGTTCATCGATTCGCTTATGCCAAAGCTCGGCGGTTCTCCTCATCTCATGGCGCAACAATGCGGTTGATAATCCCGCAAATGAATTTCTGTATCTTCACGAGATTCGCGATGCCCTCGCCGCCTATTATGGCGGAGAAAAAAAGGCCTGTGATAATTTGAAAATCTCGAAAGAAAAGTGGGATCGGCTCGGATTTCTCTCAAGTGGCAGCCCTCTAAAGCAGGGGCGTCATCGCGGTAAGCACACTGTTCTGCGACCGGCGACCGCGGCTGAACTCGGCGAAGCTCGGAAGATCGCCCGCTGCCTGATCGAAGCGTTTGCGAATCAACTCTAGTTTGCGAATCTCCGCTTCAAGTTCGAGAAACGCAGTCAACTTTTCATCTGCACGCACAACGAGACGCTTTCCGTCATCGCGGTGCGCATCGGCAACGAAGATCGTTCGCCCGTTAGAATCCACGCCTGAGACGCAGCCCCAACTCCAACCGGCTTCGCTCAGATTGTCCGCGATGGTTTCCCAGTACTTCACGCCCGGCGGATTCTGCCTGTTTTCCGCTCCACACGGCAATGACGAAATAAAGGGGTCAAGATCGGTCGATTTTCGACGCTCCGGCATGGCGTCAGTAGTTCATCCAACAAATGCGAATGAGCGTGTTGCTGCCCTCGGTGTCGTAAGGGCACTCCCCACGTTCGCGCATGTCTGCCGCTTCATCGGTGAAATTACTTGAAAATGTGGCAATGGTTTGGGCATGAAAAGTCACACTACAAGATTGACCGATGAAGAAAAAGGGCTTGTGATGACGCCCGCTGAGGAAAAAGCAGTTGCGGAAGCGCATCGCTTTGCCCGCGAGTGCGGACTCGAAGGTGAGCTATGGGTATTGCGCGGGGAACAGTGCGGGACGCTCGCGTTAGGTCACTGTTTGGATGCACAGTATGCACAGGGAAGGCCGATACGGGTGGTGACAAGAATCGCAATGGGCAACGACAAAACGCCGCCCAAAATAGCCATTCAAAGTATAGATGGCAGCGCCGCTTTAAAACGCTTCGGCTGGAAGCCAATCGAAAGGAACGGAAAGCCAATCACGGTGACAGAAGCAATTCAGGGTTGGGATGCCGGTCTGCGGGACGAGATACAGGAAGTCGTGGATGATTTTGAGCGCAGTAATAAGAAACAAGCGTTTTGGCAATCACGGGCGCGAGCACGCCGAGTTTGAGTTCGCGGTTGCCCGATATGGCGCAAGATTGCGCGACAAAACTACGAGCCTATTGACCAATTTCAGCACATTTACGAAGGTCGCCCGCGCAAAGATCATCCAGGCTTTGATCTCATCTCCGATGCGCTGCCATTCGGTCGGCTGTGGTATGGCGAACCAGACGCAGTCAGCAACGCAATCGGATACGCAAAATTTCGCAGCCGATCACATGATGCTGTGATTCGCATTTACGATGAAGCGGGCAATGTGATTAAAACACACGACCATACTAGCGATTTCAAAGAGCCGTGACGCTTTTCTTTTCAATCGCTACATTATTCCTCAGCGTTGCTGTCGTAGTCCTCGCGTGGCAGCAGTGGCGCGTTGCCGACACTAAGCTAAGGCTCGATTTGTTTGACCGGCGCTACAAAGTTTACGATGCAACCAAGCAGTTCTTGGCCGTGATTATCAGAGAGGCCAGGTTTACACATTCACAGTTAATTGAGTTCAACATCGGAACGTCCGACGCAGAATTTCTGTTTAGGGCTGACGTTGTGGATTATTTAGGTCAGATTCGCAAACGAGCTGTTCATATGTGGACGGCTCAGCGGCTTTATGAGCCATTACCGGTAGGTGATGAGCGTTCCCGTCACGTGATGGCAGCGCATGACGACCTTTCATGGCTCAGTGATCAAATTACTGCGATGACCAAGACATTCACTCCCTATCTTGGATTTGCGAACGTAAGATCACGAGTCGTGCCATTCCTTAAATTTTTCTCCGCGAGTCGCTGATGCGAGTTCAACAAACGCAGTCAGCTTTTCGTCAGCGCGAACAATAAACCACTTCCCGTCGCGATGGGCGTCAACAACGAAGATCGTTCGCCCGTCACGATCCACAGTTGCGACGCAGCCCCAACTCCAACCGGCTTTGCTGAGATTGTCAGCGATGATTTCCCATTACTTCATGCTTTAGGCGTCGGCCCTTTACGGCTCTTTGGCTATAACTGCGGTCGATGTTTGCGCGATATGCGAAGTCCTCGTGCGACCAGCCGCGCTTTTTGCGCGCGCGCTGAATCCTGTTGCCCAAAATTTTGCGCCGACCGATCTTTTTTTCACCCGCTTTCGGCGAGTGTTTTCGACTGGGGACTAATCGTCCACGGACTACAATCCGCATTTCACGGGAATGATAAGATGAGAATCACGAAACTGTTAGTAGCAACAACGCTCATGTTGAGCACCTGCCCGGCGTACGCGGAACCGGACGAGCGCCAGCCAGAGGGAGGCAAGTTCAATGAATACGGCGCCTTAATCAAGGCGGTGCCTCACGAACGGCTGCGAATATGGCCGATAGGAGACAAGACGGGGATGGAATTGCTCGTGAAGCGCGGCACAACGGATGAACAACTAGCGATGTTGGTCAGATGGTACGTGAGTCAAGGCAACGCGACGCATATCGTTGTCTTCGACATCCCGCACACGCCTCCCGGTGGCGGCGGCAATGGCGTTATGGCGTACTATGACGGCAAGCCCACGCCCACGCTGATTCGATTCTTATACCGTCATAGCGACGAGGAAGACCTAATCGGGCAAAGGACAATAGAGCTTTCGCCGCAAAAAACTGAATGAAGCCAACGATGCCGCCAAAGAGCCGTAAAACACAAAGGGCCGACGCCTAAAGCCCCGCTCCAATTCTCATGGGATTCCTCGCGTCAAATCTTTTTGCGCCTGTAAAGCCACAACAAAGCTCTCGATGTAAAAAGCAAGCCTCGCACGCGCGCGCACGGGAAGCGCTCACTTTTTGCCTTGCATCAGATGCCGCGTGTTAGGTGATTGGGGTCCCCACACGGGAGTTATTTCGGTGACGCGCACGCCGAGCTCCACTTTCAGCGCCTCTTCGAGGTTCTCCGGCAGCGGCGGCAGTTCCAGTCCTCTCTCGTAGGCGATCTTCTCCGCGCGCCAGTATTCTCCCAACAAAAGAGTTCCGAGCGTGATACACTCCCGAATCTTGATCCGCGGCGCTTGTTCGTCGCTCATCGGTCTTGCTCCTTTCCGTTCGACGGATAAGCGGCTCGCAGTTGCGAGATATATTTGAGTTGCTCTTTCGTGAAAGGGATTTCGTTGCCGGTCATCGTCCAGTAAGCAGCGGCACGACTGCCTAGGACATACGGCAATGCCATGTCCAGCAGGTCTTGCCACAGTCAGTATTTTTTACCGCGGACCATGCGTTTCTATGAGTTTCTTTTGCAATCAACGGCGGTTATTTAGCGGGCTTCTCTGGCATTTGCTTCGGATCCTTATCTACTTCATTGGCTAGAATTGGACGAAGGTTAGTTAATGACTTCAGCGTGTTGAACCAAAATGGTGCGCCCAGACTGAGCAGCGCCGCTGAAATGAGAATTCCTAACAAATGCCGCGGCGGCCAACTCCACTTTCCACTAAGTTTCCACCACGTACATGGGGTCCAATCCGACGCCAGAAAAGGCGGGTAAGGGTCCGGTAACAATTCGATCCCTGTCTTCTTGAAATCCGCGTTGATCTTCTCGAACGATTCACCGGCCAACCCGAGCTTTTGCTGCGCGAATATTTGCTTGTAATCGGCAACGATCTCTTCCGCGTTTTGTCTGCTCTTAAGGTGATCGCGCATCCATTGATCCACTTCGCTCAGTGCAGTGAAATCAGGACGTTTGTCCAAATCGTTTCCTATTTCCGGATGTTTCTTTCGCAACTCGTCGATGATGGCCTTGTGAGCTTGTTGGTTTCCGATATTTGAATTTTGAAACACCTTCTCCGCGTCTTTTTGCAAGTTATCCGCGCGCGCGACTAACTTCGAGCGCAGGTCTGGGTTCGAGGAGATGCGCTGCATTAGGGCAAAGGCATCGAGCTGCAATACGAAAGCAGTGACGATCGCCGCAATAACGGTAACAACACGCGTTCGCGTGGTAAACCACTGCTGAGCGCGGTCCTGAGCGGAATTAAACCACTTCTCCAACTGCGCGAGCGTCGGGTCCTTCTCGTTGTTCATAGCAGATTGCGTCATTTCGCCTCTCCCACGATCTCTTTGACCATATCAGCACCAGTCACATCTTCGGCTGGCACCGTTTGGGTCACCGGCGGAACGTACAGCCCGGCTAGGAGCTTTGCCGCAGCGGCGCGCATCGCCGCCTGCAAAGCAAATTCTTTCGCCTTAGCAGCGTCACCAACGGCATCAAGAGTCTTCTTCGCAATCTCCTTCGCTTGCGTCGTAACTTTCGCTGCGTTCTGAGCCGCCAATGTTTTTAGAGCCGCATCCTTTGACACAGTGAGTTTGGCTTTCGGATCCTGACTGCGTGCGGCACCCTGTGCCGCGGCGATTGCGGCTTCTTTGGCTTTCTTTTCCTCCTCTGCCATTTTGTCCGCGCGGTCGCTCGCCAGTTTACTAATTTGTTTCCTTTTTTCTTGATCAACGAGCGCGTCGCGGGCGGCCGCAGCCATTTCCTCGAGTTCGTCGTGTTTTTCCAATGCCTTGTCCGGCGATACACCAGCGACATCTTGCAGAATTTGAAAAAGCTCGTCGGGCCGAATAGCGGAAGCGATTCGCCAGCGCCTGCGTAACCAGGCAATCCCAGGAATCTGGTCCCATCCGTTCGGGCTCATCGGAAGAATGGAGTCCGAAAGGACCGGATGCGTTAGTATCCATTTCGCGAGTTGTTCGCCCAAATCATGGACTTGATCCCTGATCGTAGGATCGATCTTGTAGATCATTGTCTCCAAAGCGTCAGCCAGATACTTCCCCCGCAGACCCAAGCCCGCCGAAACCATCTGGGTGACAATGGTGATCAGGAGACTCACTACTGCCATCACCACTCCAAAACCGATCAGCGTATCGAGTTGATTAAGCATACAATTTGGTTCAGTGAATTTGAAGGTCTGCCCCGTTATGCGCGTTGCAGAGTCGGAGTTTGAGAATGAAGCGGATCGCGGCTCATAAACTCTTGTTGTGCGAACGGGCTCTTCGTTCGCGATTTCCCGTGCGGAAAGAGGGTCAGGTGCTCAGGCGAGTCGCCTGACGAACTTGACGCGACTGCATTCTTTTGTAGGCGCTTGGCTTCTGTCAAGAGTGAATTTTGGCCGGGACGTTTGCCCACAGTCGCAGCATTTACATTTAGAATTTTCGCGACCTCCCGTTCGATTTACCCTGCGCCACCCAGCGGAGAAGCTCGCCAAGCGACGCCAGGCGTTGATGGGGATGACCGGCGCACCGGTGGCAAGCTCGGTGCCCCGGACTGGGGCACCGTCGGTTTTGCACGATTCTCATAGGGAGAGGACGGAGCACGCGGAGATTAAGAAGGAACTTCAAAAAGACACGAGGAAGACGAATGAAGCCGTAGACTCGGAACGGCGGGCGCGGGAGTCTGCGGTCACAGCGCTCCGTAAGCAACTGGAGGGATTTGGTGCTGGAGGTCCTCGATATGCCAATGAGCAATAGCCTTTATCCATCGCCACAGATTCCGTATCAGTTGCATGCGTTGATCGCGATCACTGACCGTCGAACGAGAATAACATCAGCCGCGCGGCGCCGCGCGGCACAAGCGGCAGCCGGTTGAAACACCCTGGCTCAGATCGACGCCTTCGCCTACCTGCGACCCCTACGGCAAACCCGTCGTGCCATGTAACAATCTGGAGTTCTCAACGCGCCTGCGCGTGCGCGCTGCGTTGCGCTGGCGGTCTCGCTGGCTCGCGGCTTACGCGTTGGGCTTCTCGAAATTCATGGCGTGTCGCAAGGCCAAGATTTCGTTTACGACGCTTCAATATCACCTTGAGAACGACCCTGATTTCCCTAGGCAGGCCGAGGAAGCGAAAGAGCACGCCGTCGATCTCCTGCACGCCAGAGCGTTCGCTCGCTGTGTCGCGAGCGACATTGACCCCGTCCACTGGCAGGGTGTCGTTGTCGATTACGTGCGCAAATATCCTGAGCGTTTGACCATCGAAATGCTGCCTGCGCACATGTCAAACACTTTCAAGACTCCTGGGACCGGGCAGGTCAACGTCGAGACTGGCGACAAGATTCTCGTGATGGACGAGGCCACCCGTGCCAAGCTGATCGAACGCAAAGCGGAACGCTTGCGCCGCCTTCAAGCAGCTCGCGAAGCCCTGCCAGCCAGCGATGTCTCCACTGGAGACAAATCGTAAGCCCCTCATGTTTAACGCTTCGACTCCTTCAAATCTTCCTGAAACGATGTGCATCGCTGCCTCGCTACAGGTGACAAGATACTCCTGATGGACGAGGCCACCTGCGCCAAGTTGATTGGATCGAATCCATCAGCCCAGATTCATTTAAAGAAACGTCGCTGGTTTTTGTATTGACGCGTCGCGTCGCGCCCGTACAAGAATTTCGGACCCGAGGTGCAGGATCGCAACGTTAAAGCACCACATCGTGTCTCGCCCGTTTCGCTTGATTGGGCAAACGCATCAGTTGGTCGTCAAATTTCTGCTGTATGGGCGCGTTCTCCGGAAAAATCAAACATCTGCTCGATTGCAGCGGTGGGCCGCCCTGATCAAGTAGGTGTACCTTTTCCTTGTCCCCGCGCCCCTCGACGGCTATCCTCCGGTTCACCGTGAAAAAGCAAATTCCTATCCTTAACACCTAACGTATCCAAGACCATGAGCCTCGACACCACTATCCGCGCTATTCAGAAAAAACTCGGCGTCTCTGTGGACGGCAAACCCGGCCCAGAAAGCTGGGGTGCCATCCACCTCGCTGTCATCGGGAAGAAAGCAGCTGCCGATGCCGGCCTCGATGCGACGATCCGGGCCGTGCAGAAGAAACTCGGCGTCTTTGTGGACGGCAGGCCCGGCCCGGAGACGTGGGGCGCCGTCCACCTCGCGATCGTTGGCAAGAAGGCACCGGATGAGATTAAAAAGACCGAGACTTCGACGCTCACAGGCGAAGGCAAGACCGCGGATTCCCGCAGCGAGAAGAATATCGCTACGTTGCACTCCCGCGTGAGGCCGTTTGCCCGCGCCCTCATCGAAAAAGCCGCTGGGCAAGGCATTATCATCAAAGTCACCGACGCCATGCGCACATTCGCCGAACAGGAGAACTCTTCGCGCAGGGCCGAAGCAAACCCGGCAAGAAGGTCACCAACGCCCGCGGAGGCTTCTCCAACCACAATTTCGGCATCGCCTTCGATATCGGAATTTTCAAAGGAAGCACCGACCCGGAGAAAGCGAAGACCTTTGTTCCCGAATCGCCTCTCTACAAAGTGATCGGCGGTCTCGGCACCGATCTCGGCCTCGAGTGGGGCGGCAACTGGACCTCGATTGTAGATGAGCCGCACTTTCAGCTCCGCCCCGTCTGGGCCGACGGAATAAAGGAGAAGAACATGTTGGCCGAGCTCCGCGCGCGCAAGGCATCAGGCAAAGATTTCTTCGCCTGAACGACACAGTTCCCCGGAGTGAGTCAAACCGAGCTACACCAATCTACCAATCACACTTACTTCAGGGTGGAACTGAGGACGACGAAAAGACAAAGATGAGCCTGGCGCGTACTGGGACGCGCCTTAGCGCTGAGGCTGAGAAGAGGGGCAAGCTAAACGATGCGCGGAACATAGTGGATGTGGCGCGGATGAGCGCGCTGGTGCATGGGTGGAAGAGCCGGGAGGAACCTGGGATCGAGATCAAGAACAGCAGCGTGATCCTGACGCAGGCAGACATTAAAGAGCTACAGGAATTGCACCGGAAAGCATTGGAGAGCGCGAAGTGAGCATGATAGTGCCACTTGTATCTGTCTTGGGTACTCTGTGCGGTGATAGACAATAGGTTGCACAGTAACAGCAGCTCGCACCAGCCGCCCCCCGCTCCGTCGGCTGTTTGCAATTCACCGTCGCTTTACGAGGGAGCCGGCCACACCCGCTCTAATTCATTCTCGAAAACAAAATATCGCCTAAGCGGTAACGAAAATTTTCTTGACTTTTTTCGGCCAGGAACATCACTATCGCGTTATGACTCCCCAGTTAGGCCTCCGCGCCTTCCGCCATAGCATCCTCGTCATATTCTTTCTTTTTGTTTTTGTCTTCAGCGCAAGCGTTGATGCGCAGCACACCACGCCCTGTCCAGAAGTCGATTCCATCGCCGATTGCCCTGATGAAGGATGCGGCGGCGATCCGGAGCTGAACAAACGCAAGAACATTCGAGCCAACGACCAACAGTCAAAGCTAAAAACTATCGAAGAGCTGAAGGAGCTTCCGAATCCTGATACGACGCGATTCACCTCGGAGAACCGGGATCGCAGCGTCCTAACGGAGCTGGGCGAAGGCGAGAAAGTCACTGTGGTCGCTTGGGCGCTCACAGCCAGACCGGGCGGAAAAGAGAGCTGCAACTGCCGTCTTAAGGGCCAACAAGACACAGATAATCACATAGTCTTGGTTGATCCCCGGCTGAAAGATCCAAAGCTAACCGAAAAAACAGAAGACCATTCCGTGACGGCGGAATTCACGCCGCGTGTAAAACTGGATCATCCGAACTTTAAGAGAGCGAAGCTGAATGAGTTGATCGATCCCGACTGGGATGGTGGCAGCGGAAATCCGCATGGGAAACTGTTGGTTCGAGTCACTGGTCTTTTGTTATTCGATTCAGAGCACTTTTTTGGAAAATCTCTTCATCGGGAAAACGATTGGGAAATACATCCAGTTCTAAAATTGGAATACTGCCCAGAGGAAGAAACGTGCCGAGCTGATAGCGATGAAAACTGGATAGATTTCGATAACGATTAAGCGAAATCTTCTAAACCTCCCTGGATACAAACGCCGGTCATGCCGAAGAATCTTCTTCTCTGCTGCGATGGAACGAACAATCAGTTCGACGGAGATCACACCAACGTCATCCGAACGTATAAGGTCGCCCGGCGTCATTCCGGTCAGCTCACTTATTATGATCCAAATGTCGGAACCATGTTGCCGCGAGACCTTTCTGGGCCGTCTTCAAATTTTGGCGATGAGGTGGGTCGATTTCCAGATGCTCGACAACGATCTGCTCGTCTCGATCCGCGACAAATTCGTCAACGGCGGAACGATCGTTTAAGCCACCTCATTTCTCACCACCACCTCCGAAACCAACTATGCGCATCTTAGAATCAGAACTCGACGGGCCGGACGTGAAGGTCTGGCAGAAATTTCTCGCCGGCCAAGGGTTCGCTCCCGGCAAGCCGGACGGCTCATTTGGCGATCAGACTGACAAAGCCACGAAGGCTTTCCAAGCAGCTCACGGTCTCAAACCCGACGGCAAAGTTGGCAACAACACACTCACGGTCGCGATGGGTCTCGGCTTTAAACCCTTGCCGGATGTTACTGATCCCGCCCCGAGCGACAAAGTCACAAAGGTGCGGCCCCCAATCGCTGGAGTGCAGGTCTCCAAGCTCAAGGGCGGGGAAGCGGTCTTCTTCACCTCGCGCATGCACGTGGATGCCGACGGCTGCCCGCAAGCCTACGCCCCTGGAAACAAAGGGATCGAAAGCATCAAGGCGGCGACCAAAAAGAACGGCAAGCTGTCGGGCGACGTGCTGGTTCTGGACAGCGGTGGAAACGGAGTGCTCCAGAAGGCATCCGATCCAGCTCCCGGCTTCTTCATTAGCAAGACGGCGCTATCGGACCGCTCCAAGAAAGACGCCGATCCCACGAAATACGTAAACGCGCTGAAGATTCCTTACATCGTGATTCCGGGCGTCGCGATCGGGGCTCGCGCCGGCGACGCCGCGCTGGTCATTGATCAAGTGACTGGAGCCCGCGTGAAGGCAATCGTGGGCGATGTCGGGCCTGTGGACGAGACGGGAGAAGCGTCGATGTTTCTCGCCGGCCTGATCAGCGGCTTGAAGCTAAGCGAAATCATCGAAGCGAAAGCGCGCGACAAGAGCAGCTTCATGAGCCCGCGCGGCGGTGGAACGGAAAAGAAACGCTTCCGCTACATCATCTTCCCGGGCACGACGATGAAGTGGCCTCGGACCAATGCCGAGATCGAAGCGCGCGTGGACGGTGCGCTGGCCGCGCTGACGCACGATCAATTGCTCGCGATCACCTCGTAATCCCGAATCGACGGTGCTCGCGATATTGGAAACATCGGGAAATGTGGTCGCGATAGCGCAGGAGTTCTGCGCGATCCTTGTCATCGGCAAGAATGAAAATCGGGAATGGGTCGGGATTCGAACCAAAGCAGTAGAGACATGATGGCGAACACTGCGATGCCGGCTTTTAGGCCGCAAACAGCCCGAACAAAAGTGAGCAAATCTTTTACTCGAATTGTTGCTTGCTTCTGCTTCTGGCCGGTTCTCGTTTCTGCAAAGAGCAAGCCCGACGAGCCAATTGTTGAAATCAAGTGTCTCGTCCCGGAGGAAAAAGTCGTCCAGGTTTCTCAGAAATTAGATCTCGATTCAAAGACGCCGTTGACACGAGTAGTCTGCTTTTTCGATACCGGCTCGTTGTCGCTATTCCAGCATGAACCGAAGGTGATCCTCCGATCCCGTTACGACTCCTCAAATAAGACCGACACGACCGTAAAGGTCCGCGGTGCAAAAGTGCAGGGAAACGATGTTGAATGCGAGTTCGATAAAGTAATGGGGAAGGAACGAGGCTTATCCTGCTCTGTCACGGATACGACACAAGAGAAAACACAAATCAAGAAAGCCAATGCTGGAAAGGGTGTGAAGAAAATTTTCTCGAAGCAACAGAAAGTAACGCTCGAAGGCACCTTCGGCAAAGTAGACTGGCAAAGACTTAGACCATACGGGCCGGTGAAAGGGATACAGGTTTGGAAAAAGATCAAGCTGCCGGGCGGGCCCGATCTCACCGTAGAGTGCTGGAAACTCCCTGCCCGCTCCAGAAAACCGGCACGCGTGCTATTTGAGGTTTCGGCGAAGGTGCCTCTGGCAGAGGAAGAGAAGGTGTCAAAGGAGATTGGAGAACTGGTCGGACTCTCGGACAGTGAAAGTGACCAGGAGTCCGAGACCAAAACGCGGATCGTACTGGAGCATTTCAGATCGGAAACCCCGCAGTAGAAACGTAAACGTTACGATCGTGTCGAAGAATCTTATTCTCTGCTGCGACGGAACGAATAATCAGTTCGACGGTTATCACACGAACGTCATTCGCACCTACAAAGTGGCACGCCGGCATCCCGGACAGCTGACTTATTATGATCCCGGCGTGGGCACTATGCCTGAACCGTGGGAAAAGACGAAGATCGGCAAACGCCTATCGATGTTAAACGGACTGATTTTTGGAGATGGTCTCTTCGATAACATATCCGACGCTTACAAATTTTTGATCCTGAATTATGAGCCGGGCGACAAGGTATTTCTCTTTGGATTTAGTCGCGGGGCCTACACCGCTCGCGCGGTTGCAGCACTGCTTTATTCTGTTGGTCTGCTTCACCGCGATACCGAGTCTCTACTGCCCTACGCTCTAAATTACTGGCAGAGCGATTTTGGACCCTCAAGTCCGGGCGGACAAACCTGCACCGAATTTAAGGCCACACTCGCACGACCGTGCCCCGTTCACTTTATTGGCGTCTGGGACACAGTCAGTTCAGTCGGTGTGATTAATAACTTCCGCAGCTTCCCTCATACGGCGCACAATCCTGAAGTAACACATGTCCGACATGCGGTATCTATCGATGAAAGGCGCTCAACTTTCAGGCAGAATCTCATGTCGCCCACGGGCGACCAGGACGTCAAAAACGTTTGGTTTCCAGGAGTGCATTCCGACGTCGGTGGCGGCTATGCCTCAGAAGAAGCGGGTCTCGCGAAGATTGCATTCGAATGGATGATCCAAGAGGCGGTAGCCTGCAATTTGGAGGTTGATGAAGTCGCTCTTGATCGAGAATTACGCCAAGTTGGAGAGGCGCCAAATCCAAATGGGAAGCTACATCAATCGCTTCATGGTGGGTGGTGGGCTGGAGAGCTGTTGCCAATGAAACATTTCAATTGGGATGATCATCAGTGGCATTGGCGATGGCTCATTGGAGCTTTCAATCAACCGCGTGATATCCTGCGCAACGCAGGAAAACCATTCGTCTCGATCCATCATTCCGTTCTAGCGCGCTTGAAACAGAATAGCGATTATCAGCCGGTGAATATTCCCAACGACGAGGAAACGATTCGCTCGAAATTTCAAATCGAGAATTAAGCGCGAACAATCTTCGTTGCTGATGCACATCGCGACGATGGAAAGCGGTTCGTTGTGCACGCCGATTAAAAGCTGACGGCAATTCACTGAACTACAGCGTCCGTTAGGGGTGAAAATGCAGCCAAAGGGTAAAACCAATTCGAAAGGGACTTGCAGAAGCGGGAATCCGTTATCAATGGCAAGGTCACATTGGTGACCCGCATTAGGCCGCGTCGCCTAAGTTGTTATCAAACGATTTCAGGCGCAGCGGCGGGTACACGCGCCGTGAAAGCAGCAGCACACTGCTAGGGACTATTAATCCAACCAAAATAAGCAACAGACCTAGGCGCCACTCTGAAGTGAAAAGCGCAAGGAAGCCCCCTATCAAGGTCAAAATCAACACCGCGTAGGCACCCCGCCGCGTTTGACTGCGCCCACTCTCCGGCTTTTGCGGAGTAGTGGAATCGTCCCATTGTCGGCCGGTCCTTTCCGTCGGGGTCTCACCATGAGCGACTGTCCGTCGGATGCGACCGCCGATTATTTCGCCGTTGAGTCGAATGTCCGTTACCTTATTTCCATCGTGCACAACGGAAAACACTGCACCATCGCCGGGATCAAGAAAATCGAAGTCAATTGCAGACCCGATGATCGGAGTGCCAATCGTTCTCAGGCTGATATTGTTGGCCGCAGCACTGGTTTCTATTATGTCGGTTTCAAACATAGTGATCCCGGCCCCTGCGTATATTACTGGAGGATCCTTCGTCGCGAGATCGTTTCGCCGGATGGATTCCGTTGCCAGCATTCCAAACAGCGAGCCGCGTTACGGAGAGACGTTCCACGGTATGGCCGTTGTACCTTATGCCCAAGCTTTTCAACTTGATTCTTTTGTCCGGTACTACCCGAAATGTGCGTGTTGCATACGCGAGCAATTTTCTCGGTCTCGACAGTCTGTAAAAGAGCACGGTCAGGATGATGCCGCTGATTGCGAGCATGAGTCCCGCTATCGCAACGATCTCCGGATTAGTGGATATAAATTGCTTGATCGGAGGCCAAAGATTCAGGTCAGCGGACTGAGAGCTCGAGCACAACCAGCAGACGGACGCCAAATGAAACTCGACGTACTTCATGGTTCTTTGAACTCGCCGGCGTGCTCGTGCGTTTCGATCACGTTGCCCCGCCTCATCGTAAACTCGAATCACGGCATCATGTGAACGACTGTAAAACTTCGCGTAGCCAATTGCGTTTGTGATTCCGTTTGGCTCGCCGTACCAAAGGCGACCGAATGGCAGCGCGCTCGGCGTCACTGCGTATGTTGCCGTTCACGTTCGGCACGCTGAGCGTGAACCCAACAGATTGTTCGTCGCGACTATTTGAGGGTGATTTCGCGCATCCTCTTGGTGCCTAGGATTTCGCGAACTTCAATGCGCTTAATCGCGAGCTGGCGTTGCTGATCCTGGTTTCCGATCAACTTTTTGGCGATCGGGTCGAGCTTTTCGCGGATCCCATCGTAAGCGGCGAAGTTTTTCACCTCTTGCATGATAAGAATGTTGTAGTCGTGCGGGTCGGAGGCGTCACCGAGGAGGATTTTGTAATCCATGATGATGCCTTGCTTCTTTGCTTCGTCGCCGGTGAGTTTCACGGTTTGCGCCAAGCTCTTGAGATAGTCATCGCCCATGCCGGGCTTTGTTCTAACCATCGTGACAAGCCATACGGGCCCTTCGGTATAAGGCGCATCGCTCTGCGCGGAGCACAGGGTTGCGATGACGAGCGAAAGCGCGGAGAGCGCGACGATTTGTATTTTCTTTGGAGGATTCATCTGAGGTTCTTTCTGTTTGTTGTGGTTGCTCTTTTGCCGGCTCGCCGCCGGCCCCCGGCGGCAAAACGGGATGGATCCATCCCTCACCGGTGTGTTTCACCCGATCGTGACCGACCGGCGGGAAATATACAAGAAAAAATCACGACGTTACCTGCAACGACGTGATTCGTGAGTGTCACTTTCGAACGGGTGACCAGTGTGGCGGGCGGCAGTAATTCTATAGCGAGAAGACTATCTTAATCCTGCTTCGCAAAAATGCTCCTCAAAATCAGCATTGCAGCCTCAAACAATCAGGCAACGGTCATTTGAATCCGAAGTAGGGGAAACTTTGCCTTGCGAACGGATGCGAGCGACGGATTTCTAATCTAGCGTTTTGCCCTCGACGCACATTCCGTCACTGGACAGCGTGCGAACAGTCACGACGTTTGGCGACCGAAAACGAACGTCATTCTGTCAACATACCGTCAATGACGTTTCGCGTGTAACCGCCACCAGTGTTGGCCGGCGTTGAAAATGTGCGGCTGTTGTCGTCAGCGCAGATGTGCCGGTGGCTAGTCGGAGCAGGCTGCCTCGGGTAAGGATAGCCTCAGAAGTAGGATTAATCGGAGCGCGGGCAGCGAGAAGGCTCGCGCTCTGTTTTTCTTTCTGCTGACGCGCGTTGCTTAGACCACTTCCGTCGCGTTCACGAACGCCTTGAACTTTTCGGGTCCTCTCCGATCGCTTGGAATTCGGCCACCAGCGCAGCGACATCTTGCTCAGCAATTTCGATACGTTGAGCTTCTGCTCGTGGCCGTTTGCATCAGAATTATTTTTCTGTGATGCAACGGGCGGGTGCGGAAGCTGAACGCTTTGGCAGCAGGATTGCATCGCCTCGCGCGCTGAATTTAAAGCTTGACAGCTTGACCAGTTGAGCCGGACTTTGCGACGAAATAATTGGGCATGGAGACACAAGCCCACAATATCA
>WNGK01004295.1_pt1 | contig 17635 bp, 19 predicted proteins | sample 5400601 | NCBI WGS metagenome assembly WNGK01 (sample SAMN13153376, study PRJNA577476) | soil metagenome | isolation source: 60 cm soil or saprolite under Garry oak tree replicate 1 | place: USA:California | collected 2016-06-15
CTCGTTCACCAAGTCCACCTTGTTCAGGACGACCAGTGAGGGAACGTACCTTCGGTCTCCGGTCAAAACATCAATCAATTGCTCGTCTGTGACGTCTTCCCTTACCAAGATGCCGCCATTAGTGATCCCGTACGCCTCGACTATTCCTTTGACAGTTGCCGGAGAGAGCTTGGTGAGCTTGACGCTTGTGGTCAGAGCTAGTCCTCCCTTATTGCCTCTCGTGACAATCACATCAGGGGGTTTCTGGTCGATCCGAATACCCATTGCATGAAGCTCATGCTTCAACACTTGTACCTGTCCTGGTTGAAACACGTCCAAGACCAATAGGACGAGATCCGCGTTCCTTGCAACGGAGAGAACTCTCCTTCCCCTTCCACGGCCGGACGATGCGCCGCTGATTATTCCTGGAAGGTCAAGGACCTGGATGTCCGCTCCGTTGAGACGCAGAATTCCCGGGACAACAGTGAGGGTTGTAAAAGCGTAAGCCGCCACTTTCGACTTGGCGTTCGTCAGCCGGTTCAGAATAGTCGACTTGCCAACACTGGGCAAGCCGATGAGGACGACTGTTGCATCGCCGCCTTTGCGGATCTCGAAGGCCGGGCCTCCACCCTTGGACGTGGAGCTTTCCAGCTCCTCGTGCAGCCGCGCGAGCTTGGCTTTGAGCAGGCCGATATGGTGCTCGGTTTTCTTGTTGATCTGAGTCTTCTTCATCTCCTCCTCTATCTGCTTAATCTTCTCTGGAAGACCCAACTCCGTCTACCTCTCTCCTGTATGCCGTCGACAGGGGATTGTGAACCTTGCTCCGAGATGGAAGAAGTTCTCAACTCATTGGGTGAAAATCGCGCGAAAACAGCGGCGATTTGTACGCTATTGCCCTAGAAGCCGGTTTTTCCCGGTCGTGGATTATATATAAACATGGAAAAGGGTATCTAGATTAGAATGGCGAAAACAGGCACGACCGAGCGATTTTCCCCTCAAGGACACCAGCACTGCCATGGCTGAGAATTGGCTCGACGAAAGGGACCGGGCAATCCTCGAGACAATCTACTACTGCGAGAACTGCAACATGGTACTAGAACCTGGCGACATAGATATAGAACGGCACAAGAAAGACCTCCCTCATCACAAAATGCGTAAAGTCTTCATCGTCCGCTGTGGCCACTGCGGAGACACAGTAACCGACAGCCATGCCCAGTACAGCCCCGAGAGAAACCAGTTCTGGTGCAAGAATTGTATCGCGGAAACAGGCGTTCAGAACTTCCACGCCACCTAGACGCTTCCTTTATACTCAGCCTGGCCGAATGAGCCTCGTCCAACCCTAGGTGTCTCCTTGAATATCGACCTCGTTAGAAAACAGATACCTGTCACCTCCCGACGAGCCTACTTCGACAACGCAGGAACAGGCCCGCCCTCCATACCAGTCCTCAACGCGATCAACGAGTTCATGACTGACTGGCGAGAGTACGGGGAGAACTGGGAGGAATGGCTACCACTCATCATCGACTCACGCCGGCAATTTGGAAAGATGATAGGTGGAGCAAGCCTCGATGAGGTAGCCTCCGTCCCTAACGTCACCAGCGCGCTCATCGGCCTCGCTAGCAGTCTCAAATACAAACCAAGCGGTAACATCGTCATCAGCGAACTCAACTTTCCAACCAACATCTACCTCTGGCACCTCCAGAAAAAACACGGACGAGCCAAAGACGTCCGCCTACTCCACCGAGACAATAACGGTACAATCCCTCTAGACCAATGGGAGAAGGCAATCGACGACGACACTTCGATTGTCTCCGTCGACTATGTCTCCTGGACCAACGGGTGCCGGGAGAAAGTCCGAGAAATCACAAAAATTGCACACGAACATGGCGCGTTCGTCATCGCCGACTCGTTCCACGCCCTAGGCGTCTTTCCAATAGACGCTCGACAAGACGGAGTTGACGCACTCGTCTGTGGGATGTACAAGTGGATGCAGGGACCTCACGGCGCAGCCTTCGTATACACCAAGCGCGACCGGCTAAAGGAATTTGACCCGAACTATATCGGCTGGCACGGAGTCCAAGACTCCGTCGTAAGGCGGCTTACGAGCCAGCAAGATCTCTTCGGAAAACCGTTCAACATTGAAGAAACGATACCGGCACCAGACGCAACAATGTTTGAGGGCGGAAGCTGGGGAGTAATCTCGATTGTAGGCGCCAAAGCAGCCTTAGAGTTCGCGCTGAAACATGACCAGACAGAAAGATCCCATCGAGTCCTAAAGGTTACAGAGCATCTGATCGAGGGTTTGAAGAAGAAAGGACGGAAAATACTGACACCGCTACAGTCTGACAGACGAAGCGGAATAGTGGTCTTCGAAGATCCCGATCCGGGAGCCACGTATGAGAAGCTGAAGAAGCTCAACATCACAGTCGCAAGCAGAGTCAAGGCCCTGCGAGCCTCACCCCACTACTACAATACCGAAGAGGAAATCGACAAACTCCTATCTGCCCTCTAGACATTGAAAATAGTTGTTATAAACAACTACAAGGAACTGAACCAAGCAGACAGAGCAGTCCTGAACATAGAGAAGTGCACCGGACAACCGGTAGAAAAAATAGACTGCAAGGAACCCGACCTTCACAGCAAAGTTGTAGAGTCAGGACCGGACCTGGTAGTTCTCACAGGGTCCAGCGCCCTCCTCTCAAAACCTAGAACCCGGGACCTATTCCAGCCGGAAATGGACCTTGTCAGAAAGGCCAAGTTTCCAATTCTTGGAATATGTTACGGACACCAGATAATCGGGTCAGCCTTCGGCGCCCCAATGCGAGATCTCGGTCAGATGCTACGCGGATACGAAAAAGTAAGCATCGTCCTGAAGCATCCATTGTTCGACGGGTTACCATCCGACATGGTCGTTGCCGAATCACATCGACAGGACTTGACCAAGGTCCCCGACGAGTTTCAGCTCTTGGCGAGATCATTGACATCCAATGTTGAGGCCATAGCACATCGATCGAAGCCAATCTACGGCGTCCAGTTCCACCCCGAGCGGTCAAACGACGATCATCCGCATGGTAGAATGATCATTCAGAACCTCTTGAAACAAATTCTACGATCCTAACCGGTTCTCTAGTGAAGAATCCGGTAGTCGAGCACCATCGCGAGGAAGACGATGGCGAGGTAGGGGCTTGAGAATTTGAAAGCTGTCCATGCTTGAGCCTTCGTCGGGTTGAAAGCGAGCTTCAAGTCTAGAATAATCATTCCGAGACCCAACACTCCTGCGATTGCGAGATAGATGATCCCGAAGGTTCCCAGCGGGACGAAGATGAGAGAGGATGGTACGAGAAGGAAGGTATTGAGGGCGATGTACTGGGCCGCCTTTTTGTCCCCGACAACCACTGGGAGCATTGGAATTCCAGCCTTCGCGTAATCCTTGGAAGCTCGAAGAGCGAGGCTCCAGAAGTGGCTTGGCGTCCAGACGAAGATGAGGAGAGCCATCAACCAAGGTGCGACCGCACTGACGTTTCCTGTGGCCGCTGCCCAGCCCGCCAGGGGCGCGCAACTCCCTGCTGATCCTCCGAGAACAATATTGAGGGTCGTCCGACGTTTCAACCATTTTGTATAGAAGCCAACGTAGATCGCGGCGCCGAGAAAGATGAACAGGCTAGCCCAGAGAGAGAGCAGAAACAGAGAAATTCCGACCCCTCCCACTACAAGCGCCAATCCGAACACCAGCGCGTTGAACGGTGATACCTCCCCTTTCGGAATCGGCCTCTGATTTGTACGCCCCATACTCCGGTCGATGTCCCTGTCGAGATAGCAGTTCAATGCACCAGCTCCTCCCGATGCTAGAGTGCCTGCGACCAAGACCGCTGCCAGGTTGAGCACGTTGATGCTTCGTGTCGCTACAAGGAAAGCCATCAGCGCGGTAAAGTCCAGCAGGAACACTATCTTCGGCTTCGTCAGTTCGAAAAAGGCCTGGGCTCTGGACTCGGCTCTGAACCCCAAGGATGAACGCGAGGCCTCGGCTTACTGACGGGTAAAAGGGTTTGGCGCAAACGGCCTTTACATAGCGAGTTGAAAAGAACGAAGAGCATCTGAACCATAGTTAGGAACTTCTGAAATAGGGCCCTAGAGACCGAACACACTCCGAGGGTTCTAGTTGAGGGTCAACTATCTACTCATACTAGGATGCGTAGGCCTAAGCCTCTGGGCATGGGGGCAGCAGGACCCAAACTTCATCGACACGAATTTCGTGTTCAGCTGGAACAACCTCTTAGCCGGAAGAGTCTGGACGCTCTTCACAGCTCTCTTCCTCCACGCCAGCCCGACCCATCTCTTCGGAAACATGCTCTTCCTCTTTGTTTTCGGAAACACCCTGGAGAAGATGATAGGCAGAGACTATTTCCTCGCGGTCTTCTTCATTGGAGGATTCACAGCATTTCTCGTCCCTCCTGCTCTCGGACTCTATGCACCGGACACTGGTATGCTCGGAGCCTCAGCGGCCATCTTCACGCTAGCCGCCTGTGTGATGCTGATGAATCCACTAAAGTTCTCGTTCCTCTTCATGGCTCCGCAGGGACTCGTAGCCATGCTCTACTTCCTTTACAACGTAGCACTAGTTTACGATCCGACTCTGATTCCCGGCCTTGGCTATGACCCCAGCATCGCATATATCGCCCACGTCATAGGCTTCACAGTAGGCATACCCTTCGGAATCTCCTGGAGCAAGCGCTGGCCAAGAAACCTCCTTATCAGTCTCGGACTATTCGCGATATACCTCGCAATACTCGCAGTTCTTGCGACATTCTTTGGGCTAAGACTGCCCTTCGGCTTACTCTAGCTGCTGCTCGATCAGAGGCTTGAGCTTCAAGAAAACCTGCCGTGTCGCCCGCAAATCGTCCAAGCAATGCTCCCGGATTGACGCTGCAGCTTTCGCATCCCCCTCAAGCGCTCGAATGTATAGGTGTGGGACATCTAGGCCCATCGGACCCCTCTTACGATCTATCTGGAAGAAGTCGCACACGTGGTCGAGATAGGTGAAAGTTAGCCTCAAACGGCTCTTCACAACATCAGCGAGATCAATGTGCGACTTACGAAGAATCGGTCTAGGATCAACGCTGTGTTTCATTAGACGGGTCGTGAGAAATGGAACGTCGAAGCTCCTGCCATTCCAAGTCACCATGACATCGTAACTCTCCAATCGCTTTAAGAGCTTCAGTAAAAGCGATTTTTCGTCACTCGTCCTTTTCGCGTCCAGATACTCGCCGCGTCCTTTGTCAGACATGAGACCGGCGCTCACTAGTGTTCCAGCATCTGCCTCAAGCGATGTTGTCTCGATATCGAGGATAACCGTCCTAGCGGGCATAGTCTATTCACAATTCTCTCATGGCTTAAGCGCTTCGGGAAGCTATGCTCGAAAGGAAGATATTCGGGAAGTAGCTTTCAACTCCTCTGCGGACCGAGCCTACTTGGAAACCCATGCCACAGTACAAGTTGCGAACTTGGAGAAAACCTACCGCCTAGGCAATGTCACGGTAAACGCGCTCCGCGGAGTCAACCTCACACTCTACGAGGCAGAGTTCGTAGTCGTAACCGGGCCTTCCGGGTCCGGAAAAACGACACTCCTCAACATCATAGGTACACTCGATAAGCCCTCGGCTGGAACTGTTGCCATTGACGGAGAAAATATTACCAATTTGAAGGATGGTCAACTCACAAAGCTTAGACGTCACAAGATTGGCTTCGTCTTCCAATTCCACAACCTCATACCAGTACTAACGGCCCTTGAAAACGTGGAACTGCCTCTGCTTACCGCGGGAATGAAACCGAAAGCTGCCAAAGAACGAGCCGCGTTGATGCTTGAGCGCGTCGGCCTCAAGGAGCGCTTCTCCCACCTGCCAGACGAGTTGAGCGGAGGGGAGCAACAACGGGTCGCCATAGCTCGAGCCCTAGCAAACCATCCGAAAATCATCCTCGCCGATGAACCGACAGGGGATCTGGACACTAAGACTGGCACAGAGATAGTTCAGATAATGTATGAAGCGGCGAAGAGAGAAAACGCCTCCGTCCTCGTCGTCACGCACGACCCAGTGGTCGCTGATCGAGCAGAGAAACTGTTCGAAATGCGCGACGGCGTCATCACGAAGGGATCGCAACAACATCCCCGGGAATCCTACAGGCTACGAGCGATCGAACCAGTTCCTCCGGAACCTGCAAGATCTCTCTCACAACCCAACTAGCACGAAGGCTCAGCCCAGAACTTGCTCTCAACCAAGATTGCCTATCGCAACCTCCCAAAACGACGCGCAAGAACCGCGCTGACAATTCTCGCCGTCATCCTCGGGGTAGCCTTACTCGTCGGCATAAACCTAGCAACCGCAAGCGCAACGGGCGAGTTTACCAATTACATCAACAAGTTCTGGGGCCGCACTGACATCGTCGTCAGTTATGGCGGACTTCCGCCTGTTTTCCAGAGCCATTATCTGAGCAATGTCGAGAGTGCCTCTGAAGTTCAACAAACCGCAGTAAGACTGGTCTGGTTTGGAACCACCGACAACAGGACATTCTTTCCTCTGGTCGGAGTTAATGGAACAGACTTCGACTATTCCAGCTTCAACATTACCGGGGCAAAAATTCTCTCCCCAGGCCAGGCAACAGTTGACGACGGGCTGGCCCAGAAGCTCGGACTGAGAATCGGATCCACCGTCGACATCTTCACCCCAAACGTCATCACAAGAACCAACATCACCATTCCTCTATCAGTCGTGGGAATCAACCATCCGGTACGTAACATCGGCGCGTCGGTTTATGTCCATCTTTCACAGTTACAATCGGAACTAAGCTTTCAGGGAATGGTATCCCATATTTACGCGACCCTCAACGATCCAACAAAGGCGCTACAGGTCAGGAACGAGATTCAGAATCTTCTAGGCTCGCCTCTCTTCAACGTAAACGCACCAAAGGCGGAAGCCGTTCAGAGAATAGCTGGACAAACCGCCGGGTTCGAACTGGGGCTAAATGTAATGGTAGCTGTCGCACTCGTCGTTTGTGCCTTCATCGTCTTCAACACTTTGTTCATGACGGTAAATGAACGCACATACGAGATTGGAGTGATGCGGGCTGTCGGTAGCAGCCGATCACAGATCTTCAAGATCTTCTTGGTCGAAGGAATGCTGATTGGCACCATCGGCACTATTGCCGGTGTCTTTACGGGGCTAGTTCTTTCGAGGGGCTTCACGGCAGTGGCAGAAAATATTCTCCAAATTCCATCTCTCCCTGTGGTCCAGCTCACCCCGACCATCACTCTAATGGGGCTGGGAGCAGGATTCGTAGCTGTCTTCGCAGGATCGCTCTACCCAGCCGCTTCCGCAAGCCGGATCAACATTATCCAAGCGATCCGGCCATCCGCCCGAAACTGTCGCAAGCGGATTCCAGATTCAATACTCGTCCTTGTCAGCTCGGGCATGCTCACGGTCGGCTCTCTAGAGGCTGCCAGACTAACGCCATTTCACGTGCCATACCTCGATGTTGCACTCGTCCCGATGGGGCTAGTCATTCTCGGAGCAGTAATATTCGGACGAGCAGGCAGAATCCTTACTGCACCACTCCTGTCATTCTCAAGGGCCATAGGATACATTGCGTCGAGAAACGGGAGACGGAGGTTGATTAGAAACGCAATCTCGTTCGGAATGATTACCATCACCCTCAGCTTCGTAATTATGCTGGGTGGAATCCAAGGTGGTGTCCAGACGGCCCTCGACCAGGGAATTCAGGAAGCACTCGGGGCGGACATAATCCTGATCGCAAACCAGTCCCTCCCCGTCAGCTTCACCAACAATCTCACTGGTCTTGCACAAGTCTCCCTGGCAACTCCTCTCGGACCCAGTCTTCTTCCATTCAACCCAAAAGCTCTCGGACCTAACGGCAACAGCACATCGGTAGGAGTCCTAGCCATCGACCCTACAACCTTCCCCGAGATCATAAACTATCAATTCGTAAACTCGCCATCCCAACAGCAAGTCTACGCCGAACTGGCCAACAACTCCCAGACAGTCCTCCTTCCTGATTCTCTCGCATCGAGACTCGGAGTCTCGGTGGGTGAAAGCGTAGACATAACGACGTTCAATGGAACCTTGCCATTTCATGTAGCCGGAATATTCACCGGGCCTGTCCTACAGTACATCCAGTTTGGAAACAGCTTCGCCAGTGACTCGATTGTTGTCTCTTTCAATTCACAGAAAGAATTCTTCGCCGGCAGCAACAGCGCTCCTCTCTTCCTGATCAATCTTAAGACGCAGTACAAGCCCGAGGCGTCCACTATCGCTCACGATATTGCAGCCTCGTATCCGAAATATGACTTTGCGGAGAACTCGCTGACCCTCGGGCAACTCCTCTCCCTGGTTCGAGACACGATAAACCGCATATTCACGATCATCCTCTTAGTTCTCTACTTCGCCCTCCTCATAGCCACGCTTGGAATAAGCGCCACAATGATCATGAACGTAACAGATAGAAAGCGTGAGATTGGGCTCTTGCGCTCCCAAGGAATGAGCAGGAGACAAATATCAGGACTTTTTCTCAGCGAAGGAATCATACTGGGTCTATTCGGCTTCCTGCTCGCAGTTCCGGGAGGTCTACTCTTGTTGGAGGGAGCGACTAACAGCACGACCCTCGCAGGGTTCTACCTGCCATTTATCATCCCGTACGGTGCGATGGTACAAGCCCTCGGATTGTCGATCCTGGCAGTCGTGGCCGGGTCACTGTATCCTGCTCTTCGGGCATCGAGAATGGAAATCACAAAGGCTCTCGAACAAGCATAACCAGCGAGTAACCGTTACTAGTGGGAATTGGAGTAGGGTACGGCGGGCTTAGTTCTGGCTTGGTTCGAATGATCATATTGAGCCGGCATGCCCAAGTTCAGCCAGCGTCAACGATACACTCTCGCCATTCTTTGCAGCTTGCTAATTGCTGGTCTAGTACTGTTATCCTTCCCTGCACCTGCTGAACAGAATGTCGCAACATATTCGACACCAGCTAACCTTCCAATGACTAATTCCCTTCAAACCGTGATTGGATATGCGCTTTCTGGCTATTACGCGTCAGCGCACATTACGGCAGGACATACGGTCACTGTTACACTGACGCTCGTTGAGACAGACCTGGTAATCTTCACAAGCACTTTTCCCGCGGGAACATTCGACATTCCAAACACCCCTATCACTGCGGCCAACGGAGGAACAGTATTCTTGACAATAGTGTCACAGAACCAGGTCTTCACCCAGATGAACGTGGTGGCAAAGATATTCCACACGATCACAGCGCTTCCATTCTTCTGGGCAGGAGTAGGGATCTTGGGCTTGACCGGCCTCCTAACACTAGCTATCTTCTATCAGCACACCACGGCCGGAAAACTCGCGAGAAGAATCCTGCCAGTGGAAAAAGCAGGACTCGGCTGGCCCTAGCCGCACTATCTCGTCATCTTCCGGAACCAGATTAAATAATACACCGAGCTCGGCAAGGTTCTGAGCAAGAATCCTTGACTGGCAATGCTCTGATCTCGGTCTACGACAAATCCAGACTAGAACACATAGTCGGAGCATTTGCAAGACACAAGATCAAAGTGATCAGCTCCGGCGGGACCGCCCAAGCGATCCGAAAACTCCGCCACGAAGTCGTAGAAGTCTCAGCATACACCGGGTTTCCGGAGATGCCGGGCGGACTGGTGAAGACCCTTCATCCCAAGATCCACGCTGGAATCCTAGGCGACTGGAACGACCCTGTTCAGTTGAAATATCTGCAGGAGAACGCCATCGAGCCAGTAGATTATGTCGTTGTAAACTTGTATCCGTTTCGGGAGGTTGTGAAGAACGATCCTGCGAATTTGCGAAGGGCGATCGACAATATCGACATTGGAGGCGTAGCCTTGATCCGTGCTGCAGCGAAGGGCGCGTTCCTGAACCACCGAGTCGCGCCTCTGACAAGACCCGCGCAGTACGACGTGTTGATCCGAGGACTGGACAAGCATGAGACGGTCCCAGATGAGTTGAGGCGGAAGCTTGCGAGAGAGGCGTTCGCTGTGACGGCAGAGTATGATGCAGCGATCGAGAGTTACTTGAGCAAGGTGAAGAATTGAGCGATCTGGAGATCCGCCGGATATACCGGACTGCTCGAGAAGAGGATCTGCCACTATCTCTGAAGCTTACTCTCGGGGACAAGGTGTTCGAGTACTCAAAGGTCCAATGGAAGGTGGAAGGCCGGATGCGTGGGCTACGGTACGGTACGAACCCGCATCAGAGAGGAGCGTTGTACAGGCCAAAGTCATCGAAGGGCGGGATTGGAAATGTCGATTGGGTAAAGTGGGGAAAGGATGGCCCTTCCGCAACGAATATCGAGGACGGAAGTCATGGGCTTCGGATCACGAGCTGTTTCAAAGAGCCCGCGGTCGCGGTGATGAAACATCTCAATCCATCAGGAGTTGCTGTTTCAAACGGACAAGATAGTTTGAGTCAAGTATACGCGCACGCCAGGGACTCTGACAACCGGGCCGCCTTCGGAAGCGTCGTAGTCTTCAACCGTCCTGTTGACCAAAAGGCCGCAGAAGAGATCATGAAGACCTTTGTCGAAGTAGTCTATGCACCCGGATACAGCTCTGAAGCATTAGCGGTTTTCGAGTCTAAAAGGGACATACGAGTTGGAGAGGTTCCAGCTCAACGCAAAGAGGACGCGACCATGCCACCGGATATAGTGGTGCTAGATGATGGATCAGTGATCATAGAGGACCAGTACCAAACCAGCATATCGTCACTGGATAATATGAAGCAGCTTCCCGTGCCTACCAAGAAAAAGCCGTCAGACCGGGAATACCTAGACCTTTTGCATGCGTGGTGGGTGGCCTGCGAGGTCCGGTCAAACGCGGTCGTCTTCTGGAAAGATGGGACATCAATCGCGATCGGAACCGGCCAGCAAGACAGGATAGGGGCTATCGAGAATTCTATCGACAAAGCGCACAAGCTTGGCCACGGCCTGGAAGGAAGTGTGCTAGGTTCGGACGGATTTCTTCCAAAGCTAGACAATGTGGAGGCACTGGCGAAAGAGAAGGTATCAGCGATCGTCCAGCCGGGCGGGTCCGTTGAAGACCAATCGATTGTGAAAGCGTGTGACGAACGCGGAATCAGTATGGTGCTCACGCGAGAACGGTCTTTCAGGCATTTCTAAGAAGGGCCGACGCGGAAAATCGAGCACCTCCGGGAGAGGTCGAGAAAAGAATACTTTTTTTCGATAGTTTGTACACGAGATGTGTTATTGGGAGGCCGGCTTATATCGCTGAAGTGACAAGTGATATTCGTCGGATTTCGAGGCGGATACATAATTGAGCATTGTATGCCCTGAGTGCGGTTATAATGCGGGTGACGATCGGATCCTGAAACTTCACTTGTCGGTGACCGGACATAGCCTCAACCCTGCGGCCAAGATGCCTCCCAGCGGCTACTACGCGTGCAGCCGCCACATTGAACTTCCGCCAATGACACTTCTCGAGTTTGAAAATCACAAGACCATCAACGATATGGCGGATAATAGTCAGCGAGCCCACAACGCGCAGAGCCTCGGTATCATCGGGGCGTTCAAGAACATGGGCATCGAGTCGTGTCAAGGCGTGCCGATTCCCCAAGGGGATCCACGGCTGAGTCAGCCTATGGTCCCGTCCATTGCGCAAGGACAGGTTGTGGTGGTGACGCAGGTTCTTGTGGCCTGTCAGTATTGCGGAGCTCGGGCACCGCAGGGTACTCCGAAGTGTCCGGGTTGCGGGGCTAATCTCTAACCAGCGAAGCTCGACTAGTAGTCATACGCGAATAGAGAGAACGCTTATATCGGATATCCGATATCGTTATACCGATATCGAAGTATTGAGAAGGAGGCGAAATGTATGAGTGAACATGAATGGAATCGTCCCAGACACATCTTCGCCTGGGGGTTATTCGCCCTAGTCGTCGTTATCGTAGCATCAGTCGCTATCTCCGCCTTCCTCTTCGCAACACGACCCGCACCAGTGGCTGGCACCTACTACCCGTACTTCTTCTTCCCATTCCCACTATTCTTCTTCTTTGGAATATTCGCCTTCTTCTGGATAGCAAGATGGCTAATCTTTCCATGGAGAGGAGGATTGGGCTACCGTGGAAGATACTGGCGATACCAAGACGAATCCTACAACATCATCCGCGAACGATATGCGAAAGGAGAGATCACCAAAGAACAATTCGAACAGCTGATGCGCGACCTACAACAACACAACTGAGACCCATCGACTCTCAGATGGGCCTCCCTCTTCTTTTCCGAATCTCGTCAAATCGGTCTTTCCCCGAATGACTTGCTCCTGTCCTTAAGCAGAAATTCGACCGCGAAATGTCTCGCGCATACAGTAGAGATCAAGTCTACGGAAAACGGTCCGAACCTAGTCTACTTGGACGACAAAGTCTTCACTGCACTGTGCAGATGTGGCAGCTCCAGCAACAAACCCTTCTGCGACTGGACCCATGCAAAGATCGGGTTCCACGCCAAGCTCGCAGACTTGAAAGTTCTCGCTGAGCATTCCAAGGTAGAAGCCTAGCTCAGAGAACCTGACCTACCTAGTAGTCTTTAGGTGACTACTTTTTGCTTGACTTGAATTCCTCGCTTTTTCTTCACCCGTCCCAGACCGAATGCGTTGTGACCGTGTCTCACAAAGAGTCGGATTACGGCACCCTCTGTTCTTTGAGGGCAGATCAGAATGAATCCTACTCCCATGTTGAAGGTTCGATACATTTCTCGGTCGGAGATTCTTCCATTCTTCTGAATGATCCGGAATATTCCGGGTGTAGGAGGTAGTTGGTCGATATCTGCTCCCAATCTTGCTCGTCCGACAATTCGGTCGAGCTTTGCAAACGCTCCACCCGTTATGTGAGCGAGCCCATGAATCTCCAGTTTTCTCGTCGCATCTAGAACCGGTTTGACATAGATTCGGGTAGGTTCCAGCAATTCCTCACCGATGCTTCGGCCAAGTTCTGGCACATTCTCTTTCAGTTCGTACTCTCCTAGAAGTGTTTTCCTCGCGAGTGATAATCCGTTTGAGTGAATTCCCGAACTGGCAACCCCAACCAACGCGTCGCCATTTCGAATCTCATCTCCAAGAATGATGTCTTTCTCTTCACCGATACCAACCGCCATCCCGACGAGGTCAAGCCCGGGGTCATTTGAGAGAAGGTCTGGGACAATGGCTGTCTCGCCCCCAACTATTGCCATTCCGGCCTGTTTTGCGCCTTTTGCTAGTCCAACTGCGATCTCGTTGACAATACGGCGATCATGTTTGGCCATGGCGAGGTAGTCAAGGAAACTGATGGGTTCTGTGCCTGTGCAGATCAGATCATTCGCGCACATCGCGACACAGTCTATCCCGATAGTATCGTACTTCCGCATCAACTGAGCAATGATGACCTTGGTCCCGACGTTATCAGTATGGAGGCTCAGAACCCTGCCGTCGTTGAGGTCAACAAGACCTGCGTAATGGCCAATCGGAAAAACGGGATACCCGACTTTCCCCTTACGAGTCTTGAATGTAGACTCAAGCCGTCGAGCGAGAGCCTCGTGAGATTTGCGGACCTGAGAAACGTCGACCCCGGCCTTGGCGTAAGTCATGCGGGGCCGAGGCAACCTACAGTTTCAGTCCCGTTAAGCGTTCATAAGCGATAACATACCGCTTACTCGTTTCATCAATCAGATCCTTGGGAAGGTCAGGCGGTCTAGGAGTTGGCTGTCCAGCTTTTCGTGCCTCATCAAGAGTTTTCTTATAGCCAACCTTGGAAAGCCAGTCTCGGATCAACTGCTTATCGTAGCTCTCCTGGTTCTTGCCCGGCGAATAACTCTCTTTGGGCCAAAGCCGAAACTCGTCTGGCCCAATCGAGTCCGCTAAGACAATGTTGCTCGCATCGTCAAATCCGAACTCTAGTTTGAGATCTGCCAGGATAAAGCCAGCCTTGTCTGCGCGCTCGGACATTTTCTTGTATATGCTGACACTCCTATCTTTGAGCGCCGCAATCTCCTCTGGGTCCAGCCAGCCCTCGTCCACAATCTGATCGACCGTGACAGGCTCGTCTTTCACGTCAGATTTGGTGGTTGGATCGAAGTAGGGTTCAGGAAGTTTAGTAGCGTTGATCGGCTTCACTGGCAGGTCGACCTCGCCTTTGACAAGTCTCTCGTAGAGGCTGCCGTAGAGATAACCACGGACAACGCATTCTACCGGAATCATCTTCAGCTTCCGAACAACCATACGGTTCACGTCTTCAACTCGGACCATATGGTGTGGGACTTTCAGATAATTGAACCAGTAGGCGGCGAGCTTGCAGAGCACTTCCCCCTTCCGAGGGATGTTCGAAGGAAGAACGATGTCATAGGCAGAGACTCGGTCGGTGAAAACGAACAAGAGTTCCTCGCTATCCAGCTCGTAGATATCCTTCACCTTGCCCCGCTTGAAAGGCGTGGAGGACAACTGTCTCTCAGGTTCGCTAACGTGTTCCTGCATCTAGATGCTAATACCCCGGTACTGTTGGAGTCTCCTTGCTAGTTCTAAGTCAGAGACCGCAAGAATCTCTGCCGCTAGAAGTGCCGCATTAGTTCCATTGTCCAGACCGACCGTGCCAACGGGGACACCTGAGGGCAGCTGAACGATCGAGAGGATAGAGTCGAGATTGAGCTTGCCTGAGACCGGGACCCCAATTACAGGCTTGTTGGTCAGGGACGCTACGAAACCAGGTAGAGCCGCGCTAAGACCCGCGATAGCAATGTAGACATCAGACTTGGAACCCTCGACATACTTGTCAAGCTCCTTGTGGTTCCGGTGACTTGAGAGAACCTTCGTCTCGAAGGGAATATCAAGCTTCTCAAATATGGTCTCGGCCTTCTTGGCGATCTCTCGGTCGCTCTCCGAACCCATGAGGATGCTAACGCTTCTAGTCAACTATGACACCGCACAACGCGAGATTCTGTCACTACCGTGTTCACTGGTAAATCAAACTGATCCCGAGGAACACGATTGACAAGCTGCAGATTGAACGATAGCCCAATAGAACGAACGTGCTCGGGAAGCGTTTTGAGAACACGGTCAAAATACCCTCTACCCCAGCCGAGACGATAGCCTTCCTTGTCCCAGACAATCCCGGGAACGAACAGAACATCGACAGCATCGAGGCTCTCGGGCCGAAGATGCTCTGGCTTAGGTTCGGGAATATTGAAGCTACCAGGTGCGAGCTCTTTCCCAAGGTCTTTGATCTCGGAGAAGAAGAGGTCAACAACGGGCGAGTATCAACTTCACTATCCTTGCTGACATAGCATGCAATACCCCTCGCCCGAACGTACTCGTGAAGGTGCAGAACCTGATCCATGATCTCCATGCTCTTCTGTTCTATGTCTCGAGTAGACTGTCGATTTCTAAGGCGTAAAATGTATCGTCTGAATTGTTCTTTCTCGACAGCAGTCTTTGCTTCGGTCAAACTTTCAAGCCAATCTGGATACTCGCAGCCAGTACAGTGTTCTCCATTAGACATGCGACCGTCATGGGTCCGACACCTCCCGGGACGGGCGTAATATAGCCGGCTACTTTGTTGACCTTGTCAAAATCCACATCTCCCCGAAGCTTTCCCTCGACCCTTGTCAAGCCAACATCGACGACCGCTGATTTGGGTTTCACGTGGTCTGCGCGAATCTGGAAGATTTCTTTCCCAACCGCGCTGACTAGGATGTCGGCGGTCCTTGTAATCCCAGAGAGGTTGGGCGTCTTGGAGTGGCAGACCGTAACAGTCGCATCTCGATTGAGCAGGAGATTGGCCAGGGGTCTGCCTACCAGAATACTTCTGTTGATGATAACTGCCCTAGATCCAGCAACAGGAACTTTGTAATGGTTTAGGAGTTTGATTACACCTTTCGGCGTGCAAGGAACAAGTTCCTCGTAGCCCGAAGCCAACTTGCCTGCGTTGATTGGATGCAGTCCGTCAACGTCCTTGTAGGGGATGATTCTCTCGATTATTTTTTCCTCGTTGAAGCCTGAGGGAAGCGGTAGCTGAACTAGTATTCCGTTGACCTGCGGGTTAGTGTTTAGCTGGCCAAGCAAGGCCTCCAGCTTGTCCTGGGAGATGTCAGCGGGCAGGTGGTGGCTCTCCGATTTTATTCCAACCTCGCTAGCGGCCTTGTGTTTGGATTTGAGGTAGGAGGCACTGGCAGGATCGTCTCCGACCTGAACTGTCGCGAGGAGCGGCTCGGTCCCATGTTTTTCCAGTTGTTGGACGTGCTGGGCTACGTGTTTCTTGACCTCTCCAGCTACCAATTTGCCGTCCATTAGGATGGCTGTCAATCCTTGAAGAGAACCCTCCTCCCTTCAAACCTCAACTGATTCTCGGTCAGGAGTCTGATTGCTTCGGGAAGAATTCGGTGCTCTTCTCTCAGGATGCGGCTAGAAAGTGTTTCCACAGTGTCATCGTCCCGGATTGCGACTGCTGTTTGAAGAATTATGGGACCGTGGTCGACCTCTCTGTCGACAAGGTGGACGGTGCAGCCTGTAAGTTTGACGCCGTGATCGAGGGCTTGCTTCTGTGCTTCCAAACCTGGGAACGACGGGAGTAAAGCAGGGTGTACGTTTACGATTCTGCGAGAATACAGATCGACGAACTGTTCACTGAGAATTCGGAGATACCCTGCTAGAACAATGAGTCCGTCTTCGGGTACAACACCGTATGATTTGAGAGCGGCAATGGTTCTCTGGTCGTAGTCCCAGTTTTTCTTCGGGACACCTTTGTCGTCCAGTGTGATTGTTTGAACATGATGTTTCTTCGAAATGTCAAGAGCGGGCGCGTTTGGTCTGTTGCTGATTACAATCTTAGCCTCGCACTTGGTGAGGTATCGATTGTCGATGGCGTCTAGTACAGCGTCAAGGTTTGAACCCCGTCCTGAGGCTAAGACTCCTATCGGGACCATTAAGCTAGGCCTTTTCGGCTCCACGCATCTCTTGCATCAGCAATTGTGAAGGGTCGACCCTGCCGAGCTTTGGAATCCATTCCGTTCTGTTTCCGAGTGTCCCGTGTTCTTCCTTGTATTTGTAGACCCGACGGACTCGTTCAGCCGCGCCTTGTCTCTTAGCGAGAAGTTGTTCGCTGCCTATGTCGCTTCGATGGTAAAGGCCCCACCCGTCAGTGAGCTGGATGCTCGACATTGTTTTCTCGATTCTCGCGCTTGCTGGTGGTAGAGTGTGGTCCATGGCCATTAGCGCTAGAAGACGGGAGCCGCCTGTCATCACTTGGCTGTCTTCTTGGAGGTCTGCGCTTCCCCAGAAGAGGTGACAGCCGTTTCGTTTGATGTTTGTCTCAAAAACTTGGACTGGGTGGCCTTTGGCTTTGTCCCGTTTTTCGGGATATCCATTAGGAGCGACGACCTTCACAACCACCGCGTCCTCATTGGTGAATTCCAACTTCAGCTTGGAGAGCCGTCTTTCAACGATAGCTTGGAAGACGTCGATGATATCTGTCTTGAGCATGGCGAGCATGTTGAGAGCTTCCGGATCGCCAAGACGAGAGTACATTTCGATGACTGTTGGTCCCTCGTTTTCCGTAAGCATCATCTGTCCACCGACCATGCCGTG